>Ga0209992_10000067_pt1 | contig 150567 bp, 130 predicted proteins | sample 2SBtaG_2_FD_182564 | JGI IMG/M metagenome (GOLD analysis project Ga0209992, IMG submission 182564) | Deep subsurface microbial communities from Kolumbo volcano to uncover new lineages of life (NeLLi) - 2SBTROV12_ACTIVE470 metaG (SPAdes)... | ecosystem: Environmental > Aquatic > Marine >... | reverse complement strand
GCCCCCGTAGGCGTCGTACAGCGACCGGGGGATGCCGACGCCCCGATCGAGCCCGTGCGGCTCCATCGCCTGCGTGAAGAGATCGTCGTCCGGGGCCTGCGCGGGGCAGTCGTGGGGCACCTCCAGCGTCGCGTCCGACGGCTGAACCGGCGTCGGAGGCTCGGGACCCGCGGCCCCGGGCTCGTCGGCGACGCACGCCGCGAGCGCGAGGACGAGGACCGGGATCGACCACGGGGTTCGCACTCGACCGTTCTAGCAGTCCCCGGGCCGAGCGCCGGGGCGCGACGGGGCCCGTGGCGGGGAGACGGTCCTTTCCCGTACACTAGGGCGATCCGTGACCGGGTCGCGGCCCGCGGTCCGACCCACGCCGAGGTGATGCAATGCAGCGCGGTACGTCTTCTCTCCTCTCCTTCGCCTCCGTCGCCTTCGTATCGGCGGCGTGCGTGAGCACCCCCTTCCAGGACGACGCCTTCCTCCGGACCGGCGAGCGTGAGGGCGCGGGGCCCTGCGTGGTGGGCGGGGCCTCCTCGTTCCTGGCCACGGAGGGGTTCGTCGCGCCCGTGGGCGAGGGCAACACGCCCGGCGCCACGCACTACATCTGCGAGTTCAATCACCGCGAGTACGACGGACGCCCCACCTTCGACTCCTGGGAGGGCAACACCACCCTCATCAACGGCGGCTCCACGGCCATCTCCCTCACGTACGACCTGGGCGAAGACGAGGAAGGCAACGCCGTCCCGTTCGACAACCGAGGCGTCGTCGTGGGCGTGGTGGGCGAGCTGGGGTACTTCCACCGCACGCTCGAGTCCGCCGAGGGAACGGTCGTCCTCGACCTGCACATCGCCGCGGAGCTGCCGACCACGCGGACGCGCTACACGGTCTTCGTGGGCATCACGGACCTCGGCGCCCCCGCGGACGTGATCACGGCGGGCGAGTTCCAGGAGATCCCCATCGACGTCACCACCGTGAACAGCGGCGAGCTCCAGGTCTCCCTGAGCTGGAACACGTCGGCGGACATGGACCTGTACGTCACCGAGCCGGACGGCACCCGCATCTTCTGGGGGGCCACCGAGTCCGAGTCGGGCGGCACCCTCGACCTCGACGGCAACGCCGCCTGCGAGACGGCCGACGAGCGCAACGAGAACATCTACTGGCCCCAGGGCAGCGCGAGCTCCGGCGAGTACATCGTCGAGGTCGTCCAGTTCGATCCCTGCGAAGCCGCCTCCGGAACGGACTGGCGGGTCACGGTCCTCGAGAACGGCGTGCCGACGGTCCACACCGGCAGCGTGGACGCGAGCGATCTGGACGTCGTGAACGTCACCACCATCGACTGGGCCGGTCCCCAGTAGCTCGACTCAGGGCAGCGTGAGCGCCGGGACCGGCGTCCCCGGGAGCGTGCGGTAGCGCTCGAGCAGCGCCTCTTGCCGACCGTCCAGGCTCACCTCTTCCCCTCGGATGAAGACGTGCTCTGCGCGGCTGCTGATCTCGAGGGGATCGCCCGACCACACCACCAGGTCCGCGCCCGCCCCGATCTTCAGGTCGGCCTGCCCCATCGTCCCGTACGCGAGGTCCACGCCCGACGTGAGCGCGCTCATCGCGTCCGCGTGGGCGAGGCCCTCCCGGACCGCGTTGCCCGCCATCTGACGCAGCTTCCGGCCGAAGTGCGCCGACCGCGCCGAGAAGAGGATCGTGACCCCCGCCTCGGCGAGGATGCGCGTGCCGTCCCGACGGGCCCGGATCTGGGCGAAGCTCCCCGCGCCGTACACGAACGGTCGCACGACGACGGCCACGTCCGCGGCCGCGAGTTCTTCGGCCAGCAGGTGCGCCTCCGCCCCGCCGTCGATCACCAGCCGCAGGCGCTGCTCCTCGGCGAAGCGAAGCAGGGCCTCGATGTCCGGGGCCCGATCCGCGCCGATCACCACGGGCATCCGGTCGCGCACGACGGGGATGAGCGCCTCGAGGTCGCGCTTCGAGGCCACGTACTCGCGCCGGGCGTTGCGGTCGTAGGAGGACCGGTTGGCTTCGTAGTCGCGGACGTCCGCGAGCAGGTCCCGGAGGGCGTCCAGGCCCCCGGCGCGCGAGCCGGTGACGACCCCCATCCGCATCGCCAGGGGCGCGGGCGCGACGGCTTCGGCCTGGGTGTCGCCCGCGAGCGTGACCCAGGTGGCGAGGCCCGAGACCATCCCCCCGGACGGATGCACGACGACCGAGGTGATCCCCTCCCGCCGGGCCGCCGCGATGACGATGGACGACGGGTCGTAGGCCTCGGCCGGGTCGAAGGAGGCGCGCACGATCTCGGCGCCCCCCGGGTCCTGGTGCCGGGTCCCGCCCTCCATGCCGACCTCGACGAGGCCCATGGTGCTCACGGGGTCCACGAACCCCCGGGCGATCTGCTTGCCGGCGGCGTCGATCCACGCGCAGGTGCGCCCGTCCCAGGTGCCGGTGCCGTCCTCGCCCGGGGCTCCCGGGAACTCGCCGACGTAGCGCGCGACCACGGTGCCGGGGTCGTCCGCGATCACGAGGTGGGTGGGCTCGTCCGACAGGGTGCCTTCGAGATCGAAGACGCGGCCGCCGTGCAGGACGGTGCAGTCGCTCGCGGCGGCCGAGGAGGGGACCACCGCGACGAGCGCGGCGGGGAGGAGGATCGCGACGAGAGCCTTCATCGGAGCCCCCTCCCGAGCTCGAAGTCGGACCAGAGCGGTTGTTCGTCGATGGACCAGCGCAGGCGCCCGTCCACGAACACCCACGTGGCCTTGGTGTAGACGGAGAAGGGGTGGCCGTCCCAGACCACCACGTCCGCGCGCTTGCCCGCCGAGAGCGTGCCGACCTGGTCGTCGATCCCGAGGGCCCACGCGGGGTTGGCGGTGATCCACCGCAGGGCATCGTTCTCGGTGACCTCGATGCCCTCGCGGACGCCCGCCCAGTAGGCCTTCGAGGCTTCCTGGTTGAGGCGCTGGATGCCCTCGGAGCTGTCGCTGTGGATGATGGCGATGGCGCCCGACTCGGTGAGGAGCGCGGCGTTGTACGGGATGCCGTCGTAGGCCTCCATCTTGAAGCCCCACCAGTCGGCCCAGGTCGAGGAAGCCACCTGCCGCTCGGCCAGGATGTCGCGGATCTTGTAGGCCTCGAGCGCGTGGTGGAAGGAGCGGATCTCGAACCCGAACTCCTCGGCGACCTGGAGGACGCCCAGCATGTCGTCGGCGCGGTAGCAGTGCGTCTGGACCATCACCTCGCCGGCGAGGATGGCCGCGAGGGTCTCGAGGGCGGGATCCCACTCCGGGGGCGCCTCGTCGTCGCCGCCGCCCTTCGGCCCCTTCTTCCTTCGCTTCTTCTTCTTCGGGTCGTCGCCGGCGCCCTGCTTCTCCTCCCACCGCAGCCACTCGTCGAGGTAGCGCTGGGCGGCCAGGAACGCCTTGCGTCGGCCGTAGACGTTGCCCATGCGGGTCTGGGGGCCGCCCTTCTGGCCGTACACCCGCTTCGGGTTCTCGCCGCAGGCCATCTTCACGGTCTCGGGGGCGCCGGGGAACCGCATGGCTCGGGGACCGCGGGCGGGGACGGCGTGCAGCACGACGCCGCGGCCCCCGATCAGGTTCGCGGAGCCGGGGAGGATCTGGAGCGTGGTGATGCCCCCCGCGACGGCGCGCTCGAGCCCCGGGTCCTGGGGCCAGAAGGCGTTCTCGGCCCACACCCCGGCGGTGGTCGGGGCGACCGCTTCGTTGCCGTCGCTGTGGGCCTTCGCGTGGGGCGCCGGGTACACGCCGAGGTGGCTGTGGGTGTCGATGAGGCCGGGCGTGACGAACTTGCCCGCGACGTCGACCACGCGCGCGCCCTCCGCGGCCCCGTCGGGGGGCCGGCCGGGGCCGAGGCCCGCGATCCGTCCGTCGCGCAGGTGCACCCAGCCGGGGGCGTGTACGTGGCCGTCCGCCGTCATGATCGTCCCGCCCACGAGCAGAACGTCGAGGGGATCGCCCGCGGGGATCGGCGGCTCCACCAGGCGATGGGAGCGCTCGGCGCCCTCCGCGCGCGATCGGGCGGGCGCGACGGGCGCGTCTTCCGCGGGCGGCTCCGCGGCGAGGGGGGCGGGGAGGGTCGCCAGCAGCAGGGCGCAGGCGAGGGTACGGGCTGGATGCATGCGGTCTCCGAGGCGGGCGGTCTACCTCGCGGAGCCGCGGGCCGGCAAGCCCGTCGAGGCCGGCGGGACGGTCGCGCGTTCGGACCTCAGAGGCCGCCCTCGCGCAGGGTGGACAGGAGCTCGGGGTGCAGGGTCGGGCCCGCGGCCACCACCGCCGGGGCCCCGGGCACGTGCGGAGCGCCGCTCCCGTCCGTCACGACGCCGCCCGCCTCGCGGATCAGCAGGGTGCCCGCGGCGGTGTCCCAGGGCTTGAGCGCGAGCTCCCAGAAGCCGTCCAGTCGGCCCGCGGCGGTGTAGGCCATGTCGACGGCGGCGGCCCCCGCCCGACGGACGCCGCGGCAGCGGGCGAGGGCCGCGTGGAACAGCGGGAGGTTGGAGCCGTCCTCCCGGGACGCGTAGGCGAAGCCCGTCGCGAGGAGGGCGCTCCCCAAGGGCGCGCGGTCGCTCACGCCGATCGGGGCCCCGTTCAGCCGGGCGCCGCCGCCCGCCACGGCCGTGAACATCTCGTCTCGCACGGGCTCGAGGATCGCCGCCGCGACCAGCTCCCCGTCCGCCTCCAGCCCGATGCTGACGGCGAACACGGGGAAGCCGTGCGCGTAGTTGAGGGTGCCGTCGAGCGGATCGACGATCCAGCGGCGGCCGGATCGCCCCCGGGTCGCGCCCTCCTCTTCCCCGAGGATGGAGTCGTCGGGGAAGGCCGCCGTGATCGCGGCCCGGATCGCCTCCTCGCAGGCGAGGTCCACGGCCGTGACGAGGTCGACGGCGCTCGATTTGTGAGTGACGGCGTGCTCGCGGCCCAGCCCGTCGAGCTGAATCGCGCCCGCGGTCCGGGCGGCGGCCACGGCGACGTCCAGCTCCGCTCTCCAGCTCGGGCTTTCGTGCATCGGCGGAGGATACCCCCCGCAGCTGGTAGCTTTCCGCGTCGTGAAGACCCCCGACGAGCCCTCCGTGGACGCCACTGCCCGCACCTCCTACCTCACGATGGACACGTGGCGGTGGGTGGCGTTGGCCGTGGGCGTGGCTCTGGCGATGCTCACCGTCGTCAACCTCGCGGTCCCCGAGGCGTGGGTCCGGGGGAACTTCCGGCAGTGGATCCCGTGGGTCGCCGGCTCCGGGCTCCTGCTGTGGGTCGGGGGGAGCCTGCTCGAGCGCGTGCTGGAGCGTCGCCTCCCCGCGATCACCTCGATCATCGCGGGCGTGGCCCTGGCCTCCGTGGTCCTGCAGAGCGGCCACTACCTCACGATGTCCATGGGCGGCGAGCGGGTCCGCGCCTGGAACGTCTATCACTACTACCTGGGCAGCAAGTACTTCAAGGAGCTCGGCTACCACGACCTCTACGCGGCCACCGTCACCGCCGACGACGAGTGGATCGCGAAGAAGAAGGACCTCACGAAGAAGGAGCGGAAGCGCGCACGTCGGGCCCGCACCCTCAAGGACTTCAGCGCCGTCAAGCGCGTGCGCGACATGGGCGACTACCAGGTCAAGCGGCGCGCGGTGATCGTCGAGAACTACGACCGCAGCGTCTTCACGGACGCGCGGTGGGAGGAGTTCGGCGAGGACTCCCGGTGGATCCGGAGCTGGCTGAGCCCGAAGATCTGGCCGTCGGTCCTCACGGACCTCGGATACAACCCGGCGCCGCCGTGGACGGTGGTGGGGACGCCCCTCAGCAACCTGATCTCGATCCGGGGCGACGCGGGCTGGCTGATCGTCAACAGCGACGTGCCCATGTACGTCTTCACGCTGTTGGTGTGTCTGTGGGCGTTCGGGATCCGCACGACCGCCGCGATGGTGATCTGGCTGCACACGATCCAGTTCAACGAGGCGCGCTGGACCGGCGGGTTCTTCCAATACGACTGGCTCGACTCGTGCGTCCTCGCGCTCGCCTTCTATCGGAAGGGTTGGTACGGCACGTCCGGGGTCGCCCTGAGCTGGGGGGCGATGACGCGCGTCTTCCCCGGGTTCCTGGTGTTCCCCATCTTCGCGAAGCTGCTGTGGGACCTCGCGCGGGGAGGGGACCACCGCGACGACCCGGACGAGGTCTCCTGGCTGCCGGCGAGCACCGGCGACGGCTGGAAGTCCCGCGTGATCCGCCGCGCCCCCCGCCGGAGGTGGGCCTTCGCCACGGCGTTCACGACCGCGTGTGCCTTCTGGTTCGCCGCCTCGAACATGACCGGGCAGGGGCTGGACACCTGGCCGACCTGGGTCGACAAGATCGGGCGACACAGCGGCACCCACGCGACGACCTCGACCCAGCGGATCGGCATCGAGCGGATGGCGCTGCACAGCCCGCGCCCGAACAACTTCTGGGCGCGCACCGCCGGGCCTCGGGACCGGCTGCTCGATGAGACGAAGACGAAGCGCAACGCGCTCAAGGCGCTCGGCCTCCTGCTCCTCATCCCCGCGATGATCCGGCGACGGGACGAGGACACCCTCGCCTTGATGATGTTCCTGACGTTCCTGATGGTCACGCTGTCGCGCTACTACTGCTCGGTGTGGGTGATGTTGTTCGCCCTGGGCCAGACATCGCGGGACGGACCCACGTCGCGGGCGGCGCTGTTCGCGGGGGGCGTCCTGTTGACGATGGCCGCGGTCTTCTACGCGCCGCCGGACGGCACGCAGCGGCTGGCGGCCTCGGCGGGCCAGTACTTCCTCGTGAACTACGAGGCCTACGCGATGTTCACGGTCCTCTGCGCGGCGTACCTGGTGGCGGACGTGCGGGCGTGGCTCGCGAGCCGCTCCGACTGATCTCTACGGATCGTCGGGGCCCGGGTCGCTGATCCGGATCTGCCGCCCCTCGAGGATGGTGCGATCCCGAGCGGCCTTCGCGGCGTCGGCGTCCGCGTCGGCGGCGAAGGTGATGACGGCGCGGCCGCGAGACCGCTTCGTATCGGTGCGGCCGTGGGCGACGCGCACCTCCGTGATCTCGCCGTACTCCTCGAACTCGTCGCGGAGGTCGTCTTCGGTGAGGGCGGGGTCGAACATGATCACGAGGATGGACTTGGCCACGGGGACTCCGGGTCAGGAAGGGGCAGGCAGCGACGGTCGAGCGGGGCCCGGTCGACCGAGTCGGTCGGCGAGGGCCTGCGCTTTGGAGATCGCCAGCAGCATGTAGATGGGCGGGTACGCCCGCCACGGGTTGAACACGTCGCCCGCGAGGACGGCGAGGATCTCGGCGTACAGCCACTCCACCCCCGGTCGGCCGCGCGGGACGCGCATGAAGACGGTCCGGAACTCGGGCCGGTACCAGGCGTAGATGAACGTGCGGAACACCTTCAGGGCGGTCCGGGCGGAGCGCTCGTAGCCGCGGAAGTCCCGTCTGCGGGGTCGGTCGGGGCGCGCGAGGGCGGCCAACGCGTCCATCGCCGCCGCGCGCGCGCTCGACATCGCGAGGTGCACGCCCGAGCTGAACACGGGATCCAGGAACGCGGCGGCGTCGCCCACCATCACCCAGCCGTCGCCCGCGTAGCGTCGGCACTGGAACGAGAAGTTCGCGAGGGACTCGACGTCCCCCACCCGCGTGGCGGCGGCGAGGCGAGACCGGAGGCCGGGCGTCTCCTCGATGAGGGCCTCGAGGAGCGCCGTGGGATCGCTGCCCTTGATGCGGCGGGCGAACACGGCGTTGTCCACCACCGCGCCCACCGAGACGCGGTCGCCCCGGAAGGGGATCAGCCACACCCAACCCCAGTCCGTGGCGAGGATGCAGAGGGTCCCCTCGTCGTCGCCGGTGGAGCGGATGGCGCCGTCCCAGTGGCCGACGAGCCCCACCTTGTTGAGGAAGCGGTCCGGGACGCGCAGGCCGAGCTCGGTCCCCAGGAGCGCCCGTCGGCCCGCGCAGTCCGCCACGAGGCGGGCGCGCACGTCGGTCTCCGTTCCGTCCTCCCCACGGAGACGGACCCCGTGCACGGCGTCTCCGTCGCGGTGCCAGGCGACGACCTCGAGGTGCGCGACGCAGTGGGCGCCCTGCTCGCCCGCCGCCTCCCAGAGGATGCGGTCGAACTCGGACCGCTCGACCTCGTAGGCGTGATCGTGGCGACGTCGGGCGGCCTCGGGGAAGTGGTAGTACTCGGGGTCGGCGCAGGCCGCGAAGTCGAAGTACGCCCCGTACTTGCGCACGAACGTGGCGTCGAGCCGCTCGAGCAGCCCGAGCTCCTCCCAGATCGCCATCGTCTTGGGCAGCAGGCTCTCGCCCACGGAGAAGCGGGGGTGTCGCGACTTCTCCACCACCAGCACGTCGGCGCCCCCGCGCGCGAGGTAGTTGGCGAAGGTCGTACCGGCCGGTCCCCCTCCGACCACGACGACGTCGTACCGGTCGCGGAGGGGGCTCGAAGCGGGGGCCGGAGCGGACATCGCGCGGATGATACGCGAGCCGGGATCGGGCCGCGTCTCGGGCGCGCCGTTCGATCTTGGGGGCGCCTACAGGCACAATGTCCGGTGCCCTCGACCGGCGCGGCGCAGTCGTGCGTCACGACCGAGGCAAGGAGAAACACCGGGTTGATCGGCGATCCCGAGCACTATCTGGCGGACGGGGACTACCTCAACGCCGCCCGCTCCTTCGAGCGCTCCTCGCGCTGGAACGAGGCGGTGGATGCGTACGCTCGCGCCGGTCAATACAACGAGGCCGGTCGGCTGCTGGAGTCCATGAGCCGGTTCCGCGACGCGGGCCGGATGCTGTTGCGCTACCTGCCCTCGGACCCGACGCCGGTGCGGCAGCTGACGGCCCTGGCCAAGCGCGAAGCGATGAAGGCCGCCCTCAACTTCGCGCGCGGGGGGGCCCGAAACGAGGCCGTGGGCCTCCTCATGAACCTCGGCGAGCACACGCGCGCGGCGGGCCTCCTGCGCATGGCCGGCCTGCGAGAGCACGCGGTCCTGGCGATGCGGGGCAAGCCCATCCCGGGGTCTCCGTGGCCCGCGGGGATCCTCTTCGCGCTGGACGCCCCCAAGGCGCCGCCGGCGGACCCGTCGGGGCCCGCGCCGTTCCAACCCATGGGCTCCCCCGCCCCCGCCCCGCCGTCGCGCAGAAACTCGGGGCGGGCCCGCGCCCCGTCCTCGGGTCGGCAGCGTCCGTCCACGTCCGGAGGCCGGAGGCGATCGAGCCCGGGGGGGCGCGTGCCCGAGCCCCCGCCCGCCCGCAGGGCGCCGCCCACGGTGGGCTCCACCGACTTCGACGACCTCCGCCCCGCCCTCGGGCGCCCGTCGTTGAGCCGAGAGATGCCGTCCGAGGAGCCCGCTCCCAGGGGAGCTTCGCCCGGCCCGGCGGGTCCTGCCTGGGGCGCGCCGCGGACCTTCGGTACGCCCGGCGACGGGGGCCGCATGCCCGCGGGGATGGGCCACGCCCCCGCGCCTCGCACCGTGCAGGACGAGGAGGATCTGAGCCTGCGTCCGTCGATGTCGATGCCCGCGCCGGGCACGCCGCGGGTCCCCACGTCGTCGGGGATGGAGTCCGTCGGGTCCGCGGACCCCCTCGCCCGCACCCCCAGCGCGCCTCCCGGCGCCAGCCCCACGCCCAGCGGTGCCCCCGGCGGCCCCGCCATGGGCGGCGGCGGCGCCGACATCCGCGAGGGCACGATCCTCGCCGACCGGTACCGGCTCGAGCAGCTGATCGGCGCGGGCGGAATGGCCCGCGTCTACCGCACCATGGACCTCGAGCTGGAAGAGGAGATCGCCCTCAAGATCTTCCTCCAGATCATCTACGACGAAGACGAAGAGGGCCTCAAGCGGTTCCGCCAGGAGATGAAGCTCAGCCGCAAGCTGATCCACCCGAACATCGTGCGCATCTACGAGTTCGGGGCGTGGCGCGGCGCGCGCTTCATCACGATGGAGCTCCTCAAGGGCAAGGACCTGGAGGGCTGGCTCGACAAGCACGGCGGGGTGCTGCCCCCGGACGAGGTGCTGCGTCTCATGATCCAGGCCTGCGCGGGCCTGCACGCAGCGCACACCGCAGGGGTCATCCACCGAGACGTGAAGCCGTCGAACTTCTTCATCATCGACGAAGGCAAGCGGCTCAAGCTCATGGACTTCGGCGTCGCCAAGGTGAAGGGGGCGGGCCAGTCGCTGTCCTCGGTCGACGCCCGCATCGGCACCCCCCGGTACATGAGTCCGGAGCAGATCCAGGGCGGGGTCGAGGTGGGCCCGCCCGCCGATCTCTACGCCCTCGGCGCCGTCATGTACGAGATCCTCACCGGGCGTCGGGTGTTCGAGGAGGACGATCTCGTCCCGCTCCTGCTCAGCCACCTCAGCGAGCCGCCGACCCCCCTGCGCAAGCACGCCCCCCACGTCCCGCCGGACATCGAGGCGATCGTGATGCGACTCCTGCAGAAGGAGCCGTCGCGGCGCTTCCCCGACTGCAACGAGCTGCGGAAGGCGCTGCTGACCGCCTACGTCAACGTGCAGCGGAGCAGCTGAGCCCGGGCGGCGCGTGACCCTCGACCAACTGCCTGCCGAAGCCCTCCCTGAGGTCGTCTCCGGCCACCGCTTGGTCTCCGTCCTGGAGGACCTGTCGGGCGAGGTGCGGTTCGCGGGGACGGGCCCGCAGGGGCACCCGATCGAGCTGCGCGCGTTCCGGGGCCCGCGGGCGTCGGACCCGACCGTCGGCGAAGCCTTGGAGCGGACCCTGTCCCAGGCGGCGCTGCTGCGACACCGCGCGGTGGTGGGCGTCACGGCTTGGGGACGGGTCGAAGGCGCCTTGTGGGTGGCGGGCGAGCCGACCGACGGGGTGACCCTGGACGAGGTCGCCGCCCAGGTGGGCGTGATCCCGGCGCGGGCGGCGGTGGAGATCGCGCTCGAGGTCGCGGGCGCCCTGGACCACGCCTTCGCCGTCTCTCACCAGGTGCCGGGCCCTCCGCTGCACCACGGGGCCCTCACCGAGGACCGGGTCGAGATCACGGCGTCGGGCAGGGTCCGGGTGCGGGACCTCGGGCTGAGCCCGTTGCACGAGCCGTTTCGAGGCTCGGCGCCTGCCTGGGTGCCGCCGGAGGTGCGGACCGGGGGCGTCTTCGACGTGCGCGGAGACCTCTTCAGCCTCGGGGTGCTGCTCGGCAGCCTCGCGACCGGCGGGCCCGTGCTCGTGGGGGGCGACGCTCCCGCCGCCCTGCGGGCCCTGGAGGGCGTGCACGGCTCGCGCGCCCTGGAGACGCGGCTGGACCAGCGGGGGAGGGGCCTCGGAGAGGTGGTCCTGAGGCTCATCGCGGCCGATCCCGCGGCGCGCTTCGAGACCCCCGCCGACGCCGAAGCCGCCCTCCTGTCCCTGCGGGGCGCGTTGCTCCCCGATCGACGCTTGGACGAGCTCGTGCACGAGGTGGTGGGGGCCGTGGGAGGCCGTCGCCCGGCCGCCCGCGTGCGCGCCCCCGTGATCCGCATGCCCGAGGACACGCTCGCGAGCGGGCTGGTCCCCGCCCGGGAGCCCACGGTCCCCCTCGACATCACCACGGCGCCGGGACGCGAGGACGAGGCCGAGCTCACGACGGCCGGCGGCTCGCCGCCCCCCTTCGAGCCCACGACCGCCCCCGGGGGCGCCCCTCCGGTGATCGCGGAGACGCTCGGATCCGCCCCGACCGTGGAGGAGGCCGGGCCCGTCGCTGCCCCGCGGTCGCCTCCGGTCCCTGAGGCGTCTCCCCCGAAATACTCGATGAGGGACTTCGTCGCGCCCCGGCCGCCCTCGAGCCCGGCGTCGGCCGCCGAGGAGAGGCCGCTCCCGCCGCCCGCGTTCGTGCCGCCGCCGGCCCCTCCACCTCCGGCCCTTCCACGCCCGGCCCCTCCATCGCCGACTCCTCTGCCACCCGCGCCTCGCGCGCCCGCCCCCGCCGCGACCGCCGTCGAGGGCGCCATGCCCCGCCCGAAGATCATGCTCTTCGCGGGCCTGCTCGTCCTCGGCGCGGTCCTGCTGGTCCTGCTGGTGCCCCGGGGTGAAGACTCGGACGCCACGGCCCCCGAACCGGAGGCCCCTCCCGCCCCGGAGGAGGACGCCTTCACCTCGCTCGACGCGGCTCCCCCGGCCCCCGCCGACGCCGCGCCCGCGCCCGACGAAGCCACCCCCGAAGCGGTCGCCGCCGCGGTGCTGCCGCCCGAGCCGTCGGTCGCTCCGCCCACCCCCCCGGCGCCCCGCCCGGCCCCCGTCGTCGCGCCGCCGGAGGACGCGGGCCCCGTCACCCTGAGCCTCAAGCACCGCCCGGTCGCGGCGGGATCCGCGGGCGCCTCGGAGCTCGTCTCGGTGCGGGTCGACGGGCCGCCGGACACGGAGGTCGTCCTCCACTTCGGCCCGCCCGGGGGCCCTCACGAGCAGCGCGCCCTGGGCGCCAAGAGCGGCGGTCGGTGGGAGGGCTGGCTGCCGTTGCCGGCGGCGGGCGTGGGGCTCGAGTACTGGATCGTCGCCCGCCACCCGCGGGCCTCCTCGGTCGCCGGCTCCGGGTCCTCGGGCGCGCCCCACACCGTCCAGGTTCGATGATCCGCGACGCGAGCGACCTGCGGGCTCGGGACGCCTACTTCCTCATGATCGACACGATCGTGCCCCGGCCGATCGCGTGGGTCGCCACGAGGTCGGCCGACGGGGTGGCGAACCTGGCTCCGTTCTCGTTCTTCACCGGCGTGACCTCGGCGCCCCCGACCGTCGTGGTGAACCTCGCCCCCCGCGTCGTCCGCGCCGACGACGGCACGCGCACCGTGCTCCCGAAGGACACGCTCGCCAACCTGCGGGAGACGGGCGTCTTCGTGCTCCACGTCGCCCCCCGCGAACACCGGTCCGCGGTCATTCAGAGCGCCCGGGACCACGCCCCCGAGGTCGACGAGATCGCCCTCGCGGGGTTCGAGACGGTGGAGGGCACGTGGGTCACTGCCCCGCGCATCCCGAGCTTGCCCGTGGCGATGGAGTGTCGCGTCTCGCAGATGATCGAGGTCGGCCGACTCCCGGCGACGATGGTCCTCGGCGAGATCCAGGGGTGGCACATCCACGACGCGCTCGTCGACGCCGACGGCCGCGCGCCGAGCGCGCGTTGGGGGCCCCTGGGGAGGCTCGGGGTCGAGGGCTACCAGGACTGACAGACCATCTCAGACCGGGAGCGCGAACTCCTGGGAGAACTCGTTCCCCTCGTCGAGCACGAGGCAGAACCCCCCGCTGCAGGCCTTGAGCTTGGTCCCACGCGCCTCGCGCACGACGTGCGAGCGCCCCTCGGTGAGATCGCGCACGGCCTCGGCCGCCGGGAGATCCTGGAAGGGCCCCAAGGCCACGGCGCGGAACCGCAGCTCGTCCGCGTGCACCCCCCACACCCAAGTGGTGGGGAACCCCGCGGACTCGAGCGTCCAGGCGCCGATCTTCACGGTGCGCGGCGGGTCGGCGTAGAGGTCGCCCGCCTTCACCCGAACCACGTAGGCCGACCCGGCCAGGACGCCACGGACCTGGGGCCGATCGAGCTGCCACGAGAGCTCGTCGCAGCCGGAGCAGTTGTCCGCCGACACCACCAGGATCAGACAGTCCCGACGAAAGGCGCGCGCCCGGCGGGCGTTCTCCGCGACCTGCTCCGTGAGGTCCAGGACCTCCGTCATCCGCCGCCTCGGATCCACGCGTCGACGAGCCCGGGGAGGGCGATCTCGGAGCCCTGCTCGACCACGCGATCGAACGGTCCGCCGCTGGGGGCTGGGTTGACCTCCAGGCAGAACGCGCCGCGCGCGGAGGCCCGGGCCGCGAGCCCCGCGGCCGGGTACACGACCCCGGAGGTGCCCACCGAGACGAAGGTGGTGCACGCGCGCGTGGCGGCTCCGATGATCTCCATGGCGTAGGGCATCTCCCCGAACCAGACGATGTCCGGGCGGAGGGCTCCGCCGCAGGCCGCGCACACGGCGTCGGGGTCCTGCTCGCCCGACACCGGCACGCGAGGGTGGGCGTCGGAGCCCTCGCACCGCAGCGCGTGCAGGCTCCCATGCATCTCGATCACGTGCTCGGCGCCGGCGGCCGTGATCAGCCCGTCGATGTTCTGGGTGATCAGCACGACGCGCTCGGCCCCCCACGCCTGCTGCAGCCGGGCCAGGGCGACGTGCCCCGGGTTGGCCGACACCCGCTCGCAGGCGACGCGCCGCTCGTCGTAGAACCGCCGCACTGTGGGGCGATCACGGAACCACGCCTCGGGGGTGGCGACCTCTTCCACGCGGTGCCCCTCCCACAGGCCGTCCGCGTCGCGGAACGTGGGGATTCCGGAGGCCGCGGAGAGCCCCGCGCCGGAGAGGATCACGACCCGTTCGAGGTCCATCGTCGCCATGGCTCGACGGTACCACCGGGCGGCGGCCCCGACCCCGTGGCAGCATCGCCCCGTGCCCTCCTTCACCGACCGCCTCTCGGACCTCCCGTTCCTCGGCCTGGGCATCAGCACGGAGTACGGCGCGCACGACGGCGACGGCGCCCTGGACCTCCGGGCCCTGCAGGCTGCCGCCCCCGAGCTCGCGGCCTTCCTGGAGGTGGGCGTCGAGGTGGAGAAGGGGCTCGACGCCCACGCCGCCGCCTGGGTCTCGGAGGGGCTCCCGGCCACCTACCACTTCCTCGACGTGAACCTCGACGAACCCGAGGACCTCGACGCCCACTGGCTCGACCGCGTGCGGTCCCTGGCGGCCGAGGTGAAGCCCGCGTGGATGTGCGGGGACGCCGGGCTGTGGCACTTCGGGCCCCGGGAGCCCGCGCACATGCTCCTCTTGCCGCCCATCCTCACGGACGACGCGGCCGGCGAGCTGGCCGAGGGCATCGTGGCCCTGCGCGAGGCGACCGGCCTCGAGGTGCTGCCCGAGAACCCCCCGGGGGCGGTCTACGTCGGGGATCTGCACCTGCTGGACTTCTTCGCCCGCGTCTGCGATCGCGCCGACACCGGGCTCCTCCTGGACGCCGCCCACCTCGCCATCTACCAGCGCGTCGCGGGGCACGACCCCCTCGCGGGCCTGGACGGCTTTCCCCTGGACCGAGTCGTGGAGATGCACGTCGCCGGTGGCGTGGTCCGCGAGCACGACGGCTACCCCTTCGTGGACGACGCGCACGGCTTGGACGTCCTCCCCGACACCTGGGCGGTGCTCGACGCGGTCGCCCCCCGGGCTCCGGAGCTGCGGGCCGTGGTCTTCGAGGCCGAACGGAACCCCCTCGGAGGCGTGATCGACGGGCTCCGGGCCCTCGCGCAGCGGCTCGACGGGACGCCCTTCGGGGCGAAGCGGGCCTCGTGAGCGCCCGGGCCCTGCAGCGCGTGGTGGTCCGAATGCACCACGATCCCGCCCTCGTCGCGGCCGTGTACGCGGACGCCGGGGCGGCCTTGGAGGCGCTCGATCTGACGCCCGCCGAGCGCGACCTGCTCACGGTCCCCGATCGACGCGCCTGGGGGGTCGACCCGGCCCGGCGGGACCGCGTCTTCGAGGCCGTCCGACGGGAGTACCCCGTCACCTGCGCCCTCGCCCAGATCTCGGTGGGTGCCCGCGGGCCGCTGCTGGGGTTCTTCTCGTCGCCCGAATTCCACCGCGCGGTGCAGTCCCGTCGTGCGATCACGCCCGCGTTTGGAGCATGGATCGAAGGGTCCGCGCGGGCCGGCCGTTTCGGCAAGAAGCCGACGGCCGAGGTCGCGCGCCTCGAGTCCGCCACGGTCGAGGTCCGGCGCGCCGTCGACGTCCCCCCGGGCGAGCGGTGGGTCCGCGCCCCGTGGATCCGCGTGGTGGACGCCTCTCCCGGCGCCCTCGAGCTGTACCAGGCCGTCTTCGCGAGCCTCCGCGCGTCGTCGACGGTGCCCTCGTCCCTCCCCCGGGTGGGGCGCGGCGTCACCCGAGTCGTGGTGGAGCGGAACGCGGCGCACGAGGTGGTTCTGGGCTCCGTCTCCGCCCCGCTGGCCGGGCTGCTGCGTCGGGCCGAGGCCCCCGTGGCGGCGTCTCTCCTCCACGACGCGGCGCGGGAACTCGGCGCCGAGCCGGGCGACGAACCGACGATCCTCGCCTCGCTGCACGCCGATCGCCTCCTCGTCCGATGTCCGTAAGGTGTCCCCCATGACTCGCACCGTCGACTTCTACTTCGACTACTCCTGCCCCTACGCGTACATCGCGTCCACGCGCATCGAGGGCGTGGCGGCCCGCTCGGGGGCCCGGCTGAAGCTGTGCCCCGTCCTGCTCGGGGGCATCCTGCGCGAGCTCAACGGGACGACGAACCCGGCCGACGGCATGTCCGCCCCCAAGGCCCGCCACAACGTCCTCGACATGCACCGCTGGGCGGCGCTCCGGCACGTCCCGTTCACGTTCCACCCGCGCCATCCGGTGCGCACGCTGACCGCCCTGCGCGCGACCCTCGCCGCGGGGGAGCCCTTCGGGCCGCTCATGCACGCCTTCTTCAAGGCCTACTGGGTCGACAACCGCGACCTGGACGACCCCGCGGTGGTGGCCGCCATCCTTCGGGAGCGTCGCATGGACGCCGAGGCCGTCCTCACCGAGGCGGCGAGCCCCGAGATCAAGGCCGACCTCCGGGCGCGCACGGACGCAGCGATCGCGGGGGGGATCTTCGGCGTTCCCGCGATGGTGGTCGACGACCGGCTGTACTGGGGACAGGACCGGCTGGACGCGGTGGAGGAGGCGCTGGGCGAGGACGAGTCGACCGTCATCATGTCCGGCATCCATCACACCTCGGAGGAGCGGGACGTGGACCTGTGGTTCGACTACAGCTCCCCCTTCTCGTACATCGCCGCGGCCCGCGCGCCCCGGGTCTTCCGGCACCAGCTCAGGTGGAAGCCCATGCTCCTGGGCGCGGTGTTCAAGGCGCTGAAGGGCCCCATGGTGCCGCTGTTCGCGATGTCCGAGAGCAAGCGGAGCTACGCCCGGGACGACATGCAGCGTCAGGCGATGGAGGCGGGCGTGCGCCTGGACTGGCCGTCGCGATTCCCGCTCAACACCGTGACCGCCCTCCGCGTGACCCTGGCCGTGGCGGCCGATCCCGAGCTCGCCCCGCGCGCGACGCCGCTCGTGCAGCGCTTCTACCGGGCGATGTGGGTCGAGGACCGCGATCCCCAGGCCCCCGACACGGTGCGCGCGGTGTGCGCGGACGTGGGGCTCGATGGGTTCGATCTCCTCGAGCGGGCCGGGACCCCGGCGGGCAAGCAGGCCCTGCGGCACGCGACCGACGAGGCGATCCGGCTCGGGGTGTTCGGGGCGCCCACCTGGGGGGTGCACGCCGCGGGCCGCGCGCCGACCCTCTTCTGGGGGAACGATCGCCTCGAGCTCGCGCTCCGCGCCGCCGGGGGCGACGATCGAATCCTGGACGCCGGCCCCCAGGTCTGAAGGTCGGCATACTCCTGTCGCGCGCTCAGGATCGGGGCGCGAACACGCTGATGGAGACCCGATGAGCCGCTTCACGTTCCGCCCCTCCGCCGTGATCGGCGGGCTGCTCGCCGCCCTGTGCCCCGCGCTCCTGACCGGCTGCCCTCCCGACGAGCCGTGCGTGGACATCTCGCTCGCCGCCATCCAGACCGAGATCTTCACGCCGAGCTGCGCGGCTTCGGCCTGTCACGGCGGCGCGAACCCCAGCCGCGGCCTCGATCTGGACGACGAGACGTTCGCCTCGTCCGTGGACGCCGCCGCCGTCGAGCCGGGTTGGACCCGCGTGGTCCCCGGCGACACCGAGAACAGCCTCCTCTACCAGGTGCTCCTCGACAGCGTCGGCAACACCCGCCGCATGCCGCCCGGGTTCGCCCTCGACGGCTGCGAGGTCTCGTCCGTCCGGGTCTGGATCGAGGAGGGGGCGCAGGACAACTAGTGCGCCTCCGCGGGCCGCTCGCCGCGCTCCTGCTCCTCGGCTGCGGTCGAGGGCCGGCCGAAGCGTCGCCCGCCCCGGTCCCGGCCGACGCAGGAGCCGCGATCGCCGCGGTGATGGCCGACTGCACCCCCGCGAAGGGGACGGACATCACCCTGTTCGAGGTCGCACGCGGTCTCACGAAGCCCGTGCACGCCCTGGCCCCCGCGGGGGACGCCCGCCTCTTCCTCGTCGAGCAGGCGGGGCGGATCCGGGTCCTCGAGGGCGGTCGACTGCTGCCCGAGCCGTTCCTCGACATCACGAAGCGCGTGCTCGACCGAAGCGGCGAGCAGGGGCTCCTGGGCCTCGCGTTCCACCCGAAGTACCCGACGGACCCGCGCGTCTTCGTGCAGTACACGGGCGTGAACGGCGTCACGATCGTCGCCGAGCACCGGGTCGATCCCGCCACCCCGAATCGGGCCTCCACGGAGGGCCGCACGCTGCTCACGGTCCCCCAGCCGTACCCCAACCACAACGCGGGCGAGATCGCCTTCTCCCCGGTGGACGGGATGCTCTACGTGGGGCTCGGCGACGGCGGGGCCGGGGGCGATCCCCACAAGCACGGGCGGAACCCGCAGACGCTGCTCGGCTCGATGTTGCGCATCGACGTGGACTCGCAGCCGGCCGCGGGGAAGGCCTACGCGATCCCGGCCGACAACCCGTGGGCCGACGGCGCCGACGGGCGGCACCCGGAGATCTGGGCGATCGGCCTGCGCAACCCCTGGCGGTTCTCGTTCGACGAGGACGGATCGATGTACATCGGCGACGTGGGCCAGAACGCCTTCGAGGAGATCGACCGCCTCCCCCCCGGCACGCCGGGCATCGACTTCGGCTGGCCCACCGTCGAGGGCGACGGTCACTGCTACGGCGCCCCCTCCTGCGAACAGGTGGGGCTGACTCGGCCGATCCACGAGTACGCGCGCACGGGGTTCTGCGACTCGGTGACCGGAGGGTTCGTGTATCGCGGGGCGTGCATGCCGGATCTGCAGGGCACGTACTTCTTCGCCGACTACTGCGACGATCGGGTGACCTCGTTCGTCCTCGACGGCGGTCTCGCGACGAAGGTGAAGGATCGGACGAAGCAGCTCGATCCCGACGGTCGACGGCTCCGCAGCGTCTCCAGCTTCGGACGCGACGGCGCGGGCGAGCTCTACGTCCTGTCCCATCGCGACGGCCGGGTGTTCAAGATCGTGCACCGCAGCGTAACGACTCCGTAAAGGCTCCCGCGGGGCGGAACTTTCGGCGGCACCCCGGGTCCTGGGCAGCAGAACCCCACCCCGGAGATTCCCCGTGACCCCTCGCTTCCTCGTCTCGACCGTGGCCGTCGCCGCCGCGTGCACCCTCGCCCTCGGCTCGCTCTCCGCGTCCGAGCGATCCGTCCGCTCCTCCTCCATCGGAGGCGACCTCATCGCGGGTCGCCCCGCCCCCGCCAAGAACGTCACCGCGGGCGCCGACGACCCCGATGAGGTGCGGGAGCGCGGCATCGCGTGGTTGATCAAGCGCCAGGCGAAGGACGGCGGCTGGGGGGCCGGAAACTGGGGCACCGACGACCTCAGCGCGCCCTCGGACGTCGCCACCACGGTGGTCTCGATCATGGCCCTGCTGCGCGACGCCGGGGACACCGACAAGCACTCGGCCGCCATCGAGCGAGCGGCCCTGTTCGTCGTGGGCGCGGTCGAGACGTCCCCCGACGGCCCCCGCTTGGACACGCCCACCGGCACCCAGCCCCAGCACAAGCTCGGGTCCCTCGTGGACACCCACCTCGCGGCGATGATCCTCGGCGATCTCGCGCCGCGGTTCGAGGGGGAGACCAAGGCCCGCCTCAACCGGGGCTGGGACAAGGTCCTGGGCAAGGTGCAGCAGGCCCAGGCGGCCGACGGCAGCTTCGCCGACGACGGCTGGGCCCCCGTGCTCTCCGGCTCCTACGCCGCCCAGAGCCTGATCAAGGCCAAGGAAGCGGGCCGCGGCGTCGTCGACGACGACGTCCTGGAGAAGGCCGAGCGCTACCAGGCGGCGCAGGTCAGCGAGAGCGGCGAGTTCGCCACGGGCAAGGCCGCAGGCGTGGCCCTGTACTCCGTCGCGGGCACGATGAAGGCCAACAAGGACGCGGCCCGTCGCGGCGCGGCCTCCGGGTCGGCGCCGGAGGCCGAAGCGGCCGTGGCCCAGGCTCGATCCGTGGTCTCCGCCGACGCGAGCGGCGCCCTCATGGCCGGCTTCGGCTCGGTGGGCGGCGAGGAGATGCTCGCCTACACGATGATCAGCGATACGCTGGCGGAAGACGGGGGCGACACGTGGGACGCCTGGGAGACGAAGATCAACAGCTACCTCTCGGGCATCCAGAACAAGGACGGCTCGTGGTCGGGGCACCACTGCATCACGTCCACGACGTTCGTGACCGCGACCGCCCTCATGACCCTCGGGGCCGCGGACCACGCCAAGCTCACCGCTGCGCGGGCCGAGGGCGACGCGCCGACCAAGCTCTGAGCCGTCCCGTGCATCCGTCGCGGCGCGCGTTCCTTCGGGGCGCCGTCGCGACCGGCGTGGTTCTGTCCGGCGCGTGCGGGCGCGGATCGTTGCCGCGGGCCCTCGCGAAGCGGTCGCGTGAGTCGCGTGAGCGTGGTGCTGCGGCCCTGTGGGCCCTCCAAGCCCCCGACGGGGCGTTCCGCAGCTCGGTCTACGGCCTCATGCGGTCGGGGCACTCCCTCACCGGCTTCGGCCTCACCTGCCTCGGGGCCGGCGGGCGACCCTCCAGGCCTCCGCCCGGATGGGCCGCGGCGCTCGACTTCCTCGCCGCCTCGCTCGACGGTGAGGGGGCCCTGGGGCGGCCCGGCTCGGTCACCGACTACCCGGTCTACGCCACGGCGCTGGCGATCCGCGCGTGGACGACCGCCGGCCACGCAGTCCCCGCGGCCGCGGCGCGCTGGCTCGCCGGGAGGCAGCTGGTGGAGGAGGGGTGGGAGGGCACCTCCGCCTTCGGGGGATTCGACATGGGGCATCGCGTCCGCCCCGCGCCTCCCCACGCGGGGCACGTCGACCTGTCCATGACCCGTCGGGCCCTCGAGGCGCTCGCCGCCCTCGGTCACGGCCCCGACTCCCCGGCGATGACGGCCGCGGACATCTTCCTGAACGCCTGCGCCGTCCCCGACGGGGGGTTCGTGTACAGCCCCGTGGAGCTCGTCCTCAACAAGGCGGGCTGCGTCGACGGGTGCCGCTCCTACGGGACCGCCACCGCGGACGGGGTCCTCGCCCTCGCGGCGCGCGCCGGGGCGAAGGCCGCCGACCACGCCCTGCACGGCCCCGCCCTCGCGCGGCTGCGCGCCCTCCACCGGGTGGACCGAAACCCCGGGCTGGAGGGAGGTCCCATGGAGGCCTTCGGGCCTGCGATGCGTGGCTGTTACCGGGCCGCGGCCGCGGAGGTCTTCGCTCGCTTCGGGGGCCCCGAGGGTTGGCGGGCCCCCCTCCTCGAGGCCATCCTCGCCGAGCAGCGGGCCGACGGGACCTGGGCATCGGAGTCGCCGCTCCAGAAGGAGGACGAGCCGATCGTCGCCACGGGGTTCGCCCTCGCGGCCCTCGCGTACGCGTCCTGATCGACTTGCGCGCGGGTCGCGCGGGGGCGCGCGTCCGTGGTTACACTCCGCCGATGGATTCCACCCCCGACTCCGCGGCCGACCTGTACGCCTGGTTCGGTGTCGACGACACCGTCCTCGCCAAGGTGCTGGCGGCCGCCCTCGCCCGGGGCGCCGAGTACGCAGACCTGTACTTCGAGCACGCCGCCGGCCACTCCGTCACCCTCGAGGACGGCATCATCAGCCGCGCCTCGTCGTCCGTGGACCGAGGAGTCGGCATTCGGGCCGTCGTCGGCGACCAGACGGGGTACGCCTACAGCGAAGACCTGGACGTCGCCTCCATGGTCGAGGCCGCCAGGACCGCAGCGTCCATCGCCCAGGGTGGGGCCGCCGTCGCGCCCGTGGGGTTCCAAACCGGTCGACACGCCGACCTCTACTCCATCCCCCGGGCGTGGGAGTCCATCGGCATCGTCGAGAAGCTGCCGCTCCTCCAGCGGGTGGAGGCGCGCACCCGAGCGCTCGACCCCGCCGTCGAGAAGGTCTCCGTCTCGTGGGGCGACGCGGACGATCGCGTCTTGGTGGTCACCAGCGAAGGGACGGTGTGGGCGGACCGACGGCCCATGGCCCGCATCGCCGTCTCCGTCACCGCGGTCAAGGACAGCGAGGTCCAGAGCGGGAGCGCGAACCTCGCTGGTCGCCACGGCATGGACTGGTTCGACGAAGCCCGCCTCGACGGCATGTGCAAGGACGCCGTGGAGCGCACGATGATCCTGTTCGAGGCCCGTCGCCCGCCCGCGGGGGAGATGCCGGTGGTGCTCGCGGCCGGCCCCTCGGGGATCCTCCTGCACGAGGCCGTCGGACACGGCATGGAGGCGGACTTCAACCGCAAGGGCACGTCGATCTACAGCACCCTGCTCGGCCAGAAGGTCGCGCCCGACTTTGTGACCGTCGTCGACTCGGCGATCCACCCCGGCGAGCGCGGCGCCCTCAACGTGGACGACGAGGGCAGCCCCACCGAGCGGACCGTGCTCGTGGAGAACGGCGTCATGGCGTCGTACCTCCACGACCGCATCTCCGCGAAGCACTACGGCGTGGCCCCCACCGGCTCCGGTCGGCGTGAGTCCTTCCGTCACCTGCCCATGCCGCGCATGCGCTGCACCTACATGGAGAACGGCCCGCACACGCGCGAAGAGATCATCGCGTCGGTGAGGCACGGGATCGTCGCCGAGACCTTCACCAACGGGCAGGTCCAGATCGGGGCGGGGGACTTCACCTTCTTCATCAAGAACGGCTGGCTGATCGAGGACGGGAAGGTCACCGCACCCATCAAGGACACCAACATCATCGGCAACGGCCCCGAGGCGCTGCGTGACGTGACCATGGTGGCCGACGACATGAAGCTCGACACGGGCGGCTGGACGTGCGGCAAGGAAGGCCAGCGGGTGCCGGTGAGTCAGGGCATGCCGACGGTCCTCGTGAGTCGACTCACGGTCGGGGGGGAGAGCCGATGAGCGCGCGCAGCGACGAGCTCATCGGGCAGGCGACGTACGCCGTCGGCCGCGCCCTCACCGCGGGCGCGGCCGACGCCGTCGCCTCCGCCTCCTGGGGCCGCTCCCTCGACTTCGCGTGGCGTGAGGGCAAGCTCGAGAAGGTCCAGGAGAACACGAGCCGCTCCCTCGGGATCGCGGTCTACGTGGACGGGCGCTACTCCACTCACGGCACCAACGACCTGGATCCCGCCCGGCTCACGGCGTTCATTCGAGAGGCGGTCGCCCTCACGCGCGCCCTCGAGCCCGACCCCTTCCGCAAGATCCCCGACCCGGCCCTGTACGAGGGTCGATCGGACGTGGACCTGGACCTCATCGACCCCTCCCTCGTGACGCTGTCGCGGGAGGAGCGGCTCGCCATCTGCGCTCGGATCGAGGAGCGCGCCCGGGCCCACGAGGACGTGATCAGCGCCACGAGCGGGATCGCCGACGGGCACGGGATCTCGGCCCGCGTGAGCAGCAACGGCTTCTCCGGCTCACGCGAGCGCACCAGCCTCTGGTACGGGGCCGAGGTGACGATGCGGGAGGGCGAGACGAAGCGGCCCGAGGCCTACCGCTGGGTGGGCGGCCTGCACCGCGACGGCCTGCCCTCTCCGGACGAAGTCGGCGACGAGGCCCTTCGCCGCTGCGTGACGCGGATCGGGGCGGGCAAGGTGCCCAGCGTCCGCACCACGATGGTGATCGATCGCGAGGCTGCGGCCGGCTTCATCGGCCGGATCTTCGGCGCGATGAGCGCCCGCGCCATCCAGCAGAAGCGGTCGTTTCTCGCGGGCAAGAAGGGCGAGCGGATCGCCTCGGACGTCCTCACCCTCAGGGACGATCCGTTCGTCGTCCGCGGCATGGGATCCCGCCACTACGACGGGGAAGGCATCGCGGCGAAGCGACGCACCATCGTCGAGGGCGGCATCCTCCAGTCCTACTACGTCGACACCTACTACGGGCGCAAGCTGGAGTGGGAGCCCACGTCCGGCAGCGCATCGAACATCCTCTTCCAGCACGGAGAGGAGGGGCGGGACGAGCTGCTCACCGCGGCCGACTCCGGGATCTACGTCGAGTCGTGGCTGGGGGGGAACGCGAACCCCACCACCGGCGACTTCTCGTTCGGCGTCCGCGGCCGGCTGATCGAGGGCGGCTCCCTGGGAGCCCCCGTCTCGGAGATGAACGTCACCGGCAACTACCTGGACATCCTCCAGCACCTCGCCGCGGTGGGGAACGACCCCGTCCCGTGGTCGGCGTTCCGGGCGCCCACGCTCGCCTTCGAGGACGTCCAGTTCAGCGGGACGTGAGCGCGTGAGCGCGAGCGGAGTCCGCATCGAGCGAGCCGAGCGCGTCCTCACGATCGTGCTCGACCGGCCCGCGCGGCGCAACGCGGTGGATCGGGCGACGGCCGAAGCCCTGGAGCGCGCCTTCCTCGCCTTCGACGCCGACGCCTCGACCGACGTGGCCGTGCTCTGGGGAGCCGGGGGCACCTTCTGCGCGGGCGCGGACCTCAAGGAGGTGGCGGCGGGCCGACCCAACCGCCTCCAGCCGGACGGGCCCGGTCCCATGGGGCCCTCCCGAATGCGACTGAGCAAGCCGGTGATCGCCGCGATCGCGGGCCACGCCGTGGCCGGTGGGCTCGAGCTGGCGCTGTGGTGCGACCTGCGCGTGGCGGAGGAGGACGCCGTGCTCGGGGTCTTCTGCCGACGCTGGGGGGTCCCGTTGATCGACGGCGGCACGGTCCGACTCCCTCGGCTCATCGGCCAGGGCCGGGCCATGGACCTGATCCTCACCGGACGCGCAGTCTCGGCCCCCGAAGCGGCCGCGATGGGGCTCGTGGACCGCGTGGTCGACCGGGGCGGCGCGCGGGCTGCGGCCGAGGACCTGGCCCGACACATCGCGGGCTTCCCCCAGGCGTGCATGCGGGCCGACCGGGCCTCGGCCTACCAGGCGTTCGAGGGCTCGGCGGAGGACGCGATGCGCCGGGAGTTCCTGCGGGGGGTGCAGGTGCTGCCCGAGGCCGTGAGCGGGGCGGAGCGGTTCGCGACGGGGGCCGGGCGCGGCGGCACCTGGAGCCCCGAGGACTGAGTTCAGCGTCCGCTACCCTTCGAGGACGACCTCCTCGGCGGGCTCGCGCAGGTTGTAGCTGGACGCCATCGCCCGGCCGTAGGCCCCGGCGTGGTCGATCAAGAGCACGTCCCCCGGCTCCGTGGCGGGCAGGAGCCGGTCCCGACCCAGCACGTCGCCCGTCTCGCAGATCGGGCCGACCACGTGCGCGTACCCGTCGGGGGCCTCGTCGAGGCGGGAGAGGTTGTGGATCGCGTGCCACGCGCCGTACAGCGCGGGCCGAATCAGGGAGTTCATGCCCGTCGCGACGCCCACGAAGCGCACCTCGCCCTTGGTGCGCACCTGCGTCACCGGGGCCAACAGCACGCCCGACTCCGCCACCAGGTAGCGGCCAGGCTCCATGCGCAGCTCGAGCTTCATCGTGCGCTCACGCAGATCACGGAGGGACTCGTTCACGCGCTCGAGATCGAGGGGGACCTGGCCCGGTCGCTCGTCGACGCCGAGGCCGCCGCCCAGGTCGAGCCACCGCACGTCCGGGAAGAACGAGCGCGCGCGCTCCAAGGCTTCGGCGGTGCCCGTCCAGCCCGACGGGTCCAGGATCCCGCTCCCCGCGTGAGCGTGGAGCCCGACGATCACGGCGTTCGCCTTCGCGGCCGCGTTCACGACGTCGCCGAGGCCGCTCGGCGGGTGCCCGAACTTCGCGTGTGCGCCCGCAGTACGCACCTTCTCGTGGTGGCCCAGCCCCTCTCCGGGATCCACCCGGAGGCCCACCGACACCCCCCCGAACGTGTCCGGCGCGGCCGTGAGCAGGTGGGGGCCGTCCAGCGTGACCTCCGCCCCGGCCTCCAGCGCCTCTCCGTACTCGCGCACGGGGCAGAAGTTCGGGGTGAAGAGGATCGGGACGTCGCCGCCGAGGACGTCGCGCACGCGTCGCACCTCGGCGGCGGACACGCACTCCATCCCCAGCCCCTCGTCGGCGAGGGCCTCGAGGATGCGGGGGTGGGGGTTCGCCTTCATCGCGAAGAAGAACCGGTCGATCCGCGTGACGCGGGCCCGCAGGGCGCGAGCGCGGGCGCGGACGGTCGCCAGGTCGTAGACATAGCGGGCCGCCCCGTCCGCGCACAGGCCGGCGAGCTCCTCGCTCCGCCCCCCCCACCATCGCCCACGGACCCCCGCGTGAGTCGCGTGAGCGATGTCGGTCTCCCCGGTCGATCGGGCCGACTTCGCGCGCAGCAGCTCCCAGCTGGGGCCGAAGAGGGCGCCCGCGCCCTGGGCCGCAAACAGGCGCTCGTGGAGCTTGACCAGCAGCGGCCCGGCCGCGCCTTCGTCCACCACGAAGCTGATGTTCAGGTCCTCGCTGCTCTCGCTCACGAGGTGGACCCGGTGCTCGCGGAACGCCGCCATGGCGGGGCCCAGCTCGTGGAGCACCGTGCGGATGCGTCGCCCGACGATCGAGACGACCGCGCACGGGTGGACGACCTCCACCGTGCCGAGCGCGCCGAGGCGGTCGAGGAGGGCTCGGAACGGCGCCCCGTCCAGCCCGCCCGGGATGCGGTCGAGGGTCACGCTCACCGCCGACTGGCTCGTGGCCACCAGGTCCACGGAGATGCCCAGCTCGTCGAACGGTCGGAAGGCGCGCGCCAGGAACCCCGACGCGCCCCACATGGCCAACGTGGAGATCGTCAGGAGCGTGACGTCCCGCCGCTGGACGACGGCGAGCATCGCGGGATCGTCGTCTTCCTCGGGCGACCGGCCGATCCAAGTGCCCTCCGCGTCCGGATCCTCGGTGTTGCGGATCGCGATCGGGACCCCGGCCCACGCCGCCGGGCCGAGGCAGCGCGGGTGCAACACCTTCGCCCCCATGGCCGCCAGCTCCTGCGCCACGCGGTACCCGGTGCGGCGGATCAGTCGTGCCGTGGGGAGGCGCCGCGGGTCCGTGGTGAACAGGCCGTGGACGTCGGTCCAGATCTCGAGGGAGGCCGCCCCCAGCAGGGCGGCGAAGAGCGCGGCGGAGGTGTCCGATCCCCCGCGTCCCAGGAGGCAGGTCTCGCGACGATCTTCGCGTGAGGTCCGGGCGATGAACCCCTGCGTGAGGACGACGTCGCCGCCCCCTGCGGCCCGGGCGGCGGCGGCCGGATCGCGCCGCGGCGCGACCTGCGCTTCGAGGAACCGGTCCACCTCGGTGCGGCGCGTGAACTCGTCCGCCACGAGGAGATCCCGGGCGTCCACCCGTCGCGCTTCGACCCCGTGGTGGGCCAGGGCGGCCGCCCCGAGGTGGGTGGAGGCCAGCTCGCCGAAGGACATGACCCGCGCCCGCAGCCGGGGGGACGCTTCGCGGGTGAGGCGGATCCCCTCCAGGAGGCGCGCGAGCTCGTCGAGCAGCGCGAGGATGGGAACGCACGCGGCCTCATCCAACCCGATGGCCGCCGCCAGCTCGAGGTGTCGGGCCCGGATCCAGTCTCGCGAGTGGGGGGCGTCGTCCGCGATCGCCTCCTCCACCGCGCGCTCGAGCCGATTGCTCACCTGGGACAGGGCGGACGCCACGATCCAGACCCGGTGGCTCGGGAGCAGGGCGCGGGTTCGGTGGGCGATCAGGGCCCACTTCGCCGGGGTCGCGACGGACGTGCCGCCGAACTTGAGGACCACCCATCGGCGGTGAGCGGGGAGGGCAGGGGACTCCATCGGAACTCCATGGGCGGGATCAGGCGTTCGAGGGGAGCCTAGAGCATGGTGCGCGATCCGGGGTCCGGGGGGCGCCCGCGCGGCCCCTCTGGCATCTTGGGGTCATGGGTGAGCAGAACATCGCGCGCGGGTCGGATGCGCGCCTGCGGGAATTCACGCGGGCGCTTCTGGACGACGTCGAGGCCCTGGGTCGATTGCTGGAGACCGACCTCGTCGAGCGAGACGTCCGTCGAATCGGGGCCGAGCAGGAGATGTTCCTGGTCGACTCGAGCTGGGGGCCTTCGCCCCGCGGTCCGGAGATCCTCGCGGGGCTGACGGACCCCCGGTTCACCGGCGAGCTGGGCAGGTTCAACCTCGAGGCGAACCTGCTGCCCATGGAGTTCGGGGGCGACTGCCTGCGGCGCATGGAGAACGAGGTGCTGGAGCTGCTCGGCCTGGCCCACGAGGCGGCGGGACGCCACGGAGCCGGGGTGGTCCTGGTGGGCATCCTCCCCACGCTCGATCGGTCCCACCTCGGGCTCGATTGGATGACGCCCAAGCCGCGCTACTACGAGCTGAACCGCACGCTGAAGCGGCTCCGCGGCGGCGAATTCCGGGCGGACATCGAGGGGCGCGACTCCCTCAAGCTGACCCACAACAACATCATGCTGGAGGCCTGCAACACGAGCTTCCAGCTGCACTTCCAGGTGGGCCCCGCCGAGTTCTCGGAGCTCTACAACCTCGCGCAGGTGGTCACCGCGCCGGTCCTCGCCGGGGCGGTCAACTCCCCGCTGCTGCTGAACCACCGCCTCTGGCACGAGACCCGCATCGCCCTCTTCCAGCAGTCGGTCGACGTCCGCAGCAAGGCGCACGAAGCGCGCGGTCAGCCCATGCGCGTGAGCTTCGGGGACCGCTGGGTGGACGACTCGATCCTCGAGATCTTTCGCGAGGACATCGCCCGCTTCCGCGTGGTCATCGCCACCGAGCTGGGCGAGAGCTCCACCGACAAGCTGGCGCGAGGCGTGCCCCCCGACCTCAAGGCGCTGTGCCTGCACAACGGCACCGTCTACCGGTGGAACCGGCCCTGCTACGGCGTGAAGGACGGGATCGCGCACCTGCGGATCGAGAATCGAGTGCTCCCGGCGGGCCCCACGGTCATCGACGAGGTCGCCAACGCCGCCTTCTACTTCGGGCTCATGGCCGGCCTGTCCCGCGTCTACTCGGACGTCCGCGACAAGATCTCCTTCGCCAAGGCCCGCGAAAACTTCACGGCCGCGGCGCGGTCGGGTCTCCAGGCGCGCTTCCACTGGCTGGACGGCTCCATGGCCTCGGCGGACGACCTGATCGTGCAGCACCTGGTCCCGGTGGCTCGAGAGGGCCTCCAGACCCACGGGGTCGACGAGGCGGACATCGACCGGTACCTCGCCGTCATCGAGGAGCGGGCCAAGGCGCGCAAGACCGGCGCCCGGTGGATGCTCGACTCCCTCGAGGCGATGGAGGACGGCAGCCGAGACGAGCAGGTGCGGGCGATCACCGCGGCCATCGCCGTCAATCAGGCCACCGACCGGCCCGTCCACACCTGGGCTCCGGCGGAGCTCGAGACCTCCCCGCAGTGGGAAGAGTCCTGGCGGTTCGTCTCCCAGATCATGCACACGGAGCTGGTGACCGTGTCTCCGGACGACATCGTGGAGCTCGCGGCCAGCATGATGCACTGGGAGAAGATCCGGCACTTGCCGGTCGAGGACAGTGAGGGACGCCTCGTCGGGATCGTCACGCACCGGGCCATGGTGAGGTTGCTCGCCAAGCCGGACCGGGCCGCGCGGGAGATCACGATCCGCGAGGTCATGACGCCGAACCCGATCTCCGTGGGCCCGGAGTGCAGCACCCTGCGCGCCATCGACGTGATGCGCGAGCACAAGGTGGGGTGTCTGCCGATCCTGCGCGACGGCCGCCTCGCGGGCATCGTCACCGAGCGCGACTTCCTGCGCATCGCGGGCAAGCTCATGTCCGAGAAGCTGCGCGGCACGTGAGCCGCGTGAGTGATGGTCTGCGCGCCATTCGGTGGAGCGAAGGCCGCCTGGAGCTGCTGGATCAACGTCGCCTGCCCACCCGCACCGAGTGGGTGACCTGTCGGAGGGCCGAAGAGGCCGCCGAAGCGATCGCGGACATGGTGGTTCGCGGCGCGCCCGCCATCGCCATCGCCGCGGCCTACGGGATGGCCCTCGCCGCCCGCGCGGGTGACGACCTCGACGTCGCACGCTCACGCCTGGCTCACGCGCGCCCGACGGCCGTCAACCTGCGGTGGGCCCTCGAGCGCATCGACTCCGTCGTCGCCCGGGGGGGCGACCTCCCCGAGCGGCTGCTGGCCGAGGCCTTGGCGATCCACGCCGAGGACGTCGCCATCAACGTCCACCTCGGCAGCCACGGGGCCGCGCTGCTGGACGGCGGGGTCCTCACCATCTGCAACACGGGCGCTCTGGCCACGGGCGGCCACGGGACGGCCCTCGGCATGGTGCGCTCGGCCCTCGCCGCGGGGAAGCGCGTCCACCTCTACGCGTGCGAGACCCGGCCCTACGACCAGGGGGCGCGCCTCACCACCTACGAGTGTTCGGTGGATCGCATCCCCTGCACCCTCATCGCGGACGGCATGGCGGCGGCCCTCCTGGCGCGGGGGGACATCGCGGCGGTCGTCGTGGGAGCCGACCGGGTGGCCGCCAACGGGGACACGGCGAACAAGATCGGGACCTACTCCCTGGCGGTCCTGGCGAGGCATCACGACGTGCCCTTCTACGTCGCGGTGCCCCGCTCCACCCTCGACCCTCGCTGTCCCGACGGGGCGTCGATCCCGATCGAGGAGCGGCCTCACGCCGAGCTGTTCGCGGGCCTCCCCGGGGTGGACGTCTGGAACCCTGCCTTCGACGTGACGCCCGCCGGGCTGATCACCGGCTGGGTGACCGAGCGCGGGGTGGCGCTCACGCCCGCTGAGCTTCCCTTTCCAGCGTCACCGTGAACGGCCCGTCGTTCACCAAGGCGACCTTCATGTCCGCGCCGAAGACCCCGGACGCGGTGGTCACCCCCGCCCCTTCCACGGCCGCGCGGAACACCTCGATGAGGACCTGCGCCTCGTCCGGGGGACCCGACTTCACGAACGACGGGCGGTTCCCCTTCCGCGTGTTGCCGTAGAGCGTGAACTGGGACACGACGAGCACGCCGCCGTCGATGTCCTTCACGGACAGGTTCGTCCGGCCGTCCGCGTCCGGAAACAAGCGCATGGCGGCGGTTCGCTCGCCCAGCCGCCGGGCGATGGACTCGTCGTCCCCGAACGTGGTGCCCACGAAGGCCACGAGGCCCCGGTCGATGGCGCCCACGACGTGCCCGTCGACAGTGACCGAGGCGGCGAGGCTTCTCTGCAGCAGGACGCGCACATGGACTCCGGGGGCTAGTGCCGGTCGATGTAGACGGCCTCGTCGATTACTTCGGCGACGCCCAGATCCTCGATGAAGTCCGCGACCCGGCGCAACACCGCGTCGACCACGCCGGCGTCCGGGCCGACGGTGGCGAACCCCAGCGTGATGAGGTTGAGGACCTCCTGGTCGTCGACCTCGGAGGCGGCGATCTTGAACCGACTGCGCACCCGGTCCGTGATCATACGGCGGGGGCTGCGCTTCTCCTTCAGGGAGCGCACGTCGTGGAGGCGGAGGGTGACGCGCAGGCTGCCGACGATCATGGCCGCCGAGCCTATCAACCGGACCCCGCGCTCGATACGCTCGCCCCATGGTGGCCCGCATCCAGAACCGTCGCGACCTCCTCGATGCCGACGGGCCCGGGGGCCCCGGAGAGGCCCTCACGGCGCGTCGGGCGCGGCTGCTGGACGCGTTCGAGGCTGCGCTGGCCGCGGTGGACGCCGAGGGCGCCACCCGGGCGGCCCTCCGGGAGGAGACGCTCTCGGCCGGCCTGTACGTGCTCGCCTTCGGCAAGGCAGCCCGGGGCATGGCGCGCGCTGCCCTCGACCTCGAGCCGGTCGGGGGCTTCGTCGTCGACACGACGGGGGCCGACCTGGGCGTGTTGTCGGGCCGCCTCGGAGGCCACCCCGTGCCCCATCCACGAGCGGCGGACGTCGGCCGTGAGGTGCTCGACTGGGCCCGGCGGCGCGGCCCCGAGGACACCGTACTGTGTCTCGTGAGCGGGGGTGGGTCCTCGATGCTCGAGCTCCCCGTGGACGGCCTGAGCCTCGATGAGGTCGTCGCGCGCACGCGGGCGCACCTGCGGGGCGGATCGGACATCTCGACCACCAACGCCGCGCGCCGGGAGTGGTCGCTCCTCAAGGGTGGCAAGCTCGCGGCGGCGATGGCGCCCGCGCGGGTCGTGAACCTGGTCCTCTCGGACGTCGCGCCGCACGGTCCCGAGTTGGTGGCGTCCGGTCCGACCGTCGCCCCGGGCGTCTCCACGCGCATCGTGGCCGACGGGCTCACGGCGGCTGCTGCCGCGGCTCACGCGCTCCGCGTGGACGTCGCGAGGGAGCCCCTGGAGGGCGAAGCGCGAGTCCTCGGTCGCTCCATCGTGCGGGGGCCCGACGGCGTCTGGTTCGGCGAGCCCCGGGTCACCGTCGCGGGGCAGGGGAGGGGCGGTCGGTGTCGCGAACTGGCGCTCGCCGCGCTCCCGGGGATCGGCGACGGGGTCCTCCTCGCGGCGGGCACGGACGGCGTGGACGGGGTCCCGGGGGGCGCGGGAGCGATCGTGGACGCGGCCACGCTCCGCGCCGCCGGCCGGCGCGGCTTGGATCCGACCCAGGCCCTGGCGGACAACGACTCGGCGACCTTCTTCGAGGGCCTCGGCGCGACGGTGATCACCGGTCCCACCGGCACCAACGTCGCGGACCTCGTCCTCTACCTGAGCAGCAGCGCGACGGCCACGTCTCCGAGGTGACGCGCGACCCCCTGGTCGACGCCCTCCCCCGGCGTGAACGGAGCGACGGCCCGCTCGGCGGAGATCGCGTAGCGGGTCACGAGGTGGCTGAGGGACACGAGGGACAGCGGGTCGACCTCCCGGCCCAGGTCCATCGCCCCCAGCAGGTCCCGGGCCCGCGTGAGCCCCTCCGTGGCCTGGCGCTTACGCAGGTGTTCGGGGAGCGCGCCCTCGTTGAGGGTGGCCCGAAGCAGCAACCGCAGGGCAGCCTTCCGACTGCGGGCGAAGTGGTACAGCGCGGCCACCACGGCGCGCACCCGGGGCTCCGCGTCTTCGGGGAGGTCCGACGGGGGCGCGAACGCGGTCAGCTCGTCGTGAGCGGCGTCCAGGGCCGCGGTGTGCAGGGCTTCCTTGCCCCCGAAGTGGTAGTTGAGGGTCGCGACGTTCACCTTCGCGAGCCGGGCCACGGTGCGGGTGGTGGTGCCCGCGTAGCCCTCGCGAGAGAAGCACCAGGAGGCGGCGTCGAGGATCTTGCGCCGGGTCTCGTCGGCGCGCCCTTCGGTCCTCATCCCACGAGCCCCTGGAGGCGGTGGTAGATGGGCGTCGTCGTCGCTTCGCTCTTCGGGTGGAGCGGCCCCGTGATGAAGGGCAGGTACATGTTCCTCCGACGCGACGCGTCGCCCTCGGCCGTCGCCTGGGCCGTGCGGTGCCACAGCCGCCCGTCGTGGATCGTGAGGTCCCCCTTGCGGGCCGTCACGGCCACCTCACGCGGGTCCGGCCGGTTGTCGAAGAAGTGGAACTTGGAGAAGAGCATCGGCAGGACGCCCTGCTTGTGGGTGCCCGGGATGACGCGCAGTCCGCCCTTCTCCACCCCCGAGTCGTCCAGGTAGATGCCGACGTTCAGCATGGGGCCGGGGATGCGGAGGTGCGCGAGGTCCCGCAGGCCGTCCGTGTGCCAGCCGAGCTTCCGGTAGCGCGATCCCTCGTGGTTGATCCAGTGGTTCACGACCACCCCGTCGGCCTCGATCTCGCCGATGCGCGCGTCGTCCACGATGAGCCGCTTGATGGGCTCGAACCGCGGGAGGGCGACGAACTCGTGGAAGGCCGGGGCGTAGTGCGACGTGAACGCGAACCGCTGGATGAACGGCGTGCCGTCGGGCCTCCGTCCGTACTTCAGCGGGGTCCCCATGACCTTCTCGCGCTCCTCGGCGACGAAGCGGGTCTCCAGGGCGTCGAGGGCCTCGATCAGACGGTCGATCTCGTCGACGGACGCGAACTGCCGAAATCGGATGAACCCGTGTTCGTCGAAGAAGGCCAGCTGCTCGTCGGTGAGGGTCTCGCCAAGGGTGAAGTCGGGTACGTGCACGGGGGTCGCTCCAGAAGGTCAATCGATTGATTGATACTAGAGCGCCGACGCAGAGAGTCAATCAATCAATTGATTGGTTGGTTGGTTGACCAGGCTGATCTTCCCGGAGGCGGACCCACCGATCGACCTGCGTCCACTGTTCGCCGAGCCACTCGAGGGCCTCTTCGTCGCCCCGTGGGACCTGCTCGGCGGGGATTCGGCGGAAGTCCACGTGGATGGTCCGACCCACCAGCCCGCCGGTCCACAGCTGCGCGCGCGAGGTCGCCCACTCGAAGCCCACGTTGCCGGTGATCACCACGTCGGCGTCCGGGGCGGACTGCAGGACGGCCAGGCTGCCTCCCTTGCGCGGGGGGAGCACCCGGAGCAGCCGCTCGGCTCGGTCGGCCGCCTCCTCCGCCCCGGCAGCACGCAGCTTCTCGATCACGCGGGCCCGCTTCGCCGCCGTGAAGCGGGTGCCTTCGGGGTAGAGGATGACCCCCTCGTCCGGCTTCATCTCGCTCACGAGGCGTCGGATGGCGTCCAGCTGGGCGGCGGTGTCCTTGCCGTCTCGACGCACGAACACGTTCGGGAACCGGTTGCCCACGATGTCCAGGCAGGGGTCCCAGAGGAGCTCCGACTTCACGATGTACCGCAGGGCGCGGCCGTTGCGGGTCGAGATCACGGCCGGGGAGACGAGGGTGTCCGCCACCCCGGAGTGCCGCATCAGGAAGAGCAGCTTGCCGGGGCGCCGCAGGGCCTCCTCGCCGGTCACGACCACGCGCAGCGAGTAGAGGAAGACGATCCATCGGAACAGGCCGTTGCCCCACCAGTAGGTGAGGCGCATGTTCCAGGCCGCGTAGTCGTCCGGGGAGGGGCGCAGGAGTCGACCGGCGGCCCAGATCAGGCCCGCGCCGACGATCCCGAGCATCTCGTAGAGGCTGAGGACCCACAGGGCGAGGAACGCGCGCGTCTTCGCGAACCGGAGCTCGCCGGTGAGGAGATCGAAGCCCACGAGCAGGGGCAGCGCGAGGGGCATGGCCACGGAGGCGAGCACGAGGACCACGGTCGCGCCCGTCACGCTCAGGATCCGCCGGGGGACGGGGCCGGGGATGGCCATGGGACCTCCTTCAGAGAAGGGCCAGCGTACGCTCCGCGTTGCCCTTCGCCCGCACGTTTCGTGCGTAGGAGGCGATCTTGCCCGCAGGGTCGATGACGACGGTGGTGCGGATCACGCCCATCCGCTTCTTGCCGTACATCGTCTTCTCGCCGTACGCGTCGTAGGCCGTGTGGACCCCGAGCTCCTTGTCCGACAGCAGGGGGAAGTTCAGGTCGTACTTCGCGATGAAGTTGCCGTGGCTCTTGAGCGAGTCCTTCGAGACCCCGAGCACCACGGCGTCCTTCGCGGCCAGCTGGGCTTGGCGGTCGCGGAAGTCGCAGGCCTGGGTGGTGCACCCGGGCGTGCTGTCCTTGGGATAGAAGTACAAGACCACGGTCTTGCCGCGCAGGGCGGACAGGGTGACGTCGCCGCCGTCGGAGGAGGGGAGGGTGAAGTCGGGGGCGGGGTCGCCGACCTGGAGGGGCATCGGGGGCTCCGGGGTGATGGTCGTCGGGTGGGCCGAGGCGCCGGAGGCTAACATGCAGGCATGAGGGCCCCGGTGCTGGACATGGACCGACTGGACGGCGTGCCGTTCCCGGTCACGACGCGGTCCGAGCTTCGCCGCGCGGGCATGGTCGCGGCGGAGGCCTTGGGCCGAAAGCTGATCGTGCTGTGGAACGGTGGATCGCCGCGGGTCTTCGAGGACTCCTGCGCCCACCTGGGGCTGCCCCTCAGCCTCGGCACCGCTCACGCCGACCGCGTCGAGTGCCGGTACCACGGCTGGGCCTTCTCGTCGGACGACGGGGAGGTGCTCGAGCAGCCCACGCTGCGCAAGCCTCAGGCGTGTCGTCTGCGGCGGTGGGGCGCGCTCACGGCGGGCCGGCTGGTCTTCGCCTGGCGCGGGGATCCCGACGCCGTGGAGGCGGCGCGCGCGCGTCTGCCCGAGGAGATCGCCGACGACGTGTCCATCCACCGAGTGGTCATGGACTGCCCCTTCTACCTCGCGCTCTTCAACGCCGTGGACTACGCCCACTTCGCGTTTCACCGCATGTACAGCCCCGTCTACGCGGCCTACCGGCGGGTGAGGAAGGACGCGCACATCCCCGGGCGCCCGTTCACCTGGAAGGTCACGGGCGAGGACGAACGGGCCGTCTCCATCCGCCTCGAGGAGGCCGCCCGGGACCTCAAGATGTACGTCACCTGCGCCGAGTTCATCGACGACGGGGGCGTGAACCAGTTCCAGACGTTCGTCACCCCGCTCGGCCCCGCCAGGACCCTCTACTGGGAGGTCTACCGCGCGCGCACCCACAACCCCGTCGTGCGGCTCGCCGCTCACGCCGCGTTTCGGGCGGTCGTCGTCCCGCTCCTCGACACCGAGGACCGCGAATGGACCGGTCGATCCACCCCCGCCTTCCTGCGCGGTGAGAACATCCACCTCAGCGCGACGGACGTGCCCCTCGGGGCTCACCTCCGCAAGTTCGTCCTGCCCGCCATGCAGGGAGCGTCCCCATGAAGCTGCCCCCCCTCGACCTCGACGCCCTCGGCGACCTCCCGTTTCCGGTGGCCCACGTCCCCGAGCTCCGTCGCAAGGGCCGCACGACCATCGAGGCGATGGGTCGGTCCCTGCTGGTCCTGTGGAACGGCGGCGACCCGAAGGTGTACGACGACGCGTGCCCCCACCTCGGCCTGCCGCTCTCCCTCGGCAACCTCCGACGCGGGGGCGAGCAGGTCCAGTGCCGCTATCACGGGTGGACCTTCTCGTCGGCGACGGGTCAGGTGGTGGAGCAGCCCACGCTGCGCAAGGAGCTGCCCTGCAAGCTGCGGCGCCGCGGGGCGTTGATGCTGGGGGACCTCGTGTTCTCGTGGATGGGCGATCCCGACGCCGTCGAGCAGGCGCGCGCGCTGCTGCCGGACCCGGTCATCTCCGGTTTCTCGCTGTTCCGCGTGGTCTTCGACTCGCCGTTCTACATGTCGCTCTTCAGCTCCGTGGACTACGCGCACTTCCCGTACCACACGGGCTACCGCGCGCTCTACAAGGTGTACGGGGCCCTCGGTCGGAGCAACGATCACGCCCCCGGGACAGCCTTCCCCAGCAGGGTCGTCGCGGAGGACGACCGCCGCGTCACCCTCCGCATCGAGAACGCCGAGCGCACCATCCACATGTACGCGACCGCCTCCGAGATGGACGACGAGGGCATCAACTTCTTCCAGACGTACGTCACGCCCATCTCGCCCATGAAGACGCTCTACTGGGAGTGTTACAAGCCGCGGACGGACTCCCTCGTCCTGCGCACGCTCGCGAAGTCGGCGTTCCGCCTGGTGACGACCCGGCTCCTGCGCCACGAGGATCACCTGTGGACCGGCCGGGCGGCCCCGAACTTCGTCGCCGGCGACAACATCCACCTCTCCGAGAACGACGCCCCCATGGGCGCGCACCTCCGCAAGTTCGTGCTCCCCCGACTGCGCACCCCTCGGTCGGTCACGCGCAGCGACGGCCCCGAGCTGAAGCCGGTCGTGGCGTGACCGCGGACCCCGGGCGCCGCCCCACGGACAGGTAACCTCTCGGGGGCATGACGGCCCCGATCCCGCTCGGCGAGTTCGACCTCCTGGAGCCCCTCGGGCGAGGTGGGATGGCGGAGGTCTGGTCCGCCGTCCACCGCCCGCACGGGGCGAAGGTCGCGGTCAAGGTCGTCACCGAAGCCCTGGCGCGCGACCCCGGCGCGGTGGCCGCCTTCCGCGAAGAGGTGCGGGCGGTGGCGCGGCTCGACCACCCCGGGGTGGTCCTGGTGCTCGACTGCGGCGAGGTGACGCCCGAGGCCGAGGCCGCCTCCGACGGGCGCCTGGTGGCGGGGAGCCCGTTCCTGGCGATGGAGCTGCTGCGCGGGGGGACGCTCTCGGATCGCGCGGAGGGGCTCCGCTGGTCGGGCGTGAAGGCGATCCTGAGGAGCCTGCTCGAGGCCCTCGGCCACGCTCACGCGCGCGGCGTCCTGCACCGCGACATCAAGCCCACCAACGTGCTGTTCGCCGGTCCGGGGGCGCGGAGGCCGGGCCTGCGGCTGACGGACTTCGGGCTCGCCCGCGCGTTCGCGGGGGAGGGGATCGACGCAGCGGCCGCCCTCCAGACGTCGTCCGGCATCGAGGATCAGGACGACGTCGCGGGGTCGCCTTACTACATGGCCCCGGAGGCGCTCGCGGGGCGGACCTGGGCGGAGGGCCCTTGGACGGACCTCTATGCCCTGGGCTGCGTGGCCTACGAGCTGGTCTGCGGCCGACGTCCGTTCGGCGGGGCGGACATCGCGGGGCTCGTCTTCGCCCACCTGCAGCGCCCTCCGCGGCCCTTCCAGCCTCGGTTCCAGGTCCCCGCAGGCCTCGCTCGCTGGATCGCGGTGCTGCTCGCCAAGGACCCGTCTCGGAGGCCCCCGACCGCCGCTCACGTCCTCCGCGCGCTGGACACCCTCGGCCGCCCCGCCGTGGGCCGCCTCCCCCTGCCCGAGCGCTGGCGACTGGAGGAGCGGAGCCACCCGCCGTCCGTGAGGCTGGTGGGGGCGGGCCTTCGACTGTTCGGGTTTCGACGGCCCGCCGTGGTCGCCCGCGACGCCGAGCGCGACGTCCTCTGGAGCGCGCTGCGAGACGTGGTGGAGGGGGGAGGGCCTCGCGTCGTGCTGATCGAGGGGGAGGCGGGCCTCGGGAAGACCCGCCTGGCGACCTGGGTCGCCGACCGCGCCGTCGAGCTGGGCGGCGCCGAGCGCTGGGTGCTCAGCGGGAGGGACCCCACAGCGGCCCACGACCTCGACGACCTGGTTCGCGAGCACCTCGCCTGCGTCGACCTGGACCCGCCCGCCACGCGTGACCTCCTCCGGGACCGCGCCGACCTGGACGACGACGACCGGGCCTCCCTCGGCGCCCTGCTGGGCCTCGAGCCCGACGAGGACCTCACGCCGGTGCGGCTCGGGGGGCCCCGGGAACGCTGCGCCGTCGTGCGCCGACTCCTCGCGCGCCGGGCGCGGCGCCGGTTGGTCGTCGTCGTGCTCGAGGACCTCCACCGGGGCGGGGACGCCGCCCACCTCTTCGAGCACCTGGGCCGCGCCTCGCCGGGATCGATCGGGTCCGTGCTCGTGGTCGGGACCGTCCGGCCGGAGGCCCTCGCCGAGGCCGCCCCGGTCCTCATCGAGCAGGCGCGAGGGACCCGCCGAGTGCGCTTCCTGACCCTCTCGCCGATGCCTCGAGCGGACGTCGTCCGCATGCTCCGAGAGTCCCCCGTGCTCGACCCCGCCACGGCGGAGCTCGTGGCCTCCCGCTCGGGCGGGAACCCCATGTTCGCGACGTCGCTCGTGCGGTCCTGGATCGAGTCGGGCTCGCTGCGACCGGGTCGAGGAGGCTTCCGCCTGAGCGCCGCGACGGCCGAACGCATCCCCGACGACGTCCACAGCGTGTGGCTGGAGCGGCTCGCCCGGCTCCTCGATCCCGATCCCGACGGGGCGCAGCTGCAGTGCCTCGAGGTCGCGGCCGCCCTCGGGGCCCGGGTGGACGCGTTCGAGTGGAGCGACGCCTGTCGCCGGGCGGGGCTGCGCGCGGATCCCCACCTCATCGACCGCCTCGCCGCCCGGGACGTGGTCGTGCCCACGGAGGCGGGCTGGGCGTTTCGGGGGGACATGCTCCGGCGCAGCCTCCGCCGGTCCGCGCGGGACGAGGGGCGGGAGCGGTCCTCCCACGCCGCGGCCGCCGCCTCGCTCCGGGCTCGGCTGAGTCCCCACGACCCCGCCGGACCACGCCGCATCGGGATCCTCGAGCTCCGCGCCGGCGAGCTCCAGCGAGCCGAGGCCCACCTCGCCCTCGGCGCCGCGCACGCCGCGAACCGGTCGGAGCACCGGTCGGTGCTGGAGCAGGTCGCCCTCCGCGGGCGCGCCCTCGACGGCTTGGAGGTCCCCCCGGCCGACCCGCGTCGCCTCGAGACCTCGATCGCGGGGGCTCGCGCGTACCTCGCCCTGGGTCGCCTGGACGACGCCGACCGCGCCGCCGAGAAGGTGAGCGGCGCGGCGCGGGGCGAGGAGGCCGTCCCCGTGCTCGTGGCTGCCCTGGGGATCCGCGCCGAGGTCCTCAGACTCCGAGGCGAGGTCGACGCCTGCGCCGCCCTCCTCGAGCGCGGCCTGGATCTGTGCCCGGTCGACGCGCCCCGCGAGCGGGCCGGCCTCCTGCGGCTGCTGGCGGTCCATCACCGGCGGCGCGGCGAGACGGCCCTGGCCCGTCGGCTCCTGGACGAGGCCGCGCGGCTCTTCGAGGCCCTCCAGGACGCGGGCGAGCTGCTCGACGTGCGCCTCGCCGCGGCCCTGGTGGCCGAGGCCGACGGACGCTTCGACGACGCCTACGACGGGTTCGCGGCCCTGCTCCCCGCCTACGCAGCCCGGGGCGACCGGGGCCGTCGGGCGACGGTGCTCGGCGGGCTCGGCTCCGTGGCCTACGCGTTCGAGCGCTGGGGCGAGGCCGAAGAGCACTTCCGTGCTTCGTGGCGCCTGGCCGAGGCCGCCGGGCTCCCCATGGCGCCCCTCGCCGGCTTGAACGTCGCGCTCACGGTCATCCGCCGCCGCCGCTTCGACGACCTCCCGGACCTCCTCGAGGCGGTCGGGCGGCTGATGTCGCCCCGCAGCCATCGTCCGTGGCTCGCGCTGCTGGAGGTGTACCGGCTCGTGGCCGCGGCCGCGCAGGGGGACGACGAGGGCTGGGATCGGTCGATCGAGGCGACGCGGGCGGAGCTCGGGGTGCTCACGGGATCCCCCGAAGATCCCGCGATCGCGGCCGAGACGGCAGGAGCTCTGGCCGAGCGACGGGGGCGCTTGATCCGGGCGGCGGATGCCTTCCAGTTGGCCTCGGAGCTCTACGGCCGCTTGGGGACGGCGGGCGCGGGGCGGGCCGCCGCGGCGAAGTCCCGGGCCCGGGAGCTCCGGTCGGTCACGGACCCCGGTTGAGGGCGGCCAGCTCCTCCTGAATGGCGGCCAGCTGCTCGCCCAGCGCCTCGAGGCGCGCGCCGAGGTCGTCCTCCGCCTCCTCGCGCGCCGCGGCGAGGGCCGCCGCCGCCAGCTCCTCCTTCGCCTCGTCCATCCCGGTCATGATCACGCCGATGAAGAGGTTCAGGATGACCATGGTCGCCATCAAGACGAACGAGCTGAAGAACGCGGCGGCCCACCAACCGAACCCCGTCGACGCCGTGCAGAGCGCCTCGTTGCCGTCGTAGCCGTAGTTCTCGCATCCGTACATATTTATGTACATGATGTCCGTCCAGTCCTCGAGCGTCGCTACCCGGAACATGCTCAGGAGGCCCGTCTGCAGGTCGGGGAAGTGGATCGGGTCGTTCGGCCCGAACGAGAACACCGCGAGGACGGCGTACAGGTAGAAGAGCAGGAACAGCAGGATCGAGATGTAGAACATCGACGGGATGGACTTCAGGAGCGCGGTCACGATGATCTGCAGCTCGGGCAGCGCCCGCACGAGCTTGAGGACCCGCAGCAAGCGCGCGAGCCGCAGGACCGCGACCATGCTGCCGCCGAACGGCATGAAGCAGACGGCGACGATCACGAAGTCGAAGACGTTCCAGGGGTCCAGGAAGTAGCGCCAGGGGCGTCGTCCCTCCGCTCCCATCTTGATCACGACCTCGACGACGAAGATCCACAGGATCGCCGCGTCCAGGCCGTGGATTAGTCGGGCGTGGCGCGCGGTGAAGTCCTCGTACGTCTGGATGCCGACGATGACGCCGGCGGCGAGGATCACCCCGATGATGAAGTTCTGAAACCACGTCGCGTCCGCGATGGAGCGCAGGAAACCGGTCATCTGTCCTCCGGGCCGGAGGCGACTTAAGCGCACAGGAAGACACCGCGCAAACGCGCCCCGGGTTGGCCGAAGGGCGCCGCGTCGCTGCTAGAGTCCGCCGCCATGACCGCTCTCTCCGTGTTTCGTCCCGACCTCTTCGTCGGAGAGGTCGCCCTCGTCACCGGCGGCGGCTCCGGGATCGGCAAGGCGATCGCGAAGGAGCTGGTGCAGCTCGGCGCGGACGTCGTCATCGCCGCGCGCAAGCTCCCCCGACTCGAGGCGGCGGCCGAGGAGCTGAACGCGCTCGGGGGCGGTCGAGTCCACGCCGCCGTGTGCAACGTCCGCCACGAGGAGTCGGTGCGCGCGATCATGGCGGAGACGCTGAAGACGTTCGGTCGCCTCGACTTCCTGGTGAACAACGCCGGCGGTCAGTTCCCGGGTCCCGCGGCCGCCATCCGCACCAAGGGCTGGAACGCGGTCATCGAGACCAACCTCACCGGGCCGTTCCTGTGCTCTCGCGAGGCCTTCAACGCCTGGATGCGGGAACACGGCGGCGCCGTGGTGAACATCATCGCGGACATGTTCCGAGGCTTCCCGGGCATGGCGCACACGGGCGCGGCGCGGGCGGGCGTCGACAACCTCACGAAGACCCTCGCCGTCGAGTGGGCTCCGAGCGGGGTCCGGGTCAACGCGGTCGCGCCGGGGATCATCATGTCCTCGGGCTACGACACCTACGATCCGTTCTTCCAGAAGGCGTTCCTCGACATGGGCGCCAACACGCCCGCGTGTCGCCTCGGCACCGTCGAGGAGGTCGCGTCGTGTGTCCTGTGGCTGCTCTCTCCGGGCGCCGCGTACACGACCGGGGCCACGGTCCGCGTCGACGGCGGCTCCAGCATCTACAAGCTCCCTTGGGAGGTGCCGACGCACGACGCGTTCCCCCGCTACGGAGGCCGCCCCGTCGAGGACGAGGAGTGACCCGACGGCTCCTCATCGGCGTCCTCGCGGCCGTCTTGTCGCCCGCGCCCGCCGCGGCTCACCAGTCGGAGCTGTTCGCGCCCTCGGTCGCGTCGCTGGGACGCGCGGCGGCGGGCTCCGCGATGGACGACGGCGCGGCCTCGATCTACTGGAACCCCGCGGCCCTGGGCCTCGTCCCCCACGACCGCCTCGGCATCTCCTACCTGGGCGGCACCATCCAGCTGATGGACGTCGTGGGCGTCACGCGATTGGAGCTCCAGGGCGACGAGGTCGAGGACCGGATGCCGGAGCAGGCGATCTCGCCCCACCGTGTCGGGATCGAGTTCGTGAAGGCGTTCGGCGACTGGGTGCGCCTCGGCGCGTTCGCGACGGTGCCGTTCCCGTACCTCTACTACGTCGACACGCGCGATCCCTGGACCCCGGTCTCGCTGCGCTGGCGGAACCGCGTCGCCCAGGTCTACGGCGGCGCCGGGCTCACGGTCCGGCTGCCGATCCGAGGCGTTCCGGGCAAGAACGGGGTCACCGAGGCCTCCGCCACCCAGGGGGGCATGTGGCTCTCCTTCGCCATCGATCTGCGCCCGCGGGCGACGATCAAGGTGGACCTCGGCCTCGTGGGCCTCGCCGGCGAGGACGGGGGCGACCCGGCGGTGGACGTCGTCCTGGACGACCTCGATCTCGTCGCGTTGACGCGGATCCGGCCCACCGTGGGCTTCCTCTTCGACTTCGGGACGGTGACGTCGGCCCTGGACGGGCTCCGGCTCGGCCTCTCCTACAAGAAGGAGAGCCGCGTCGATCTCGACCCCGTGCGGCTCGCCGTCGACGTCACGGAGCTGGGGGAGCTCCACCCCCTCTTCGCCGCCGTGGATCGTCTTCAAGCGATCGTTTGGCTCGGCATCGTCGACTACTTCGATCCCCATCAGTTGCGCGTGTCGCTCGCCTTCGACCGCGCCCGGTTCGCGTTGGCCGCGGACCTCACGTTCTCCCAGTGGTCTCGCCTGGTCCCGCCCGCGACCGGGGTCAGCACCGGACCCGACGGCGAGGAGGGCTCCCTGGTCATCCAGCTCGACTTTCAGGACACCCAGGCGCCCGTGGTCGGCCGACGGACGGTGGACACGTCGGTCTTTCGAGACACCGTCGACGTCTCCTTCGGGGGGGAGGCGCGACCGCCCGGCGTGACCCCCCCGGGCGCAGCCGCACCGGTCGAGCTGCGGATCCGGGCCGGCTATCGATTCCAACCCCCGATCGTGACTCCGTCGGACGGGCCCTACGCCATCCTCGACGGGGCCGTACACACCGCGTCGGTCGGGACCTCGGTGCGTCTCCCCAACCTCGGCAAGCTGCCGGGATCGTTCGTCATAGACTGGGCCATCTCCTACCAGCGGCTGGCCCCGATGGACCTCCCGAAGACCGAGGCCGGTCTCACCGGGGTGGAGCGGCTCCCCGTCGCCTACAGTGACGGGGCGAACTGGCCCGGAGGGTGGGCCCTGGTGTCGGGCCTGTCCCTCTCCATCGACCTCTGAGCCCAGGGAGTCCCACGTGTTCCATCGAGTCCTGGTCATCACGCTGCTCGCCGCCCTCTCCATCCCATCCGGCGCGGCCGCGGCCGACTGCGAGGTCGTTCGATTCAAGACGTCGGACGGCGTGGAGCTCGAGGCGGACTGGTGCCCCGGGGGGAAGGACGCGCCGCTGTTGGTGCTCCTGCACATGATCCCGCCCCACCACAGCCGGAAGAACTATCCGGAGTCGGTGCGCCTCGACTGGGTCAAGGCCGGCTTCTCCGTCCTGAACGTCGATCGCCGCGGCGGCGGAGAGAGCGCGGGCAACGCCAAGGAGGCGTACAAGGGCCCCAAGGGCAAGCTCGACGTGGCGGCGGCCCTCGCGTTCGCGGCGGGCAAGGGGGCGAACACGACTCGCTGGGCCTGCATCGGGGCCAGCAACGGGACCACGAGCTGCCTGGACTTCGCCGCCCACGCGGCCACCGACGACTCGGTGGCCGGGCCCTCCGCGCTCGTGTTCATGACGGGCGGCACCTACACCGAGGCGCAGACCGCGCTCAAGGGCTCCATCGCGGAGACTCTCCCCGTCCTCTTCACCTTCAACGAGAAGGAGAAGAAGTGGTCTGAAAGTACCCGAAAAGGAGGAGAAAAATGGGAGTGGAAATCGTACGCTCCCGGAGGGCACGGGACCCTCGTGTTCGGGCCCAACGCCGAGGCCGTGGGGGACATCGCCTCATTCCTGAAGAAGCACTTGAAGTAACTGCACCTAGGTGACTGCCCTCGAAGAGGAAGTCAGCTTGGAACGGGTCCGCGCAGCCGCCTGCGCGGGGACGACCCTCTTCGCCCTGGCCCTCGCCTGGCTGATCGTGCGCCGCACGGCGCTGACGATGGACGAGCGGCACACCCTGCTCATCGCGCAAGCGATCGCCGGCGGCGACTCCGTCTCCTTCTACGTGGGGTCCGTGACCCGGTACGAGGGGGGCTCGTGGCTGATCGCGTGGCCCGTGGCGCTGCTCCTGAAGCTCGGGGCGTCCGGCACGGCGGCGACGTCGTGGACGGCGGGCGCGATCGCGATCGTCGCGGTGGGGCTCGGATCGCTGTGGGTCGGCCGATTCCGCGGCTGGCAGGCGGCCCTGCTCCTCGGTCCCGTGTGCGCCGCCTTCCCGGAGGGGATGCACTACGCCTACCGAGCCTGGGGGAGCCTCTGCGAGGCCCTGGTCATGCTCCCGGTGCTCGCGTTCCTTCATCATCGATGGGCGATGAGGGGTCGGACGGTCCGCGGGTCGCTGGGTCTGGGCGCAGCGTTCGCCGTCGCGTGGGTCCTGTCCTACTTCCACTTCGTGACGACCCTGGCCTTCGCGGTGGTGGAGGCGCTGGAGGCGCGCGGGGAGGGCCGGTCGCTGCGGGCCTCGGCGCGGAGCGCAGCCATCGCCCTCGGGACCGGGGCCGCGGCGTTCCTCGCGTGGGTCTTCGCGGCGAACCCACACCCGGGGGAGGCGTGGGTCGTGCGGGACGGCAGGTCGCTGGCGTCCACGCTCACGGACCTGCTGCTGCCCCGCCTGGATCTCGTCTTCGCCGGTCTGCCCGGCGCCGTGCTCGGGGAGCTCACCGAGCCCACGCTGCTTCGCTGGGCGGCGGTCGCGGGCATCCTGGTCGTCGCCGTCGTGGGGGCAGCGCGCGTCGCCGGCTCGTCCGATCCGCTGCGCCGCACGCTCGTGTTCGCCCTCCTCTACCTCCCGGCCCTCGGCGTCGGTCACGCGCTGCTCGACCCGCCGGAGGTGTATCGGTACTACCTGCCGCTCCTCGCGGCCCTCGCCGTCCTCATCGCGGCGGGCGGCTGGTGGACGGCGGCGCCCGCGGTGATCTGCGGCGCCGCGTTCTGGCTCCCGTCGGGCTTGGCGATGCCGTACCAGAACCCGTCCTTCACGGTCCTGGAGCTGGGCAGCAACGCCATGCACCGCTACGCGCCCGACCCGCACGTGAAGTTCAAGCTCCTGCGGTCGCACATCCCCGAGTACCAGCGACGCTGGTTCGCCTTCGGGTATGGCGTCGACTCCGGCCGACGTTGCTCGCCCACCCGCGCAGGCGGCGCGGCCCTGCTCGCGGCGGAGCCCGGCGCGGCGTCCTCCCCGCACCTGTCCCTGCAGCCTGCGGCGGCTTGGACCGACTGGTGGGGAGACGAGGTGGGACGAGAGCGGGCCGACTACTTCTTCGGCTTGGGCGTCGGGTTCGCGGCCGACGGTGCCTTGGACCGCTGGGAGGCGGAGGTCCTCGCGGGCGCCGCCGAGGACGACAAGATCGAGGTGCTGCTCGGCCTCGGCGCGGCGATCACCCGGGCCCTCGAGCAGCTCGGGCCGTTCGACGGGGGCACCATCGGGCGCGCGCTGGTGGAGACCTTGTCGTCGCCGGACGTGACCGTCGTGGGGAGGGGGATGGCAGCCGCAGCCTCCGCGGGGCGCCCCGACGGCGCGGATCTCGGCCTGATCGTGGGGACGACGAAGCGGCTCGATCTGGAGGGGGGCCTTCAGGGGCCGGTGAACCGGTCGAGGCGCGCGATGGTGCGGGTGCCGACGATCCCGACGCCGCACCCGATGACCCTCACGGATCGCTAGGTCTGGTCCGTCCTGACCACGGAGTCGGCGCCGATGTCGAAGGTCATGCCTTCCATCGCGGCGAGGACGGGTCCCCGGGTCATCTCCGCCTGGGCGAAGCGCTCGGCCTCGGCGGCGATCTTGTCGAGCTGGGGGTCCGTGCGGCTGGGGTCGTGGTGGAACAGCAGCTGGCACAGCGGGGCGGCCTCGCGGCCGAGCTGCAGCACCTGAGGGACCGTCGAGTGTCCCCACCCGCGCTTCGCGGGCAGGTCCTCGGGGAGGTACTGCGCGTCCGCGATCAACAGACCGGTGTGGTGGGCGAACTCGGCCTGCTCGGCGGGCGTCGTGGCGGGAGCCCCCGGGGGGTAGAGCTCGTTGTCGGTGAGGTAGGTGAACGAGGCGCCGTCGGCGTCGTCGATGCGGAACCCCTGGGCGCCGCCCGGGTGGTTGAGCTTGATGCGACGAACCCGGGCGCTGCCGATCCGCCAGGGCTCGTCGTCGCCGAAGTGCTGGTGCGTGAAGATCGCCCCCAGCTGATCGAGGTGCAGCGGGGTCTGGATGCCGTCGAAGATGTCGGCACGGGGCCGGCGCCGCTCGATCGCCTCGTTCATGAGCGGGTAGATCTTGATCTCGGTCTTGGGCGAGTAGATCGGCGCGAAGAACGGGAGCCCGATGATGTGGTCGTAGTGCCGGTGGCTCAGCAGGAAGTGGACCGGGCCCGTGAAGCCCGCGGCCACCATCTCCTCGCCGAGCACGCGCAGGCCGGTGCCGGCGTCCACGAAGAGCTGTGAGCCGTCCGCGAGGACGATCCCGACGCAGACCGTGTTGCCGCCGTACCGGACCGTGGTCGGGCCGGGGACGGGCACGGAGCCGCGTACGCCGTAGATCGTGGCTTTCATGGGGGCCTGAGCTAACCCGCCTGGGCCGGCGTGACCGTCTTGAGCGAGTCCACCGCGTGTACGGGGGCGTCGTCACCAGCCATCAGATCCTTGATGGCTCGATAGACCATGCGCTGCTTCTTGAGCGAGTTGAGGCCTGCGAAGGCGTCGGAGACCACCTCGATCGTGAAGTGACCGCCACCCCCGGCAGCGTCGACTCGACACCCGGGGATCGCTTCGGCGACGCGAGCCTTGATCGCGGCGACCGTGTCTTCTGCGCTCATCGACGTGTGATGCGCCCCCATGTGGAGTCCTCCGCGAGGTATTGCAGCAGAATCGGCGGGGTTCGTCCACACGACGGGCCCGGCGCCGCCCCGTCAGGGAGCCAGGAGCCCCCGCACGGTCTCGGCCGCTCTGCGGACGCCGCTCACGCTGGTCGCCCAGCTGACGACGCGCCCGTCCGCCCCGATCACGACGATCGTGGGCAGCTTCTTCACTTCGTAGTCGAGCTTCAGGTGGCCCCGGGAGTCGTGCACCAAGGGGTACGTGGTGGTGGAGGTCGTGATGTACTTCTCGATGGTGCCCCGCTCCTCGGAGCTGATCGCCAGGACCTCCGCCGCGTCGCCCCACTCGGTGTGCATCTTCTCGACCATCGGCGAGGTGGTCCGGCACGGGCCGCACCACGTCGCCCAGAAGTACAGGACCCGGACCTTGCCCTCCGACTCGGCGCTGCGTACCTGTCCGACGGGCCGCACGAGGTCGGCCTCGTAGGGGAGCATCGGGGTGTCCTTCCAGTGCTCGACCTTCCAGCGGTGGATGTCACGCGGCTTCTCGATCATGGCGACCGAGACGTCCAGTTCTCGACCGTCCCGCAGGACGCGAAGGGAGAGGGCGTCGCCCACCTCGACGTTCCGAGCCTCCGCGATGTAGTCCTGGTACTTGAGGACCTCGCGGCCCGCGGCCTGGAGGAGGACGTCGCCGCGCTTCAGCCCCGCGGTGTGGGCGGGGCCGCCGCGGAAGGCGCGGCTCACCACGCCTCGTCGGTCCTCCGGCGCGCCCGGGATCGGGTCGGTCATGTTCGCCACGGAGAGGCCCAGCCACCGGTTCTTCTTCTTGGTGGGCGGCTTCGCGCTCTTCACCGGGACGTCCGTGACCTGCACGCCGGGACGGGGCGTCGGCGCCGCGGGAGAGGGGCTCTCCACCGCTCCCGGGGTGGGCGAGGGCGTCGCGGGCGTCGTCGGCTCGGGGTCGCCGCAGGCAGCGAGCAGGAGGGCCGCGAGGAGCACGCGGAGCATCGGGGCGGACGGAGGCATGTGCGGGTTCCATGGAGAGGTTGGAGACGCCGCGCCGTTCCCGCAAGGGGAGGCTGGTTGATGGGCGTCGGCGGTCCGCTATCCTCCGAGGCCCCGGAGGACTCATGGGACACAGCCACGACCCGACCATGCCGCGCAACTTCGAGATCACGATCCGCTCGCGTGAGGGCTCTCGAGTCACGGCCGTGGTGCACCTGCAGGAGACGATCCCCGCGGGCGGGATCCGGCTCGAGGTGGTGTACGACCTCGACGAGCGGGACGTCGTGTCGGTGAGCCCCTGGCGCAAGGTCGGCACGCACGTCCTCGACGCGATCGCCCACGCCGCCCACTGATCGATTTCGCGGACTGCTCCGTAACGTGGGGGAGACTCGGGTGTCTCATCCCCCCGCGGGCCGACCCTCGGCCCCTGCACGGAGACGCAGCATGCGACCGATCCTTCCCTTCTTCGCCGTCGCCATCACCCTCATCGCGTGCGCCGCGGCGGGCACCTCGGACTCCGCTCCGGCGGCTCCGGGGACCGCCGTCCCGACCGTGTCGGACGAAGGGCTCGCGCCGTCGTATCCGCCGTCGGCCACGGAGGGGGAGCGCGGCGTGGCGATCTTCGCCGGGGGCTGCTTCTGGTGCGTCGAGTCCGAGTACGACGATCTCCCGGGCGTGTTCGCCGCCGTCTCGGGATACATCGGGGGACCGGAGACCGCGCCGACGTACAAGCAGGTGGCCTCGGGCGCGACCGGGCACACGGAGGCGGTGCGCGTCGTCTTCGACCCCAGCGTCGTGACCTACGAGCAGCTGCTGGATCGCTTCTGGAAGAACCACGATCCGTTCCGCGCCGACGCGCAGTTCTGCGACCGCGGCACCCAGTATCGGCCCGGCATCTTCCCCCTCGACGCGGATCAGCGAGAGGCGGCCCACCGCACCAAGGGAGAGGTCGCGAAGAGGTTCGGAGAGGACGTGGTGACGGAGATCACCGACGCGGGCGTCTTCTGGACGGCCGAGGACTACCACCAGGACTTCCACCACAAGAACCCCGGCCACTACCTCCGCTACCGAATGGGCTGCGGTCGCGACAAGCGGCTCAAGGAGATCTGGGGTTCATCCGAGTGAGGGCCCCGACGTTCCTCAGGGGACGGCCTCGCCGTGGGTCGCGACGTCCAGGCCCATGACCTCGGTCTCCTCGTCGACGCGCAGACCCAGGACGACGTCCACGAGCTTGAGCAGGATCCAGGTGGCGATCGCGGCGTAGACGATGGTGGCGACGACGCCCCAGACCTGGATGCCGACCTGCATCCAGTTGCCCTCGAGCCCCCCCGCGGTCCCACCGATCGCCTCGACCGCGAACACGCCGGTGAGCACCGATCCCAGCAACCCGCCGACCCCGTGGACGCCGAAGCAGTCCAGGGAGTCGTCCCAGCCGCCTCGCTTCTTGAGGCTGCTCGCGCCCCACCAGCAGACGAGGCCCGAGGAGGCCCCGATGATGAGCGCGCCCCCGGGGCCGACGAACCCGGCCGCGGGGGTCACGGCGACGAGCCCGCCGACCGCGCCCGTGACGATCCCGAGGACCGAGGGCTTCCCGAAGCGCCACCACTCGACCGCCATCCACGAGAGGCCGGCCGCCGCCGCGGCGAGGTGGGTGGTCACGAGCGCCATGGCGGCCGCTCCGTCCGCGGCGAGCGCCGAGCCCGCGTTGAAGCCGAACCAGCCGATCCACAGCATGCAGCCGCCGATCACGGTCAGGACGAGGTTGTGGGGAGCGAAGTGGTCGCGGCCGAACCCCTTGCGCGGCCCCAGGACGATCGCCGCCACCAGCCCCGCGATGCCTGCGTTGATGTGCACGACCGTTCCGCCCGCGAAGTCCAGCACCCCGTCCTCGGCCATGAGCCCGCCGTCCGCCCAGACCCAGTGACACACCGGGGCGTAGACGAGGACGACCCACAGGGCCGAGAACAGGAGCATCGCCGAGAACTTCATGCGCTCCGCGAACGCCCCGCTGATCAGGGCCGGGGTGATGATCGCGAACGTCATCTGGAAAGCCATGAAGAGGGACTCGGGGATCGTCCCGTGCATGGAGTCGGGGCCCATGCCCAGGAGGAGAACGCGGTCGAAGCCGCCGACGAACGTGTTGCCGGGAGAGAAGGCGAGGCTGTAGCCCACGACCATCCACAGCACGCTCACGAGGCAGCAGACGGCGAAGCTCTGCATGAGGGTCGCGAGCACGTTCTTCTTGCGCACCATCCCGGCGTAGAAGAGCGCGAGGCCCGGCAGGGTCATCATGAGGACCAGGGCCGTCGCGGTGAGGATCCAGGCGGTGTCGGCGGCGTTCAGCGTCTCGGGCATGCGGGCCTCCCGCGGGGAGTTCCGCAAGAGGCATGCCGGCTCGGGAACGGGCCACGTCGGTCGCCGCGCGCCTCGAAGGGGTCGTCGACGTGCCCGGAACCGAGCAGATTGCCCGGATCCGGGCAGTGATCCCCCGTCGCTCGTTTTCTCATTGATCCCTGGACCCCACTGAAAGTATGTTCAGTGGTCCGCCATGACGGATCGTCCCCCTCGCATCGCGTGCCTCTACGTCCCCGACTTCCGGCTGCAGGTCTCGCTCACGCGTCTGGGCGGAGAGCCAGAAGGCGGGCTCGCGCTGGTCGATCCGGATGACGGGCGTCGACTGATCGTGGCGGCCTCGCCCGCGGCGCGCATCGACGGTGTGAAGCGGGGGATGACGTCCGTCACGGCCTGCGCCCTCGCGCCGGAGCTCACCGTCCGGGAGATCGATCCCGCGGCGCTGTCGGAGGTCCACCTGGAGCTCGAGGACGCGGTGCGCAGCCTCTGTCCGCACTTCGAGACCACGGGCGAGGGGGTGATCTACGCCGCCTTCCACGGGCTGGAGCGTCACTACGCAGAGGAGGGGGAGGGGGGCTTCCTCGACGATCTTCGCCTCGCCACCGAGCGACTGGGGCTGCCCGCGCGGGTGGGGATGGCGAGCACTCGGTTCTGCGCGCGGGCCGCGGCCGTCCTGGAAGGTCGCGTGCCCGGCAGAGGGGTCGCCGCGATCTGCGTCGAGCCGGGCGAGGAGCGGGAGTTCCTCGCACCCCTCCCCATCGAGCTGCTCCCGAACGCCGCGGACGTGGTGGAGGCGATGTACAAGCTCGGAGTCCGCACCCTCGGACGCTTCGCGGGGCTGCCGTCGCCGGGCATCGCGCGTCGCTTTCGGGAGCGGGGGGTTGCCCTTCAGCGCCTCGCGGGCGGGGAGGACCGAGGCACACTCATCCCGGTGGACGAGCCGCGCGCCTACACGGTCCGCGTGCTCAGCGACTACCCCATCGAACGATCCGAGGCGCTGCTGTTCCTCCTGAAGCGCCCCGTCGAGCGTCTCACCGCGGAGCTGGACGCGACGGGGTGCGCTTGTCGCGCGGTGGAGTGGTCCCTGGAGGTCGAGGGGCTCGAGCCCCAGCGGGGAGTCACTCGCTCGGCGGGCCCCTCGGCGTCGGCCAGGCTCTGGAACGACCTGCTCAAGGTCACGTTCGAGCGGATGGCGCTCAAGGCCGGGGTCCTCGCGGTGCAGCTGGAAGCGTCCGAGATCGGAGAGCGTCCGACCGACCAGGTGCGGCTCACCGGCCCTCGCGCTGCCCCCCCCGGAGCCCTCGCGACCACCCTCGCCCACCTCGCCGCGGAGGTGGGGCCCGAGGGCTTCGGAGTGCTTCGCCCCTCTCCTTCGGTGCTGCCCGAGCTCCGGTTTCGAGCCGAGCCAGGAGACGGTCCCTTCCCCGCGAGTCCGTTGTCGAAGCGGGATCGAATCGAGTCCTGGGTGCCCGATCGCGCCCCCATCGGCGCGCTCCCCACGGGGCTGCGGTGCGTGATCCCCCCCGTGCTCGTGGAGCCCGATCTCCGGAGCGGTCGCCTCGTCGGGTTTCGCTTCGACGGGGGCTTCATGCGCGCCGACCGCGTCCTCGGGCCGTGGGACGTCTCGGGTGAGTGGTGGGAGCCCAACCCCATCCGTCGACGCTGCTTTCAGGTGGAAGGCGCGGGCAGCGAGGGCGAAGGCAGCGTCGCCCACGTCTTCCTCCAGCCGGACACCGGCTCCTGGTTCCTCACGGCGTGGTTGGACTAAACGGCCGTCTAGGTCCTCGGCCGCTCCTCTCCGATCGGCCGGCCTCGGGCGGTGCGCGACATCAGCGTGACCAGCTCGTCCACCTCGAACGGAGCGGATCGCCCCGTCCCTTCGAGCAGGCCCGTCACGAGCTCACGCTTGGCCTGCTGCAGCTCCAGGACACCGTCCTCCACCGTGTCCTCGGCCACGAGTCGATACACCGTGACCGGCTGGTCCTGGCCGATGCGGTGGGCGCGATCCGTGGCCTGATCCTCCGCCGACGGGTTCCACCACGGGTCCAGGTGAATGACGTACGTAGCCGACGTGAGGTTCAACCCGGTGCCCCCCGCCTTGAGCGAGATCAAGAACACGTCGCCGTCGCCTCGCTGGAACCGATCGACCTCATCCTCCCGACGCTTGGCGGGGGTGGAGCCGTCGATCCACCGGATCCGGGCCCCGTCCTCCTCCAGCACCGGCCGGACGAGCTTCAGGAGCCCCACGAACTGGCTGAAGACGAGCGCGGCGTGCCCCTCCTCCCGGAGCTGCCCCACGAGCTCCCGGAGCCGCTCGACCTTCGCCGATCGGGCGACGGACTCGGGATCGACGAGGGCGGGGTGGCAGGCCAAGCGTCGCAGGCGGGTGAGGTCCGCGAGCGCCTGGAACCGCAGCTTCTTCGCCACCTCGGGGTTCTTTCGGGCGGCCTCCAGTCGCCCCAGCGCCGCCCGTCGGGCCGCCTCGTAGGCGCGACGGGCGTCTTCGGGCAACGTCACCCGCAGCTCCACCTCGGTGCGCGGAGGGAGCTCGAGCGCCACCTCCGACTTCAGGCGACGCAGCAGGAAGGGACGGATCGCCGCCGAGAGCGCAGCGCGGGCGGACGCGCTCCCCGTGGCGATGAGACCCCCGTACCGCTGTCGGAACTGCTGGGCCGAGCCCAGCAGCCCCGGGCACACCGTGTGGAAGAGGGACCAGAGCTCGCCCGCGTGGTTCTCGACCGGGGTTCCCGTGAGCGCGAGGCGGAAGTTCACGCGCAGCTTCCGCGAGGCCCGCGCGCGGCGGGTGCTCGACGTCTTGATCGCGTGCGCTTCGTCGAAGACCACGGTGCCGAAGGCGCGCTCGGCGAGCTGCTCCAGGTCCCGCACCATCGTGTCCCAGGTGGTGACCACGACGTCGCCCTGCGTGAGGGCCGCGAAGTCCGTGCTCCGGCGGGGCCCGCGGTGGAGGAACAAGCGAAGGCCCGGGGCGAAGCGCGCGAGCTCGCGCATCCAGTTGAAGCACACCGAGGTGGGCGCCACCACCAGGCTCGGTCCGGCGGCTCGACGATGCAGCAGCAGCGCGATCGCCTGGACCGTCTTTCCGAGGCCCATGTCGTCCGCGAGGACCGCGCCGGGGGCCCACTGGGCGAGTCGCGCGGCCCATCGGTAGCCCGATCGCTGGTACGAGCGAAGCTCCGCCCGCAGCCCCGGCGGGAGCGGGGGGACGAACGTCGCCGCCCCTTCGATGCGCTCCGTGAGCAGGCGCCAGGAGTCCGGCGAGTCGATCTGCACCCCCAGCGCGCCGAGCCGCTCGACCTGCGGGGCGTGGAGCGGCGAGAGGATCCGCTCCCCCCGCTGGGCCACGACGCCCGACGTGGCCTCGATCAGCTGATCCCGGACGGTCTCGCTGAGGGCGATCCAGCCGTCGTCGTCCAGACGCACGAACCGGCGCCCCTGCTCGAGGGCGAGGAGGATCTCGGCGAGGCTCATGGACCCGCCTTCGACCTCGAACCGACCGTCGAGGCTGAACCAGCCGTCCAGTTCTCGGACCCGGAGCTTCAGATCCGACAGGGCGTCCGCGCGGGCCACCCGCAGCTTCCGTTTGCCGGTCCACTCGGCCACCACGTCCTCTCGGTCGCGAAGCCCGTGTACGACCGCGGCGACGGCCTCGTCTTCCTCCACGAACCACGCGCCGGGGCCGGATCTGTGTACGGCCGCCAGGCCCAGGGCCGCCGCGAGCTCGCGGGTCCGCGCCGCTTCGTCTTCCAGGTCTCGCAGGACGTGGACGCGACGCCCTTCGACCTCTCCGAAGAGCACCTCCGGCCCCTCCCCGGGGATCACGATCGGGCCGCCCGGCAGCGGCCGGAGCCGCGCCGCCACGGCCAAGCCCGACGCCGGCTCCAGCCGCACGCGGAGCACGTCGTCGCAGGGGACCTTCGTGCCGCGAAGCGCCGACGCGAGCTCCACCGGGATCGCCTGCTCGATCCGGGGCAGTCGCTCCAGCAGGGGGGTGGCCGCGTCCGCGTCGTAGTCCAGCCCGCGGTCTCGGAGGATGCGCAGCAAGGCGGTCGCCGCGGGGCTCAGGTCGACGAGCACGCAGGTGGCGGTCGACGCGTCCATGAGCGGCGCCGGCGCCCCCGCCACGTCGTGGTCCGCCAGCCGTCGCAGCTCGTCCGGCCGCAGCGACCGTCCCCCGAGCCGCGGGTCCATGACGAGCCCGCCGTCCAGCCTTCGCTCCACGCCGAGGCTGAGCGTCGCCCGACGCATCGTCAGCGGGGGGCCTCCCCGACCCCCCAGGAAGACGCGGGGGTGGTCGATGAGCAGCGGCAGCGCCTGCAGGACGTCCTCCTCGGTGACCCGCGGCCGGCGCCCGAGATCGTCCAGGAACGCGGGGCAGACGAACCCGGCGATCGTGCGGTCCACGGGCAGCTCGAGCCGGACGGCGCCGGAGCGGAACGCCCGTCGGTCGGCGAGGCTCGACGTCCAGCCGCCGCTCCGCTTCGGCGTGCACCGCACGGGCTGAAGCGCCCAGGGCCGACGGGTGTGGTCCAACCGCCAGCCGAGGGGCTCGGGGGCCGCAGGCTCGGCGTGATCACGGATCCCGTGGGCGTCCAAGGCCTCGTCGAACGCCTCGAACGTGGACTGCCACGCCGGGCGCCCCAGGTCCTCCTCGAAGGCGCGGCGCGCGGCGGCGTGAGGGGGCGCGGCGAGGACCGCCAGGGCCGCCTGCACGGCACGCAGGGCGTCGGGGCAGGTCCTCTTGAGGCTCGCGTCGCACCCGCAGCGCACGGCTTCGGTGGGCACGGCTCGGGGGAGAACCTCGATGGACTCCGAGTGGCGGCGCCCCTGAGCGAACGACACCACGAGCGTGGGCGGGTCCTCGACCCACCACAGGGCGGCGTTCTCCCACGTCTCGCGGGGCGGCTCGGCGCGTCCTTGGGCGAGCCAGGCGCGCGCCTCGAGGAGCCGGTCGTAGGCGTCTCCCCGAGGACCGTCGGGGGGGCGAGGGGGGAGGGGAGGATCGAGGTCCGCGACCGGCCTGCGGGCCCCCGCTTCGCCACGGAGGTCCAGGACGAGCTGCTCCTGGATCCCACGCGGCACCTTCTTGCTGCGCGGTCCCGGGGCCGCGCCGTGGACGCCGGGGGCCGCCAGCGCTTGGGCGACGGTCGTGGCTCCGCCGCGCCGGTCCAGCCACGCCTCTTCGGCGTCTCCGAAGGGCTGGACGCGGTGGGACGCGGGCTGATGGAGGACGTCCTCGACCCCGAAGGCGACGGCCCACCGGTCGAGCTCGTCCGGGTCCACGGGCGGATCCAGGGCCGAGGCGAGCCCCTGGGCGCGCTCGTCCGCCATCACCGCGCGCATGCCGTCCACCTGACGGGCGTGCCTGCGGGCGCGGGTCACGCTCCTCGAGAGGAAGACCCGAAGCGCCCGGTCGAGGACGGCGACGCCCCGCTCCCCGCAGTGCTTCTCCAGCAGACGCTCCAGGCCGGGCTCTCGAAGCACGTCCCCCACGCGCTTGAGCCCGAGGCCGCGAATGACTCGCCCGCGCGGGTCGCTCCAGGAGTTGGGGAGGTCCGCGTCGTACCAGGGCTCCGTCCAGGACGAGGTCATGGCGTGGTCGAGCTTCTGAGCTTGCGCCAGGCGCGCGAGGGCGGGCCAGTCCGGCGCCTCGCGGATCCCGGGGTGGGCGATGGGGGTGACGTCCAGCGGCACGGCAGGAGACTACTCGCGACGGTGGGCGGCGGGGATGAGCGAGGTTCCACGCGGCCCTTGATTCCGGCGAAGAATACTGAAAATATGTTCAGTGTCAAACGGAGTCGAATTGGGAAAGACCCAGCGAGGACGGCCCTTCGAGGTCACGTATTCAGGGGGCGCCCACCGCGGTCGCATCCCGATCCCGATCCACGTACGGCCGTCGCCCGGGCAGGGTCACGTCCCGTACGCCGAGCTGCACGCGCTCTCCACCTTCTCCTTTCGCCGCGGGGCCTCCACTCCGGAGACACTGATCCGTCAGTCGCGTGAGTTGGGGATCACGGCGCTCGCGATCACGGATCGAGACGGTCTGTACGGCTCCGTGAGGCACTGGCTCGAGACGAAGAAGGTGAACGACGAGGAGGACGATCCGGACCCCGACCAGGTCACCAAGTACGACGGGATCGGCCCCTATGGATCGACCCGACACCACCTGCGTGAGTCCAGCGTGAGTGATGCAGGCAGCGGCCGTAGGTATCCCGTGCCGGGGGCGATTCACGGCTCATCGCTCACGCTCACGGACGGGTCACGCGTCGTCGCCCTCGTTCGCGATCGCGACGGCTGGCGCAACCTCTCGGCGTTGATCACGGAGTCCCGGATGTCCTGCGAGAAGGGCGACGCCGTGCTGCCGTTCGAGCGCCTGGTCGCGCGCCGGGAGGGCCTCACGATCTTGTCGGGGGGGCGCTTCGGGCCCGTCGATCGCGCGCTCCTCGGGATCGACGGGCTCTCCACGGTGCCCTGGAAGCCGAAGGGGCCGTGGCGTCGCCCCATCGGGGCCTGGAGTCTGGACGAGGACGGTCGAATCCCGGACGACACGGACGCCGCCCGGGCCGTGCGTGAGGGCCAGTCGAGCCTGCGTGAGTGGACGACGCAGCGGGATGATCCCGCCGCCCGGCTCCGTCGCGCCACCGAGACGGCGGCCCGGTTCCGCGACGCGTTCGGAGATCGCTTCTTCCTCGAGGTGCAGGACCACCGACTCCCCGAAGATCAATGGCTGCGCGGGCTCGTGGGCGGCATCGGCGTGGAGCTCGGGATCCCGCGGGTGGCCACGAACCTCGTGCACTACGCGCTCGCGGAGGACCGTCGACTTCAGGACGTCCTCGCCTGCGTGAGGCTCAAGACCACGTTGCGTGAGGCGGGGACGCGGCTGCTCCCGAACGCTCACTTCCGCCTCAAGAGCGGGGCCGAGATGGCCGCGATCTTCCACGACGATCCGGCCGCGGTAGCGATCACGGTGGACATCGCCCGAGACCACGACTTCGACCTCACGGATCTCCCGTACGCCTTCCCGATCCACCCCACGCCGTCGGGACACACGCTGCAGACGCTGCTCGAGGAGCGCACCTGGGAGGGGGCCGCCGAGCGGTACGGCGAGCGCTTGGAGACGGATCCCCGCATCAAGGGGCAGATCCGCCACGAGCTCGACGTCATCGGTCGCATGGGGCTCGCCGGCTACTTCCTCATCGTGCAGGACGTGTCGCTCGAGTGCCGTCGTCGCGGGATCCTCAGCCAGGGGAGGGGTTCCGCCGCGAACTCCTGTGTCTGCTACTGCCTCTGCATCACGGCCGTCGATCCGATCCGGCTGGAGCTGCTCTTCGAGCGGTTCCTCTCCGAGGCGCGCGGGGGCTTTCCGGACATCGACATCGACATCTCGAACAGCAAACGCGAGGAGGTGCTGCAGTTCGTCTACGAGAAGTACGGGCGAGACCACTGCGCCATGGTCTGCAACGTCATCACGTACCACCCGCGGTCCGCGATCCGGGACGTCGGCAAGGCGTTCGGGCTGGGGCTGGACCAGGTCGACCGCATGGCGAAGGCGCTGTCGCACTACGGGGGGTTGGAGGAGCTGGAGGAGCTCTTCGGTGGGCAGGCGCGCGAGGACGCCTCCGGTTCATGCCTTCGGTTCGGTGCCTTGGGGGACGACGTTCGGACCCTCGCTCAGGTCGTCGACTTCACCCGTCGGCTGTGTGGGTACCCGAGACACATCGGCATCCACAGCGGCGGCGTCGTGATCAGCGGCGTGCCGATCGGGGAAGCCTGCCCCACCGAGAACGCGACGATGGTCGATCGCACCGTCCTGCAGTGGGACAAGGACGACGTCGCCCACACCGGGCTCGTGAAGATCGACCTGCTCGCGCTCGGGATGTTGTCCGTGATTCAGGAGACGGCGCGGCTCCTCGCGCTTCGGGGCATCGACTTCGACATGGCCCACCTCACCTGCGACGACCCCTCCGTCTACGACATGATCTGCGAAGGCGACACCGTCGGGCTGTTCCAGATCGAGAGCCGCGCCCAGATGAACACGCTGCCTCGGCTGCGCCCCCGCAGCTTCCACGACCTCGTGGTGGAGGTCGCGCTCATCCGCCCGGGGCCGATCCAGGGAGAGATGGTCCACCCCTACGTGCGTCGGCGGCAGGGCAAGGAGCCCATCGAGTACGCGCACCCGAGCCTGCGACCGATCCTGGAGCGCACGCTCGGCATCCCGCTCTTTCAGGAGCAGGCGATGAAGATGGCCATCACGGCAGCGGGTTTCACGCCCGCCGAGGCGGACCGCCTGCGCAAGGTGATGGGCTTCAAGCGGGGCACCGAGGAGCTCGAGCGGCTCATGGAGAAGATGGTCTCCGGCATGGAGGCGGGGGGCTTCTCGCCGGAGACGGCGCAGCGCGTGAAGAATCAGCTCCGGGGGTTCTCGGCGTACGGCTTCCCCGAGAGTCACGCCGCGTCCTTCGCGCTCATCGTCTACGCGTCCGCGCACCTCAAGAAGTACCGAGCGCCGGCGTTCTTCGCGGGGCTGCTCAACTGCCAGCCGATGGGCTTCTACAGCCCGGCCACGCTCGTGGGGGACGCCCGTCGCCACGGCGTCGTCATCGAGCCGGTGTGCGTCAATCGCTCGGATCACCGCTGGACCCTGAGCGGGGAGCGGGGGATCCGGGGCGGGTTCCTGCAGGTGGCCGGGCTTGGCGAAGAGGACGGACGATCCGTCGAGGAGGCGCGTCGCCTCGGGGGGCCGTTCCTGGGCGTGGGGGACTTCGCGGATCGCTGCGACCTCGAGCGCCCGGTCCTCGAGAAGCTCGCCGAGGCCGGTGCCTTCACGTGTTTCGGGATCACGCGGCGGGAGGCGCTGTGGACGGTGGCGGGGTGGAGACGTCGGCTGCCGCTCGAGGGGTTGGTGCAGGAGCGTGAGATCCCGATCTTCGCGAAGCTCGGCCCCGCGCAGCTCAACCTGCTCGACCACGCCACCGCCGGGTACAGCTCCGACGAACACCCCCTCGTCCACCTGCGTGACGAGCTCTCCAAGCGCCGGATCGTGCCCGCCGAGAGGCTCCTGAGGATGCGCTCCGAGCGGCGCGTCGTGGTGGGGGGCGTGGTGATCACGCGGCAACGGCCCGGCACCGCGAAGGGGGTGTTCTTCATCACCCTGGAGGACGAGACCGGGTTCGTGAACGTCGTGGTGTGGAAGGACCTCTTCGAGAAGCACCGTCGCCTCCTCCGCGCGGTGCGCTTTCTCGAGGTCTACGGGACCCTCCAGATCGAGGACGGCGTCGCCAACATCCTGGCGAAGCGGTTCGTCGATCTCGAGCAGGTCTCACTCGGCGGGAAGCGCCTCGGGTGGGACACCCTCAAGTCGCGGGACTTCCACTGATGGGCGCCGCCGCTCCGAAACTCGACGAACTCCGGGACCTGCTTCGGTCGAAGTTCCCCGGCGCGGGGGTCTTGGATCGACCCGAGTACGGGGTCTTGTCGACCGGCCGTGGCGAGCTCGACGCGGTCCTCCCCGGCGGGGTCCCCCTGGGGGCCATGACGCTGCTCACGGGAGGGGCGTCCTGCGGCAAGACGGGGATCGCGCTGGCGGCCGCGGCCGGGGTCACCCGGGGGGAGGGGAGGGTCGCGTGGGTGCACGACGGGTCCCTCTCGGCGCCGTCTCTGGCGCACGCGGGGGTGGCGCCGGAGCGGGTGCTTCAGGTCCGGGCCGAGTCCACCGCCCAGGCCCTGCGCTGCACGGACTTCCTCCTTCGCTGGCAGGCGTTCCACTTCCTCGTGCTCGACTGGCCCCGACCGGCCGCCCGAGGCCCCGCGTGGAATCGGCTGAACCGCTTGGTCACCGGAGCGCCCCACGCGCTGATGGTGCTCTGCGCGCCACGGCCCCCCGGATCTCCGGTTCGGTTCTGCGCGGCGGTGCACCTCCGCGTCGAGCGCCACGACGGCGGCACCCGAGTCAAGCTGGCGAAGTCTCGATTCACGCGCGCGAGCGAACACGCCGTGCTCCGTCGCCGAGGGATGCCGGGCGCTCCGTTCGAGCTGCTCCCCGAGCACCCCGGTCTGGGACAGCGCCGCCACGAAGACTGGTGACGTCCGGGTAGAGTCCAGCCCGTGACGGAGCCGCCTCCGAACGCCCTACGTCGCCGGATGCGTGGCTTCCTGACGGTCGCCTGGGTCGTCCTCCTCCCGGTGCTCGCCGCCCTCGCGCGCCTGGTCGGGCACCCGGAGTACTACTTCGACGGGGAGACGCAGATCCCGCCGACCATCGGCCGCGAGCTCCTCCACGGGCACCTGGCCGACGCGTTCCACTACCAGATCATCGTCTACCAGGGCTCGCTGCTGTGGGACGCCCTGCTCAGCGCCGGTGCCTACGCCGTCTTCGGGGACCACCTGCTCGCGTGGCACGCCGTCCCCCTGGGCTACCTCGCGGGGCTCTCCGTGGCGGGGACCCTCCTGCTCCGTCGCCTCGTCGGCCCCGGGTGGTCCCTCCTGTTCCCGGCCCTGCTCGGCACGCTGCCCTTCTTCGTGAAGGACGGGTTCGTCTCCGGCATCGGCGGACACGCGCCCGGGGCCTTCTACGCGGTGGCCGGGCTCGCCGCCGCCGCGTACTCCGGCGGGGAGGGGGGCAAGCGACGGTACGCAGTGCTCGCCGGGCTCATCCTCGGCTTCGGGACCTGGTACGTACGCACCGTGCTGCTCGCCATCCCCGCGGCGCTGCTGCTCGTGGGGCACCGCGTGGTCGGTCGCTTGCTGCTGGTTCTTGGCCTCCTGTCGCTCCCTGTGCTGCTCGCCCTGAACGTCGTGGCGCTGCAGTCCGCGGGCAGTCACGCGGCCGCCCAGGGGACCATCGAGGATCTCACCCGCGAGGTGGTCTGGAACGTCCAGGGGACGGCTCCCCACTCGGTCCCCGCGGCCACGAAGGTCCTCCAGGCCACCGGCCCGGGCATCCGGACCCTCCTCTTCGCCCAGCCTCACCGCCACCGGACGGTCACGCAGTCCCACCGGCCCCTCGCCTACACCGCGGGCCTGACGTGGTCGGTGGCGTGGCCCGCGGGCCTGGTCCTCCTCCCCGCCTTGCTCCTGGTCCCCGGGATCCGCCGTCGCCCGGGGACGGTCCCCGGCGTCCTCGCCGTCTTCGCGCTGGGGGCGGCGTACGTCGGCGCCTATGCCTTCTCGTCGCTGAACCTCGACCCCGGGATCACGGAGTCGCTCCGCCAATACCCGCCGCTCCCCCCCGGCGTGAGCGGAGGTCGCTACCTCGTCCCCATCTTCGGCGTCCTCACGCTCTCCCTGGCCCTCGCGGTGGGTCTGCTGGGGACCCTCGCGCCCCGGATCGCCGCGGCCGCGATCGCTCCCGTCCTGGCCCTGGGCCTCATCCCCGCGGCCGGCGACTGGGCCTACGACCGAGACCCGATCGAGATCTGGCGCACGAAGCAGCCGCACATCTACTCGGGGGCCTTCGGGCCGGGCCGGGGCCCCCCGCTCGAGGCCCACCTCGCCTGCGACGACCCCGACGAGCAGAGCCGGGAAGCACACCTGGAGGCGATCGGCAGGTTCCTCGTGGCCGAGTCGGGCGAAGATCCGGCGTCGCTCGTCGCGTCTGTGGAGCGGCTGCGGGAGACGGGCCGGACGGACGAAGAGATCGGGAGGCTGGTGGGCAGCCTCGGGTCGACGATGATCCGCGAGATGCGCGGAGGCAGCCTCTCCTTCATGGAGGCGACCAAGCTCGTCTTCGAGACCGCCGAGGCGCTCGGCCCCGGACCCGGAGACGCCTACCTCCTGGGCACCCGATCGTCGTTCCGGGACGGGGGCCTGGACGCGCCGGCCGCGGACGTGGTCGACCGCCTCTGCGCGACGGCGCCGTCGGGGACGCGGCCCCTGTGCTCCTTCGCCGGGGAGGCGCTGGCGGACCCCAACGCCGCGCTGTGGCCCGACCGGCCCGAGGGCCTCTTCCGCCCCGGGATGCCGTCGTTCGACGGCCTCGAGCGCTCCACCCGGGACGCCTTGCTGTTCGGCGCCGCCGCAGCGATCACGAGAGGGACGCCCGGCGAGCTGCCTGCCGCCTGGCCCGAGGGCTGGGATCCCGAAGACGGGCGGACGTTCGTCCGCAAGTGGAGGGTCAAGGGCGGCCGCGTGGGGCCGTGAGGGCTACTCGGGGGCTTCGACGGTCACGCGGACGACGTACGTGACGATGCGGTTGTCGAAGGCGAAGCCGATGGTGCCGTCGTACTCGGCCTCGGCCGGGGACTGGAAGGTGGGTCCGACAGCCAGGAACGTCCCCTGGAGCGGATCGCCGGTCTCTTCGTCGTACTCGGTGGGGGGCACGACGCGCTCGCCCGTGGGGCAGCTGATGATCCAGCCCCCCTCATCGAGGTTGCAGGTGACCGTGAAGGTCACGTCCTCTTCCGTGTTGTTGCGCACGACGATCTGACCGGACGTCGACTCGCTGGGCTCCACCACCCCGAGGTCGAGCTCGCCGCCGCTGCCGCTCTCGTTCAGCGGGGGGTTCCAGATCAGCCCGGGCTCTTCGCCCGTCTCTTCACAGCCGACGGCCCACAGGACCGCCGTCGCCAAAGCAAGTCGCGCCCACATGTCGCTCAACTCTCCGTGCCCGAGAGGCTGACGGACTGCACGCCGGCGTCGCCCGCGGACTCGGCCCGGTCGCGCAGGGAGGCGTGGTAGTTGCGAAGGAACTGGGACAGCTGCTTGAGGCTCGCCCCGTCGGCTCGCTTCACGAGGGCCATCCGGCCCCGCTTCAACGCCTGCTCCGTGTCGAAGATCTCGCGCTTCTTGAGCTTGACCTGGTTGGCGCGCAGGAAGTTCTCGAGGGAGAAGAGCTGCTTCTCGACGGAGTGCCGCAGCGACTCGACCTCCTTGTCCACCTCGTCCGACTTCTCGAAGCCGGCCAGTTCCTCGCGCGCGGTCTCCAGATCCTCCTGCGTCATCGACGACGGGGAGTGGATCGTGATGCCGGTGCGTGCCCCGGTCTTCACGTCCCGGGCGCCGACGTTGACGATGCCGTCGGTGTCGATCGTGAACGTGACCTCGATGCGGGCGTGGCCCTTCGGGGCGGGCTCGATGCCGGTGAGCTCGAAGTCGCCCAGGGAGATGTTGTCCTTCGCGAGCTCCTCCTCGCCCTGGAGGACGTGGATCTTCACGGACGCCTGGCTGTCGACGACCGTGGAGACCATCTGCGACCGGACCACCGGGACCGTGGAGCCTTTGGGGATGAGCCGCGCGGAGCGTCGACCCTGAACCTCGATGCCGAGGCTGAAGTTGGTGACGTCCAGCAGCGTGACGTCGGTGACGCTGCCGCCGAGCATGCCCGCCTGGACCGCGGCGCCGACGGCCACCACCTCGTCCGGGTTGAAGGACTTGTTCAGCGGGCAGCCGAACAGCTCCTTGACCATCTCCTGGACCTTCGGGATGCGGCTGCTGCCGCCCACGAGGATGACCTCGTCGATGTCCCCGGTGCCGAGCCGCCCCTCCTTCATCGCCTTGCGGCAGTCGTCGATCGTCTGCTGGAGCAGGTCCGCGACGAGGAACTCGAAGGTGGCGCGCGTGAGCGTCGTCTGGAGGTGCTTCGGCCCCGTCTCATCGGCGGTGAGGAACGGCAGGTGGATCTCGGTCTCCAGGGCCGTGGAGAGGTCCATCTTCGCCTTCTCGGCCGTCTCGAGCAGGCGCTGCTCGACGACGGAGTCCCCGCGGATGTCGAGGCCGTTGGCCTTCTCGAACTCCGAGGCGAGCCACTCGAGGAGCCGCAGATCGATGTCCGAGCCGCCCAGGCGGTTCGAGCCGGCCGTGGCCCGCACCTCGGCGAGGTCCTTGTCGACGTCCAGGATCGAGATGTCGAAGGTGCCGCCGCCGAAGTCGAAGACCGCGATGGTGGCTTCCCGCCGGCGCTTCATCGTGTAGGCGAGCGCGGCCGCGGTGGGCTCGTTGATGATCCGCAGGACCTCGAGCCCCGCGATGCGTCCCGCGTCCTTGGTCGCCTGTCGCTGCGCGTCCGTGAAGTACGCGGGGACGGTGATGACCGCCTGGTCGACGATCTCGCCGAGGAAGTCCTCGCTCGCCTTCTTCAGCTTCTGGAGGATGAAGGCCGAGATCTGCTGGGGGGTGTAGGAGCGGCCCGCCACGGCGATGTTCAGCTCGTCGTCGCCCTGGCGCTCGATGGTGTACGTCACGCCCTTGATGTCGGCCCGGGAGTCGGAGAAGCGCCTCCCCATGAACCGCTTGACGCCGTAGACGGTCGTCTCCGGCGACATCAGCAGCTGACGCTTGGCGATGTCTCCGACGAACCGGTCGCCGTCGCTCGAGAACCCGACGACCGACGGGGTCAGTCGCCCTCCCTCTTCGTTGACGATGACGCGCGCGTCCCCGTGCTCGATGGCACAGGCGACCGAGTTCGTCGTCCCGAGGTCGATGCCGATGATCTTGCCCATGTGCCCTCGATGCGGCCCTCTGGGGCCGTACAACAACCCAGGGTACCACTCGCTCCCCGCCCTCTTCAACGACACATCGCGTGGACGCGGGCGCGCGAACGTTGACACCGCCCGCCGAGGGCCGGATGCTCGCTCGACCGGGGCCCGATGGGCCCTTGCCGCGGGGCCCGGGTAGCCCAATGGGTAGAGGCAGGGGACTTAAAATCCCCCCAGTGTGGGTTCGAGCCCCACCCCGGGTACCAGTTTTCGCCGTCGACGGAGCCCTCATGCGCCTTCTCCTCCTCCTCTCCTTCGGCGTCGTGCCGCTCGCCCTCGTGGGGTGCGACCCCCCGGGCGACGACGACGACAGCGCCGGTCCCACCCCCGGCCCCGAGGACTACTGCGACGTCGATCCGGCGTTCAACTCGCCCGTCATCGAGAGCGTGGACGCGTGCGAGTGCGAGGGGACGGTCGACCGCTGCGAGGAGCTCGGCGAGGCCGAGGGCTCCTTCCAGACGCGCTGGGCCATCACCGTGAGCGACGTCGACGGCGACCTCATCAACCCGAGCTACCTGCTCGGCGTCGACACCTTCCCGCCCTACCTCAGCGGCCGCCTCGAGGGCAGCCTCGGCGAAGGCGGGACGCTCAACCTGGACATCCAGGGCTGCAACCTCTTCACCCGCGGCGAGGAGGTGCCCTTCTCCGCGCGCATGACCGACCAGGGGCGCTGCGAGAGTGAAGAGTTCCTGGGCGAGTGGTTCGTCCCCGAGCGCGAGGGCGACGACACGTGCCCGACCCTCTGCGCCGCCCTGGGTGGCGGCTGATGTCGGGCTTCGACCGCTTCTCGGGGACCGCGAAGTACATCGCCGATCCGTCGCTCAGCCGGGACGTGAACGCGGCCGTCGCGCTCGGCAGGCCGCTGCTGGTCAAGGGGGAGCCCGGGACGGGCAAGACGCTGCTCGCCACCGCGGTGTCCGACGCGCTCGGCATGCCGCTCATCACCTGGCACGTGAAGTCGACGACGAAGGCGCAGGACGGCCTCTACCACTACGACGTCGTGCAGCGGCTCAACGACAGCCGCTTCGGCGACGGGGACATCTCGGACATCCGCCGCTACATCAAGGACGGGGTGCTCGGCCGCGCCTTCAAGTCGGAGGAGCGGGTCGTCCTGCTCATCGACGAGATCGACAAGGCCGACCTCGAGTTCCCCAACGACCTGCTGCACGAGCTGGACGCGATGTCCTTTCACGTGCACGAGCTCGACGAGACCGTCTCGGCGAAGCAGCGGCCCGTCGTCGTCATCACGTCGAACGCGGAGAAGGAGCTGCCGGACGCGTTCCTGCGGCGGTGCGTCTTCCATTACATCGACTTCCCGTCGCGCGACCAGATGGAGACGATCGTGCGCGTGCACTTCCCGGAGGTCGAGGACCGGCTCCTGGAGGCCGCGATCGTGCGCTTCTACGAGGTGCGACGGGTGCGAGGGCTGCGGAAGAAGCCGAGCACCAGCGAGCTGATCGACTGGCTCTTCGTGCTGATGCGCGGGGGCCTGGACCCCACCGACGTGGCCCGGAACCTCCCGTTCCTCGGGGCGCTGCTCAAGCAGGAGCAGGACACCGAGCTCGTGGAGCGGAAGCTGGGCGTCGCGTAGCCCGTGTTCGCCGACTTCCTGGTCTCGCTGAGACGTCGCGGGCTCCCGGTCGGGGCCAACGAGTGGCTCGCGTTCCACGACGCGCTCGGCAAGGACCTGATCCGCGACCTCGACGACCTGTACGGGGTCGGCCGGGCGCTCCTGGTCCACTCCGAGGGCGGCTTCGACCCGTACGACCTCGCCTTCGCAGAGACGTTCCAGGGCGCCGAGATCCAGGAGGTCGCGGACGCGCTCAAGGCGTGGCTCGCGTCGCCGGTGGACCCGTCGGGCCTCAGCCCCGAGGCCTTCGAGCAGCTCACGGGCATGTCCCTCGAGGAGCTCCGCCGGAAGTTCCAGGAGACGCTCGAGCAGCAGAAGGAGCGCCACGATCGCGGGAACCGATGGGTGGGGACCGGCGGCACGAGCCCCTACGGGAACTCCGGTCGCAACCCGTCGGGGATCCGGGTGGGCGAGGGCGGCGGTCGCTCGGCGGTCCAGGTCGCCCAGGAGCGGAGGTACCGGAACTACCGGACCGACGTCACCATCGACGTGCGTCAGTTCAAGACCGCGCTGCGGGCCCTGCGGAGCCTCGGCCGCGAGGGCGAAGAGGTCCTGGACCTCGACGACACCATCGACGAGACCTGCCGGATGGGGGGGGAGATCGAGCTCGTCTTCAACCCCGAGCGCAAGAACACGGTGCGGCTCCTCTTGCTGATGGACACCGGGGGATCGATGACGCCCTACGCCCGCCTCGTGGATCGGCTCTTCACGGCGGCCTCGGAGTCGTCGCACTGGAAGAGCTTCGAGGCCCTCAGCTTCCACAACGTGCCCTACGGGCGGCTCTACACCGACATGGAGCGCCTCGAGGCCCAACCCACCGAGGAGGTCCTGCGGAACCACCCCAAGAACACCAAGGTCGTGTTCGTGGGGGACGCATGCATGGCCCCCTGGGAGCTCACCGCCGTCGGGGGCGCGATCGGGCTGTGGGACCACAACGCGGCGAGCGGGCTCGACTGGGTCCAGCGGTTCCGGCGTCGTTTCCCGAACGCGATCTGGCTCAACCCCGAGCCGGAGCGATTCTGGCGGCACCCCACGATCGAGGCGATCGGCAACGTGCTCCCCATGTTCCCCCTCTCCCTCGATGGCCTACGCGCCGGGATCAAGAAGTTGAAGCGGGGACCGGCGGTGCGTTAGCTTCCGCCGCGACCGGCGTGCTGGGGCGTCGACAAGTGGCAAGTCACCGGTTTTTGGTACCGGCATTCGCAGGTTCGAATCCTGCCGCCCCAACCACACCGCTCCCCCCTCGCCCCGCGGAGCCGCGACTCGACGCCAAAAACGTTGACGCTCCCGGGGGACTCCTGTACAACGCGCTGCCCGCGAATCACCCCCGGTTCCGGCAACGGCTCCCCGATGCAGTACGGCCCACTCAAGATCCTGAGCGGAAGCTCGAATCCGGACTTCGCCTCGCGCCTGGCTCGCTATGTCGACCAGGAGCTGGGACGCGTGGATCTGCGCCACTTCGCCGACGGCGAGGTGTTCGTCGAGATCCAGGACAACATCCGGGGCCGGGACGTCTTCATCGTCCAGTCGACCTGCCCGCCCGCCAACGAGCACCTCATGGAGCTGCTCATCATGTTGGACGCGGTGAAGCGCGCGTCGGCCGACCGGGTCACGGTCGTGCTCCCGTACTTCGGGTACGCGCGGCAGGATCGCAAGGTCTCGCCGCGAACGCCCATCACGGCCAAGCTGGTCGCGGATCTCCTCCAGACGGCGGGGGCCAGCCGCGTGCTTACACTCGACCTGCACGCCGGTCAGATCCAGGGCTTCTTCGACATCCCCGTCGACCACCTGTACGGCACGCCCACCCTGATCGGCCGCATCCGCGAGCTCGTGGGCGAGCGCAAGGTCGTCATCGTGTCGCCGGACGCGGGCGGCGTGGAGCGCGCCCGGGCGTTCGCCAAGTACATGAAGGCCCCGATCGCCGTCATCGACAAGCGTCGGCTCCGCCCCAACGAGGTGGCCGAGATGCAGATCGTCGGCGACGTCCAGGGCAAGTACGCCATCCTGGTGGACGACCTGGTCGACACCGCGGGCACCCTCACGAAGGCCGCCAAGGCCATCAAGGACCACGGCGCCGAAGGCGTGTGCGCGGTCGCATCCCACGCGGTCCTCTCGCCTCCGGCGGTGGAGCGCATCGCGGGGTCGGTCCTGGACCGCCTCGTCGTCACCGACAGCATCCCGCTCCGAGCAGACGCGGCCGCGTGCCCGAAGATCGAGAGCGTCACTGCATCGCACCTCCTCGGGGAGGCGGTGCGCAGAATCCATCACGGAGACTCGGTCAGCATGCTGTTCGAGCCTCCGTCCGTGTAGTCAAGAGGAAGTCATGCAGCCCAACACCCTGAACGCGGCCCTCCGCTCCAGCACCGGCAAGGGAGCCGCGCGCAAGCTCCGCGCCGCCGGCCGAATCCCCGCCACCGTCTACGGTGGTGGCGGCGATCCCGTCGCGCTGGATCTCGATCCGGACGACATCACCAACCTCCGTCGCGCCTCCCTCGGTTGGAACACGCCCCTCGGGATCGTGGTCGACGGCGGCGACGACGTCCCCCTCGCGATGCTCCGCGACGTGCAGAAGCACCCCCTCAACGGGTCGGTGCTGCACGTCGACTTCCAGCGCATCGACGAGACCACCAAGGTGAACGTGAAGGTTCGTCTGGACCTCGAGGGCAAGGCCGCCGGCGCCGCGCTCGGTGGCCTGGTCAGCCGACCCACGCGGTTCGTCACGGTGGCCTGCCTGCCCAAGGACATCCCCGAGGCGATCGTCATCGACATCACCGAGATGCTGATCGGCGACTCGGTCATGATCGACGAGCTGCCCGTGGGCGACGGTGTCGATGTGCTGTTCAAGGAGCGTGTCCCCGTGGTCGCCGTGGTCGGCCGTCGCGGAGGCGGGCTCCCAGAGGACGACGACGAAGAGGGCGAGGGCGAAGAAGGCGCCGAGGCCGAGGGCGAGGGCGAGGGCGAGGAGGCCGCCGAGTAGCGCGGCCGGACCTCCGCGGAGCGCGCCGTGTTCCTCATCGTCGGCCTGGGCAACCCCGGTACGCGATACGACCGGACGCGCCACAACGTGGGGTTCGAGGTCGCCAAGCGGGTCGCCGAGAGATACGGCGTCGCGCTGTCGACGAAGCGGTTCCGGGCGAAGCTCGGCTCCGGCCGAGTCGCCGGAGAGTCCGCCGTCATCGCCCTGCCGCAGACGTTCATGAACTGCAGCGGTGAGAGCATCGGGCCGATGGCGGGGTGGTACAAGGTCGCCCCCGAACAGGTCGTCGTCATCCACGACGAGCTGGACCTCCCCTTCGGCCGCGTGAAGGTCAAGGCGGGAGGGGGGCATGGAGGCCACAACGGCCTCCGAGATTTGACGGCGAAGCTCCCCTCCCGGGACTTCGTCCGAGTCCGGGTCGGCATCGACCGGCCCAACGGTCCCATGGACCCCGCTGCGTGGGTCCTCGCTCGGTGGACTCCCGAGCAGAGCGCGGAGCTGCCCGACCTGGTCGAGCGCGCCGCAGACGCAGTGGAAGCCGTGCTCCGGCACGGCGTGAGAGAAGCGATGAATCGCCTGAACGGTGAAGGCCGTCCGGCGAATAAGGAGGTATGAAATGTTTGCTCGCGAATACGAGCTGGTCTTCGTGGTTCGGCCCGACGTGGCCGACGAAGATCTCGAGGTCATCAAGGACCGCACCACGCGCATCATCGAAGAGCGCGAGGGCAAGCTCCTGGAGGTCGAGGACTGGGGCAAGCGCCGCTTGGCCTACGACATCCGGAAGTACAGCAAGGGCCACTATCTCCTGTTCCGGTACCTGGGTGGGACCGAGGCGGTGAACGAAGTCGAGCGGACCTTCCGCATCGACGAGTCGATCCTCCGCTTCCTCCACATCAAGGACGAGGACCGGGTCGACGTCGACAGCCGCGTCGCCGAGTACGCCGCGAAGGCGGCGGCGTCGGCGGCCGCCGAGACGGAGAGTGGAGCCGCGGCGCCGGGCTGAGGTCCGTTCGCGGGCCCCGGTCCCTGCACCGAGGGGCTGGGCAGCGGCCGTGTCGGGGACGTTCTCGGCGCTCCTGTTCGCGGTCCCCGGGCTCGCCGCGATCCTGGCTCCGGTACCCCTCCTGATCGGGTACCGACGCCGGGGGTGGTGGTCCGGCTTCGGTGCGACGGGTGTCGGGCTCGTGTCCACGCTCTTCATCGCGCTCGTAGGGGCGTCGATGGGGGACGGGGAGGCGGCAGCGGCGCTCGAACCCCACGGCCGCGCCGTCGCCTATGCCCTAGGCGTCGGGCTGCCGGCCGGCTTGCTCGGATGGAGCACGGCCCGGGCCCCGGACGGGGCGCAGGCCCTCCAGACGGCGGCCGGGATCTACCTCGCAGCGCTCGCGGCGATCGCCGTGGGAGCCGGGGTGATGGGCGGGGAAGGGGTGGTGGCCATGATGGCGAGCTGGGTCGACTCCGGCCTCGACACCGTGACCGCCATCTACCGCGAGCAGGCGCTGGAACGCGCGGCCGCGGTGGAAGCCCTGGCGCAGCTCGAGCTGCGCCGAGACATCTACCGGGAGTGGGGAACGAGGTTGTTCCCCGCAGCGGCCGCGGCGGCGGTCGTCCTGAGCCTCTGGCTGAACCTCGTGTACAGCCGCTGGTTCACCGGAGGGAAGGGGAGTGGTGACGACCTCTCCCGCTGGCAGCTGCCCATGGCCGCGATGTACGCGTTCATGGCGGCGACGGCCGGGGTGGTGCTCCAAGCCGAAGGGCTGGGCCCGCTGCTCCCGCCGATGGAGTGGCTGATGAGCGTCGCCGCGTGCGGGGTGCTCTTCGGTTTGGTGTTGTACTGGTTGCAGGGAGTAGCAGTAGCGAACTATTACTTCCTCCGGCTGCGGCTGTCCCCCCTCTCCCGAATGCTGGGAGTGGCGCTGCAGGCGGTCTTGATGCTCAATCCGGGCACCACGTGGCTCTTCAGCTGCGCGGGGCTCATCGATGCCTGGTTCGACCTGAGGCGCTTCGGCGTCTCGGACGATCCCACGGACGTCCCCTCGGGGGCGGCTCAGTAGACGAAGCCTCCGCGGAGGCGTGGAACGGAGAGAACGATGAACGTCATCCTCAGCGAAGAGGTCGACAATCTCGGCAACGCCGGCGACGTGGTGAACGTCAAGGCCGGCTACGCCCGGAACTTCCTGCTCCCGCGCGGCCTCGCCGTGCGGGCCGACCAGCGCAACGTCAAGGCGTTCGAGCACCAGCGTCGCGCCCTCGAGGCTCGCCGCACGAAGCTCGCGGCCGTGGCCCTCGAGGCCGCGAAGGGCGTCGAGAAGGTCGGCCGCGTGGTCGTGAACCGCGCCTGCGGGGTCGACGGCAAGCTCTTCGGCTCCGTGACCAGCAAGGACGTCGCGGACGCCCTCGCCGAGCGCGGCGTCACGGTCGCCAAGCGCCAGGTCGTGCTGGGCGGTGCGCTCAAGGAGCTCGGCGACTTCGACGTCGAGGTGAAGCTCGGTCAGGGCGTCAAGGCCACCGTGAAGGTGTCCGTCGAGCCCGACGAGGCGAGCGCCGAGGCCATGGCCAAGGCGTCCCTCGAGGCCGCGCAGCGTCCCGCCCCGGAGGCCGAGGACGAAGAGGCGACGCCCGTCGCCGAAGAGTAAACCGGTAGGCCGGGACCCCCGGCGCAGTGAGGAGCTGCCGTGGCTGACGCAGGGAACGAGGGGACCCGAAGGATCCCCTACGACGCCGGCGCCGAGCGTGCGGTCCTCGGCGCGGTCCTGCTCAACCCCGACAGCCTCGGTCGCGCCCAGGAAGCGGGTCTCAAGGAAGACGACTTCCATCGCGAGCCGCACCGGCTGATCTACCGCGCGTACGCGGAGCTGCTGCGGGCGGGCGAGCCCATCGATCTCGTCTCGGTCGCGGCACGGCTCCAGGCCGGCGCGCACATGGAGGCCGTGGGTGGCTACAGCTACCTGACGGGCCTCGCCGGGTCGACCCCGTCGGTCGCCCACCTCCCCCACTACGTCAAGGTCGTCCGCGAGTGCGCGCTCATGCGCTCGCTGCTCTCGGTCACGACCGAGATCCAGGAGATGGTCTACGACGGCGAGATCGCTGCCCAGCAGGCGCTCGAGTCGGCCGAAGAGGCGATCTTCCACCTCGGCAAGTTCCGCACGAGCCGCAGCCTCGTGAACCTCGGCGGGATCGTCGAGCACGTCCTCGAAGACCTCAAGCAACGCTATGAGAATCCGACGGAAGTCATCGGGCTGACTACCGGATTCCGAGACCTGGATCGCGTGCTCGCGGGCTTGCAGAGGACGGACCTCATCATCGTCGCGGCCCGTCCATCGATGGGGAAGACGGCGTTCTCCCTGAACATGTGCGCCAACGCGGCCCTCAAGGGGGGCGCTCGGGTCGCGTTCTTCTCTCTCGAGATGGGGAACGAGCAGCTCGCGAGTCGCCTCTTGGCGTCCGAGGCGCGGGTCGGGGGCGGCCGAGTGCGCACCGGGCGCCTCCGCGAGGACGACTGGCCCGCGATCTATCAGGCCGGCGAGAAGCTGTACGGGGCCCCGATCCACCTCGACGACACGCCCGGGATCACCCTGCAGGAGCTGCGCGGCAAGTGCCGTCGCCTCCAGGCGGAGCGGGGCCTGGACCTCGTGATCGTCGATTACCTCCAGCTCATGCGCGGCACCGGTCGCGAGCAGTCGCGAGAGCAGGAGATCTCGGGCATCAGTCGCGGGTTGAAGGGCCTGGCGAAGGAGCTCGACATCCCGGTGGTGGCGCTGTCGCAGCTCAACCGCGGGGTGGAGTCGCGCTCGGACAAGCGTCCGATGATGAGCGATCTCCGCGAGTCCGGCGCCATCGAGCAGGACGCCGACGTCATCATGTTTCTGTACCGCGACGAGGTGTACAACTCGGAGACCGAGGACAAGGGCATCGGCGAGGTGCTCATCCGCAAGCAGCGAAACGGCTCCATCGGCGAAGTGCGGCTGGCGTGGCGCGCGGAGTTCACGCGGTTCGAGAACCTGGCGCGAGACGATCGATGACCCCAACGTGGCGCGCCACGGTCGTCCTGGCGTTCGCCTGCCTCGTCGCCGCCCCCGCGGCGGCCGAAGACGCCGAGTGGGAGCCCGACCAGGGCGAGCGCAGCGACATCACCCGCGACGGTCCCCGCTTCGAGGGGTTCATCTACATGCACCCGATGCGCCTGCACCTCGTCCGTGGCGGCCACGTGGAGGGGGCGTTCGGGGGCGTCGACGCCGGCCGCGGGGAGGTCTTGCTGGTCCTCCCGCGCACGCGATTTCGGATCGACTTCCACCTGATCGACGCGGTGACGCCGCTGACCGGGGTGCTGAACGGGACGACCGAGGTGAAGGACATCCTGGATCGCCGCCACGTGGAGCGGCGCTTGATGCCGACCTGGCGGAGTCACGCCGGGCTCGCGCTCTCGTTCGTCGCCCCTGGAGTCGGGCAGTTCATTCAGAAGGAAGACCCCGAGCTCGGCTTCCTCTTCATGGGGCTCGAGATCTTCATGGCGGCCGGGGCCCTGCTCGCGGCCTTCGCAGCCCCTAATCTCGACCAGCAGGATCGCATCGGGATCACGGCCGGGTTCGCCACGGTCGGGGTCGCGGTGGCGATCACGTCGGGGGTGCACGCGTTCGGAGCGGGCCGCGAATACCGCGAGGTGGAGGTCCGAGAGGTCACCGGAGCGCGGCGTGGGGCTCCTTGACACCACTCCGGCGCCCAAGGTCAAATCGCCCGCTCGGCGACGTCTAGGAACGATTTGCGTCCCGCGCATGGAGGGTCGGAGAACCCATGGCCAAGAAGAAGAGCAAGAAGACGCAGGACAAGTTCTCTCTCGACCCGGTGCGCGAGCAGCTCGAGAAGGGTGAGCAGCTCGCGGGTTGGATCGAGGCTGCGTACCAGCATCGCGCCGAGTTCCCGCCCCAGGTCGTCCTCGCCGTGGTCGGCGACTACCTCGTGCAATGGGACACGCTCGGCCCGGACTTGGCAGCCGCCGCGGAGGCGGTGACGCAGCACCGCGAGGGGCTCCTCGAGAAGGCCGGCGGCCTGCGTGAGAAGGCCAAGGAGGTCGAGGCGCTGGTCGATGAGTTGAAGCTCCGCCACGTGATCGGCGAGCTCAGCGCGGACGAGTTCGACGCCCGCGAGAAGGAAGCTCGGGACGGCGCCGGTGGGGGAGATCTCGGCAACATCGAGACTTCGATCGCGGACGTGGACGCAGTCCTCGACTCGGTCGGTGGCGTGCAGGCCCGTCTGGCCGAGGCCTCCCGTCGACTCGAGGACCTCAGGGCCGGGGGCGACGGCGCGACCGCGCCTGCTCCCGAGGCCGCCCCCGCGGCGGATGCACCGGCGGACGCGCCCCCGGAGCCCGACCTGGCGCCTCCCATCCCCGACGGAGCGGTGGAGGATCTGGCCGCCACCGCTGATCCGGCCGCGCCCGCCGAGGAGTGGGAGGTTCCGCCCCCGCCGAGCGAGCCCGTCTCGGACGCGACCCCCGACGCCGCGCCCGCCGCGTCCAACGCCGCCGGCGAGCCCGCGGCCGAGGCTGGAGACGCCCTCCCGGCGTGGAGCCCGCTCGGGAGCCCCGAGGGCGACGGCGCAGGCGCCACCGGTGGTGAAGATCTGATGTCCACTGGCCTCATCACGGCCCGCCCCGATCTGGTGGGCGCGGAGGCACCCCCGGTGCAGCCGTCGGCCGAGTTCAACGCCGAAGCGGCGAAGGGCGAAGGTCCTCGTCTCGCCGTCTTCTCGCCCGACGGCAAGCAGGAGACCTACCCCTTCGGCGGCGAGGTCATGAGCATGGGTCGCGGTCGAAACAACGACATCCAGATCAAGAACGACGGGAAGATCTCGCGCTACCACTGCCGGATCTTCCGCCGGGGCGACGAGTTCATCATCGAAGACAACAAGTCCAGCAACGGGACCCTCGTCGACAGCAAGCTGGTCACTCGTCAGCGCTTGGACGGCGGCGAGCAGATTCAGATCGGCGAGACCCGCGTCATCTTCCAGCTGTAGAACGCGGGCTGCTCAGCCCTCGGAGCTCGGTGAAGCCGCCGCGACGGACATGAAGTCGACGGCGGCTTCGCTGCGTCTGCGCCTCACGGCCACCAGCTCCGCGACCACGGAGACCGCGATCTCGCCCGGCTCGCGCCCCCCGATCGCCAGGCCGATGGGCGCCCGCAGTCGGTCCACGTCGACGTCGGCGCCCTTCGCTCGAAGTCGCCCCAGGATGCGGTGCACCTTCGCGCGGGAGCCGATCATCCCGAGGTATCGCGCCGGGTGTTCGAGGCAGCGCTGGAGGATGTCCTCGTCGAGCCGGTGATCGTGGGTGAGGATCACCGCGTAGCACTCGGGACCCCATGGCAGACCGCGCACCACGTCGGTCGGCTCCGCGCACGTCGTCGCCTCGGCGCGCGGGTGTCGCTCGGGAGCCGCGAACTCGTCGCGGCCGTCGATCACGTGCACTCGGAAGCCGGCGGTCGTCGCGACGTCGCAGAGGGCCGCGCCCACGTGGCCTCCCCCGAAGACCAGGAGCCAGGGGCGCAGTCCGATGGGCTCCACGAAGATCTCCATGCGGCCCCCGCAGCACATCGCGAGGTCGCGGGTGAGGTGGGCTCGGAACAGCTCCGCGCGGCCGGTGGCCAGGACCTCGGTGGCGCGGTCCATCACGGCCGCCTCGATCGCGCCCCCACCCACAGTGCCGACGATGCTGCCGTCGGTGCGCACGAGCATCTTGCTGCCCAGCTTTTGGGGGGATGACCCCACGGCTGCGACCACGGTGCACAGCGCCCCGGAGGCGCCGGCGTCGAGCAGCTCCAGGATCTCCTTGTAGACCTCAAGCACGTGCGGACTGTACCCGCCCCGGAACTGTCCGGGAGTGTCCGGGACTGTCCGGCTCGAGCCCGGACGATCATGGACACTCCCGGACACTTTTGGGCACCTTCGAGGCGATCAGTGATCTCCTCGATCTCGTCGAAGGTGCTGGAATCGCAGGGCAAACCCGGAATCCGCGAGATCCGGAACGAACATGGCCCGCCCCTTGCGACAGGGACGGGCCATGCGAACGATTCAGCGAGCGACGCGAAGTCGCGATCGGCTACAGCGCGATGAGCGGCGCGATGACCAGGGCTACCACGCTCATCAGCTTCACGAGGATGTTCAGGGACGGGCCGGCGGTGTCCTTGAAGGGGTCGCCCACCGTGTCGCCCACCACGGCCGCCTTGTGGGCCTCGGAGCCCTTCTCGTGGAGGGAGCCGTCCTTCATGGTGTAGCCGCCGCCTTCGAACGACTTCTTGGCGTTGTCCCACGCGCCGCCCGCGTTGGACATGAAGATCGCGAGGACGACGCCGGAGACGGTCACGCCCGCGAGCAGGCCGCCCAGGGCGTTGGCGTCCCACACGCCGACGACGACGGGGGTGATGATGGCGAGGGCGCCGGGGGCGACCATGCGCTTGATGGCGGCGTTGGTGGAGATGTCCACGCAGCGGGCGGTGTCGGGCTTGGCGGTGCCCTCGAGCAAGCCCGGGATGTCGCGGAACTGTCGTCGGACCTCTTCGATCATCTCCATGGCGGCCTCACCCACGGCGGCCATGGCCATCGAGGAGAAGAGGTACGGCAGCATCGCGCCGACGAACAGGCCGGCCATCACCTTCGGCCGGCTGATGTCGATGGCGACGATGTTGGCCTGCTGCATGAACGCGGCGAACAGCGCCAGGGCCGTCATGGCCGCGGAGCCGATGGCGAAGCCCTTGCCGATGGCGGCGGTGGTGTTGCCCACGGCGTCGAGCTTGTCGGTGCGCTCCCGGACCTCCGGGGCCTGGTGGGACATCTCGGCGATGCCGCCCGCGTTGTCGGCGATGGGACCGTAAGCGTCGACGGCGAGCTGGATGCCCGTGGTCGAGAGCATGCCGAGCGCCGCGATGGCGACGCCGTAGACGCCGGCCACGTGCGCGGAGGCGACGACGCCGATGGCGATCATGAGGATCGGCGCGGTGGTCGACTGCATGCCGAGGCCGAGGCCGGCGATGATGTTCGTGGCCGTGCCCGTCTTGCTCTGCTCGGCGACGCCGTCCACGGGCGGCTTCTCCATGGAGCAGTAGTAGGAGGTGATGAGGCCGATGGCGACGCCGACCGCGAGGCCGATGACGGTGGCACCGCCGACCTCCATGGCCGTCACGCCGCTGGTGCCGGTCGCGGGCCAGAGCCACTTGGCGAGGCCGAAGGTGACCAGCGCCATGACGCCGGCGGCCCCGAAGGCGCCGAGGTCGAGCGCGTGCTGCGGGTTGCCGCCCTCCTTCGTCTTGACCACGAAGGTGCCGCCGATGGAGCAGACGATGCCCGCGGCCGCGATGAGGAGGGGGAGCAGGATGGGGCCCATGGAGGCACCGCTGCTGACGGCCTCGAAGCCGAGGCCCAGGACCATCGCGCCGATGAGGGCGCCCACGAAGGACTCGAAGAGGTCGGCGCCCATGCCCGCGACGTCACCCACGTTGTCGCCCACGTTGTCGGCGATCACGGCGGGGTTGCGCGGGTCGTCCTCGGGGAGCCCGGCCTCCACCTTGCCCACCAGGTCGGCGCCGACGTCGGCGGCCTTGGTGTAGATGCCGCCGCCCACGCGGGCGAAGAGCGCGATGGACGAGGCGCCCATCGAGAAGCCGGTGAGGACGTTGAGGGCCGTCGCCAGCGAGTCGGCGAAGATGAACTGGGTGTAGAGGATGAACAGGCCGCTGAGGCCGAGGATCGCGAGACCCACGACCGACATGCCCATGACGGCGCCGCCCGAGAAGGCGACGTCGAGCGCCGGAGACAGCCCCTTGCGGGCCGCGGCGGTGGTGCGGACGTTGGCGTTCGTGGCCACCCGCATGCCGAAGTAGCCGGCGAGGCCCGACGCGACCGCGCCGACCACGAAGGAGAGCGCGATGAGCGGGGAGCGACCCTCACCGCTCATGTTCGATACGACCAAGAGGACCGCGACGATCACGACGAAGCCGGCGAGCACCGTGTACTCGCGCTTCAGGAAGGCCATGGCGCCCTCCTGGATCGCGCCGGCGATCTCCTTCATCTCGTCGGTACCGGCGTCCTGCTTGGACACCCAGGTGGCCTTCCAGTAGGCGTAGAGGAGGGCGAGGACAGCCGCTGCGGGAGCGGCGTAAGCGAGGTTTTCCATCTGCAGGGAACTCCAACATCGGTGGTCGGGCCTCAGAGGCGGCTCCGACATCGTCGAGACTTGGCGCCGGCGCCCCCCGAGGCGGGGGTCCGTGTCGCGGGGCGTACCTACCCGAGAGGGGCAGCGGTGTCAACGCCGCGGGCCCGACTCATCGCCCTCGCGATGGGCCTCCTCGGGCTGGGATTCGCGCCGTCGGGGCCCCCTCCACCGCCTCCGCCGCCCCCGGAGCCGCCCCCGCTCATTCGCTTCCACGTGGGCCTGCGGAGCCGCCACGAGCCCGACGTCCACCGCGTCGAGGCCCGCGTCGGTTGGCAGATCGTCTGGGTCCTCGGCCGAGCCTCCCAGCGCCCCCATCCCCTCGAACCCCTCTCCATCCACCCCCTCCCCCCTCGTTCTCAGGAGTCTCGAATGTCCCTCACCAGCCCCGTCGCCCTCGCCCTCGCCCTCTCGGCGGCGTCTCCCCCGAACTCGACGCCCGCGGAGCCCCCCGCGGAGTCCGGCGAGGCACCCACCGAGGCCGGCGGCGACGCCCAGCCCAAGGCGCCGGCGTGCGCCGATCAGGACGACCGTGAGGTCCTGCCCTCGGTCGTCCTTCGATCCGTCCCCGACGTGTCCTTGGTCCAGGCCTGGACGATCGAGCACGCGGGCCTGGACGGGGTGGACACACGGGCCTTGCTCGACGCCGCGCGCGCCCGGGCCGCGCTCCCCCGGATCCGCCTGAGCGCGGGCTACGACGACGACGATCGCGTCGACCGCGACGCCTTCGATCGCGTGGAGGACCATCGGGAGGTGTCCGCCTACTCCTTGGATCTGCAGCTCGAGTGGGACCTCGCCGAGCTGGCGTCGGGGGTGGACACCTATCGAGCGGTCCGTGAGGGGCGCGCCCAGCTCGAGCTGAAGCACGCGCTCGTGACGCAGGCCACCACGATCTATTTCGACCGTCTCCGGCTGGCGGTCGACGAGTCCACCCGCTGCGCGGCGGGGGTCGCGGAGGCCCGGGAGCGTCGATTGCGGCTGCGAGAGCTGGACGCTACCCTCGACGGCCTCACCGGAGGTCGATGGCGGGCCGCGTTCGAGGACGCGCCGGCCCCCGATCCCGGGACCACTTCTTCGCCCCGGGGAGCCACCCCGGACCCTCCCGAGAGCGAGTCGCCGTGAGCCGCGCCAAGATCCTGATCCTCGACTTCGGATCCCAGTACACCCAGCTGATCGCGCGCCGCATCCGCGAGGCGGAGGTCTACTGCGAGATCCGCCCCTTCACCCAGCCCCCCCGCGCGGACGAAGACGTGCGCGGGCTGATCCTGTCGGGGGGGCCGTCGAGCGTCTACGCGGAGGGCGCGCCGAAGATCGACGCCGCGATCCTGCGAAGCGGGGTCCCGGTCCTGGGCATCTGCTACGGCATGCAGCTGATCACCCACCTCCTGGGGGGCGAGGTCGAGGCCGGCGAGGAGCGGGAGTTCGGGCACGCGGACATCTCGGTCTGCGCCGAGTCGAGGCTCTTGGCCGGGTTCTCCGCGGGGGAGTCGACCCCGGTGTGGATGAGTCACGGAGACCGGGTCAAGGCGCTCCCGCCGGGATTCGAGCCGGTCGCCCGCTCGGCGAACTCCCCGTGCGCGGCCATGCACGGCCCCGAGGACCGCATCTTCGGGGTGCAGTTCCACCCCGAGGTCGTCCACAGCCCGCGCGGTGGCGAGATGCTCCACAACTTCCTGTTCGCGATCTGCGGATGCGAGCGCAACTGGACGATGGGCTCCTTCATCGACGAGGAGGTGGAGCGCATCCGCGCCGAGGTCGGCGACAGCCGCGTGATCCTGGGGCTCTCCGGGGGCGTCGACTCGACGGTCGTCGCGGGGCTGCTCGACCGCGCGATCGGCGACCAGTGCACCTGCATCTTCGTGGACAACGGCCTGCTGCGGTGGCGCGAGGCGGAGGAGGTCTGCGCCTTCTTCGAGAACTTCGGGGGCCTCCGCTTCGTACACATCGACGCCTCGGAGCGGTTCCTGGCGGCCCTCGCCGGCCACACCGACCCCGAGGTCAAGCGGAAGGCGATCGGGCGGGTGTTCGTGGAGGTGTTCCAGGACGCCGCGAAGGGCATCGACGGGGCGGCGTTCCTCGCCCAGGGGACCCTCTACCCGGACGTCATCGAGTCGGTGTCCCCCCACGGGGGACCGTCCGCCACCATCAAGAGCCACCACAACGTCGGAGGCCTCCCGGATCGGATGTCGCTCAAGCTGCTGGAGCCCCTCCGCGAGCTCTTCAAGGACGAGGTGCGCAAGCTGGGGGCGGAGCTGGGGCTGCCCGCCGAGCGCATCGGGCGCCACCCGTTTCCGGGTCCGGGCCTAGGGATCCGGGTCCTCGGCGAGGTCACCCGCGAGCGGTGCGACGTCCTCCGCCAGGCGGACCGCATCTTCCTGGAGGAGATCCGAGCCGCGGGCCTCTACGCGCAGATCTGGCAGGCCTTCGCCGCGCTGCTCCCGGTCAAGACCGTCGGCGTGATGGGCGACGAGCGGACCTACGAGAACGTGTGCGCCGTGCGGGCCGTGACCTCGACCGACGGCATGACGGCGGACTGGTACGACATGCCGCGCGAGGTGCTGGCCCGGTCCTCGAACCGCATCATCAACGAGGTGCGGGGGATCAACCGCGTCGTCTACGACATCTCGAGCAAGCCCCCCGGCACCATCGAGTGGGAGTAGCCGGTCGCGCCGGGCTCGATCGAGGCTTCCGGGCGTAGACTCCCGGCTTGCACTGCGCGAACCACGAGAGCGTCCCCGGCATCGGGGTCTGCGTCGACTGCAACAAGGTCGTCTGCGAGGCGTGCACCACGCGGCTCCAGGGGCGGAACTTCTGCGCCGACTGTCTGTCCCGACGGAACGTCCCCACCGAAGCCCTTCGTACGGGGGACGGGCCCGTGACGCGGAGGGTGGTCGGGGTCCTCGCGCTCTCGGCGGCGGCCCTGCTCTGGGCGGTCGCGTCGGGGGTCGGGTTCCTCCTCTACTTGGCGGGATGACGTGAGCCGAGCCAGCGAAGGATTCCGCCGACGGGCCCGCCGGGGCGGCGTCGGCGTGTTGGCGGACGAGGCGGCAGCGCTGATCGTCGCCGACCCGCGGCTGTGGGTCCGCACCGCGCTCCTCCCGTCCCTCCCCCTGGGGGTCGCGGGCCTGGCCTACGTCCACGTCCATCGAACGGTGTGGATCCACGAGCCGTGGGAGGGCGCGCCCCTGGTGGGGTCGGTCGCCTTCGGGTTCGTGCTCATGGTCGCCTACCTGGTGCGCGGCGTCGGTCACGGCGCGACCGCGCGGGCCGTCGTGAGGCGCCTGCACCCCGCCGCGGAGATCCCGGATCCCCGACTGCCCGTGTGGGACCTCGCGTGTGCCGCCGCGCTGGGGGCCGCCGCGACGCTCCTCGGCGCCGCGATGCTCCTGCTCCCGGGCATCGTGCTCGCGGGTCGGTTCGCCGACCTGCCGGGTGCCGTCGCCGTCGAGGGGCGGGGCGTCGCGGCGGGGCTGTCCCGGCCTCGCCCGGCGGGGAGCGTGCTCAAGGCCGCGCGGGGCGCCTCACTGGCCGCCGGAGTCGGCTTCCTGGTGTGGGTGAACCTCGTGTTCGGTGCGAGCGTGAGCGTCGTGCTGCTGCGCGCGCTCACGGGCCTGGACGTCGGGTTGCTCTCCGCGGCGGTGTCCCCCGCGAACGGCGCGTTCCTCGCCACCGCGGCGATGTTGGCGTGGCTGATCGTGGACCCGCTCTGGGCCGTGCTGCGCGCGATGCTCTACCTGGACGTCCGCCTCGGCCGCTCGGGCGCCGACCTCGCCGATCGTTGGGAGGCCGCCCGCCCGGGGGTCGCCGCGGCCGGGACGGCGCTCCTCGTCCTGCTGTTCGCCGGTCCCGTGGGCGCCCAGGACGAGGACACCGAGTCTCCCGACGCGTACGCGGATCGGCTGGACGCGACGGCGGACCGGATCGACGCCGCGGTCGAGGGGTACGAAGCCTCGGGGTGGGAGGACCTGGAGGAGATCAAGGACGAGTCGTGGACGCTCTACGGGATCGTCGCGCTGTCGGACGGCGGGAGCCTCGCGGTCGACGGCGCGATCCTCCTGGAGGATCTTCCCGCTCAGATCCACACCGACTCCACGTCGGAGCGGGCGACGCGGACGGCGACGATGGTCCACGAGGCGGCGTCGGCGGCCCGGCGCCTCGGGGAGTCGAAGCCGGCCGAGGGTGTGCCCCCCGAAGCGCTGCTCGACGCCGTGCTGGCGGACGGCGGCTACGACGTGGAGATGCGGGGCGTGCCCTCCGATCGGCGGCGGCAGGGGTTGAGGGACGGCATCGCGGCGCGGTGGCAGGAGCTCCTCGACTGGCTGTTCGAGCCCAACCCGGTCCGCCGGACGCGCGGATCGTCCCCCCGCTTCGACGTCCGCTGGCTCGGCGCGGGGGCGGCCCTGGCGGCGGTGTTCGTGCTCATCCTCGTGCTGGGCATGCGGTTCGGCGAGTCTCGCGGGCGCCCCGGCCTCCGAGATCGGGCCGGCCCGGGGCGTGTCCCGTCCGATCTCCCGGACGCTCGGAGCCGCACCCCCGACGGCTGGAGTCGCGCAGCCCGCGCGTTTCGAGAGGAGGGGCGCCACCGCGAGGCCGTGCGGGCGCACTACCTGGCGGTGCTGGCGGCGCTCGATCGGCGTCGCGAGATCGACTACCGCCCCGAGCACACCAACGGCGCCTTGGTGCGCGGCTACCGGGGCCCGGCCGACGGTCTGGGGCGCTTCGCCTGGGCCACCGGCGCGTTCGAGCGGGCGTGGTACGGAGAGGACGAACCGGACCTGCCCCAGGTGGACGCGATGGAGGCCACCTGCCGGGAGCTCGTCGTCCCCGAGGCGAGGACGTGACCCGCACGCCCCGGTGGTTGGTCCCCCTCCTGGTGCTCGCGTCGGTGGTCGCGGTGGGGGTCGTCGTGGTGTTGCCCTCCGCGGATCAGGGCCGCTCGACCCTGAGTCGGGGGCCCGACGGGACCGCGGCCCTCGCGGAGGTGCTGCGCGGCCGCGGCCACCGGGTGGAGAGCCTCCGCTTGGGTCTTCACGTCCTGCGCAGCGCGGAGCCGGGGAGCGTCCTCGTGGTCCTGGCCGGCACCAGCGTCTTCTCCGTGGGCCACGGCGACGCCGAGGTCCAGCGGATGCGGGAGTTCCTCGAGCAGGGGTCCACGGTCGTCCTGTTCACCGACCGATCCCACGCGCTGGCGACCGACCTCGACGTGGAGGTCGAGGACCGGGCGCTGCCACGGGGGACCCTGGACGACGGCCTCGTGCACGCGTCGCCCGCCGTCGCCCATCCGGGGACCGCGGGCGGCTCCCTCGCCATGCGATCGCGCTCCGCCCTGGAGGGGGCGTTCGGCCTGCCCCTGTTCGCGTCCGGAGATCGCGTCGTCGCCGCGTCGACGGCGGTGGGGAAGGGGCGCGTGCTGGTCTTCGCGGACCCCTTCCTCCCGACCAACGCCGGCCTGGGGCGCGCGGGCAACTTGGCGGCCGTGATGGCGGCCACCGCGGGGTCGCTCCAGGGCGAGGGCGCCGTGCTCTTCGACGATCTGCACGCGGGCGCAGCCGACGCCCACGGGACCCTGGCCTATGCCCGCCGCGCGGGGCTCGCGCCGGCCGTGCTGCTCGCCGTCCTCGCCCTCGGCCTCTTCGGGTGGAGGGCGTCCCGCAGGGAGGGGGCGATCCTGGCGGACCTCCCAGGGGGCCCGGACCAGGCGTCCAGCGAGCTCGTGCGGGCCCTCGCCGCGCTCTACGAACGAGCGGAGCTCACGGACCACGCCCTCGACATCGTGTCGCGCCGCTTCCGCCGAGAGCTGGAAGCGCGCGCCGGGGTCTCGTGGAAGGGCAAGCGCATGCGGGCCTGGGTCGCGGCCGAGCTCGGTCCGGCCGCGGCGCGCGAGTTCGACGACCTGTCGCGGCGGTTCACCGAGGCCTACCGCATCGGCTCGCCCAGCCTCGACCGCGTGGGCGACCTCGCGGACCGTGTCCATCGATTTCGTACCGACCGACTGCACCAGCGTCGCGCCGGGAACCAGGGGAGAGACAAATGACCGAACCGGTCCAGAGGCCCGACGCGGCCGCGTTTTCCGACCGCGCCAACGCGGGCATCGACGCCATCCAGGGGGTCGTCTTCGGCCAGGCCGCCTCCGTACGCATGGTCCTCTGCTGCGTCCTCGCGGGCGGCCACGCGCTGCTCGAGGGCGTGCCCGGGACGGCCAAGACGCTGCTCGCGCGAGCCGCGGCGAAGACGGTCGGCGCGCGGTTCCGACGCGTGCAGTTCACGCCCGACCTGATGCCGTCGGACGTGATCGGGACCCACGTCTGGGATCCTCGAGAGCAGGAGTTCCGGATCAAGGAGGGGCCCCTGTTCACGGACGTCCTCCTCGCCGACGAGATCAACCGCACTCCTCCGAAGACCCAGGCGGCGCTGCTCGAAGCGATGGAGGAGCGCGCGGCGACCCTCGCGGGCGAGCGCCGCGAGATCTCGTCGATCTTCACTGTCCTCGCGACCCAGAACCCGCTGGAGTTCGAGGGCACGTACCCGCTCCCGGAGGCGCAGCTGGACCGGTTCATGATGAAGGTGCGGCTGCCGTACCCGGACGAGGCGGCCGAGCTCGAGGTCCTGAGGAAGTACTCGGGCGCGGTGGACGGCCACGCCGCGGTGGAGGCGGTGGCCTCGGTCTTCACCGTGGCCGAGATCGTGGCCCTCCGGGGGGTGGTGGGCGACGTCGTGGTCTCGGACGAGCTGCTCGGCTACGTCCGGCGACTGCTCGAGGGCAGCCGCCGCTCCGAGGCCGTCCACCTGGGCCTGGGCACGAGGGCGGGTCTCCACCTCATCGCGGCGAGCCGCGCGTGGGCCCTGCTCGCGGGGCGGGACTTCGTGACGCCGGACGACATCAAGGATCTCGCCGCCGCGGTGCTCGCGCACCGGCTCGTCCTCGAGGCCGACGCGCAGATGGACGGGATCGACGTCGACGACGTGATCGAGGACCTCCTCCAGCGCGTGGAGGTGCCCCGCTGACCGGGCCCTTCCTCCCGTCGCAGCGGCTGGTCCGCGCCGCGACCGCGCTCGTGCCCATCGCCGTCCTCGCGGCCGCGGTGCCGGCGGTGGCTGCGCTCGTCCTCCTCGCGGCCCTGGGGTTGCTCGCGTGGTTCGTGCGGGACGGGGTCCGAGGGCCCGAGGAGGGCGCGGTCACCCTCGATCGCGCGCTCCCTCGTCGGCTCTCCGTGGGCGCGGGGGCGCGGGTGGAGCTGCGCCTGCGGAACCGCACCGACGGGCCCTTGGTCGTGCGGATCGCGGATGGGTGTCCGGCCGCGCTCCGGCCCGAGCAGGAGGTCGTCGAGGCGGCGCTCGCGCCCTTCGAGGAGCGGACGGTCGGCTACGACATCACCCCGCATCGTCGGGGCGCCTTCCCGTTCGGGCCCGCCGCCCTGCGGCTGCGTCGGCCGGGCGCCTTGGCCGAGGGCGCGCAGGAGCTCGAGCTGCCCGACACCGCGAGCGTGCAGCCGGATCTCGCGGAGCTGCGCGAGCAGAGCCTTCGCTCGCGGCGCGACCTGCTCACCGCGGTGGGGGCGCGCCGGGCCCGCCTCCTGGGGCGAGACGGAGACTTCGAGCGGCTTCGGGACTTCGTCTCGGGCGACGACATCCGGCGAGTGGACTGGAAGGCGACGGCCCGCGCCGGGCGGCCGATCGTCCGAGTGCATCAGACCGAGCGCGCCCAGAACCTCATCCTGCTCGTGGACGCCACCCGGCTGATGGCCGCGCGCGCCGCCTCGGGCACGAAGATGGACTTCGCCGTGCGCGCCGCGCTCCTCGTCGCCTGGGTGGCCCTCGCTCGGGGCGACCGCGTCGGCGTGGCCGTGTTCGACGCCGGCGTCCGGGCCTGGCTTCCCCCACGATCGGGAGCGGGCCAGTTCCGTCGGATCCTCGACCTCCTCTTCGACCAGCAGCCCGTCCAGCGCTTCCCTCGCTATCGGGAGGCGGCGAGGCAGGTGGCGGGCGCCGTGCGGCGCCGGAGCCTCCTCGTATGGCTCACCGATCTGTTGGACGCGGAGCAGGGCAGGGAGCTGCTGAGCGCGCTGCGGGCCGTGCGGGCGCGGCACCTCTCGCTGGTGGTCGCCATCGACGACCCGGACGTCCGGGACCTGGCCGAGGCGGCCCCGGAGACGCCCCAAGCGCTGTACTGCGCGGTGGCCGCCGGAGAGATCCTCGACGAGCGGGAGACCCTGATCCGTCGCCTGCGAGTGGAGGGAGCGCGGGTCGTCGACAAGCGCCCCGAGGAGATCTCCGCGTCCCTGGTCGACCGCTACCTGCAGATCAAGCAGCGCGGCGATCTGTGAGGTCGGTCAACCAGGCGGCCCGGAGGTACAGGACCAGCACCACCGCCGTCGCGGCCGCGAACAGCAGCTTCCCCGAGGGCGGGATCACCTCGAGGGGGGTGATGTAGCCCTCGATGATCGCCGCCCCGAGCAGGAGCGGCCCGGCGGGCAGGGCGAGGGCCAGCGCGGTCTTCCCGCGGCTCTGGAGGGCGGCCCAACGGCGTCGCCTCCCGGGGCGGAGGATCGCGTCGGCGAGGATCAAGCCGCCGGCCGCGCCCAGGAGGATCGCGAAGAACTCGACGACTCCGTGGGGCAGCAGCAGCGACCAGAGCTCGTAGGATCGCCCCCAGCCCGCGAAGTTCGCCGCGATGGCGCCCAGCAGGGCCCCGTTCTGGAACAGCACCGCGACCGTCCCCACCCCCGCCGTGAGCCCGAGCGCGAAGGCGTTCACGGTGACACGCACGTTGTTCACGAGGATCGTCGACGAGAACGCCACCGCGTCCTGGTCGTTCATGCTCCCGAATCGGTCGGCGCGATGATCCTCCCCGGGCTCGTCGCCGTAGAAGGCCGCGATCGACGCGGGCACGATGTAGTCGAAGGCCTCCGGGCGGCTGACGGTGAGCAGGAACGCCACCACGAAGCCCAGGAGGAGGATGGCCCCGGCGGTGGCGAAGTAGGCGCGCTCCCGGTGGAACAGCCGGGGGTATCCCTCGGTCATGAATCGTCGCACTGCGCCCTTGGCGAGGCGCCGCGGCGGGTGAATCACGGCGTAGGCCCGCCCCACGAGGCTCGAGAGGTAGTCCGCCACCTCGACGTCCCCCGCCGTGTCGCGGGTGAGCAGGAGGTCTGCGCTCGCCTTGCGATAGAGCCGCGAGAGGTCCCGCACCTCCTCCGTCCCCATGCGCGCCAGTCCGCCGCGATCGACCTCGTCCAGCAGATACTCGAGACGCCTCCAGTGGCGGCGGTGCTCGTCGACGAAGCGGCGGAAGTCCATCGCCGAGCAAGCTACCATCGGCACGTGCTGGACCACCGCGTCACGACCCCCGAAAACGTCGACTTCCAGTTCACCTTGGCGGGGCCTGGGACGCGCCTGCTCGCGTGGTGCGTCGACCTGGGGATCGTGGGCACGATCGTCGCCCTCGCGAGCTCGATCGCGAGCGCCGCGTCGGTCTTCTTCAGCGGGTACGCGGAGGCCATCCTCGCGGTGTTCACCTTCGTCGTGGGCACCGGCTACTGGATCGCCTTCGAGCACCGATGGCAGGGGCGCACCCCCGGCAAGCGCATGTTCGGGCTGCGAGTGGTGGGACAGCAGGGCCTGCGGCTCGACCTGGGGCAGGTCGCCCTCCGCAACGTCCTCCGGGTCGTCGATCTACTCCCGGGCTTCGGGGCGGTCGGCGCGGCCTTCCTCGTCTTCCACCCCGAGCACCGTCGCCTGGGGGACCTGGTGGCCGGGACGCTGGTCGTGCGCGAGCGACGGGTGCCCGCCCCGGAGCGGATCCGGACAATCCTCGGCGGGGGCCCCGGGCGGGTGCGCGCCAAGCTCCTGCCCCTGGACGCCCGACGTCGGCTGTCCGCCGAGCAGCGGGACCTGATGCTGGACCTGTGCCTGCGTCGGGACGTGCTCGACGACGCCACGCGCATGCGGCTCTTCGAGACCGTCGCCACCGACATCCGCGCCGCGCTGGACCCGGACGAAGCGCCCTTCGGGGCCCTGTCTCACGAGAAGCTGGTCCTGATCGCGACGGCCGAGCTGTTCGAGCGAGGGGCCTGACTCAGGCGTCGTCGTCGTCGTCTTCCAGGACCCCGAGGCGCACCATGTGCTCGTCCTCGAGGCAGAGGAAGTCCATCATCTCCCACAGGACGGCCTCGAAGACCTCCCGATGCAGCTCGTACTCGTCGTGCGCCGTCTTGCCGATGTTGCGCCGGAACAGCACGACGTCGGTGGGGATCGCGTCCAGCCACTCGCTCGGGTCCTCGCCGAACGGGCCGTCCCCTTCGTCCCCCACGAACATGCAGTGACGCAGCGGGGACACGGGACCCGCTTCGGTGCGCAGATCGTCCATGCCGGGCAGGTCCCGCACCGTGATCGGCAGGCCCGCGAGCCACTCGGCGACCGGGTCGGGACACTCCTCCACCATCACGTCGAAGGCTTCCCGGATCTCGGCCTCGGTCCAGTCCCTGGGGAGGACCAGGTCCTCCGGCGAGCGGGCCACGGCCTCGGCGTACAGCGAATCGGCGGCTGCCCGGTCCCCCTCGAACTCGGTGAGCAGGCCGAGATAGAAGAGGGCCGCGCCCCCCTCGGCGTCCTCATCCGCCGCGCTCCTCAGCGCGGCCCTCGATCGCTCGAAGTCGAGCAGCTCGAACAGGGCCACGCCCCGCCCCAGGAGCAGCGTCGGCTCCCCCGGGACCTGCCGGAGCGCCAGGTCGAAGAACCGCAGCGCCTCTTCGGGCTCCTGCAGCTCCAAGAGGCACTCGCCGAGGAGGTGCTGGACCTCCGGATCGGCCTTGGCCTCGTCCTCCCCGAGGAGCCCCTCGCAGATGATCATGGCCGTCTCGAGATCGCCGGACTCGTGAGCCTCCAGCGCGTCCTCGAACCCCGGTTCTTCGTTCTTGCCCATCGTCGACTCCTACCACTCCAAGCGGACGTCGCCGCCTGCGATCACGGCCCACCCCCCGGACTCGATGCGCCCGGACAACGGCCAGCCCTCGACCCAACCGTCCGCCACCAGGGTCGCATCCTTCGTGTGCGTGCGCTGCGGCATCACGTGGAGTTGGGCGAACAAATCGAGGTGGATCGGGCCCCCGAAGTTGGGGAAGGGGAGGCCCGTGAAGACGCCGAGCCCCACGGTCACGCGGTGTACGTCGTTGTCCAGGACGTTGGTCAGGCCCGTCTGCTCGGGCGCGAACGAGGGCTCGAAGCCGTACCCCGCGCGCACCACGAACCCCAGCGACTTCATGCGCGCGCCCACCTTGCCCTTGAGCGGGATCTCCGGCGGCCGGAGCTCCCCGCCGACCTGGACCGAGACCGTGTTTCGGAAGTCCAACTCGCCCATGGGGTGGGCGTTGAGGATCTCCGCGTCGAGGTCCACCAGGCCGATGGTGACGTCGGTGTTCTCCTCGTCGATGTCCGTGACGTTCGGGACGATCTTCGACCACTGGTGCCAGGTGACGTCCACGGAGATCGCCCCGCGGTCCCGGGTGAAGCCGACCGAGCCCGCGACCCGCCGCGGGGTGCTGAAGTCGAGGATGCTGAACAGCACCTGCGCGTTCAGGGGCACGATCACGTTGCCGAAGGAACCGACGTCGTCGACCACCCCGGTGAGGTTGAGGCCGAGGCGGGTGGGCGCGATCTCGAGGGTCACCGGGTGGCGATAGACCACCCCGAAGCGCAGCCCACGGAGCACCTCGGCGACTCCGCCCAGGTCCCAGGTGATCCCGACGATCGGGGCGAACGCGGGGCGCACGTCGACCTCGATGCCCCGGGGGTTCACCAGGAAGTCGGCCTCGAGGGACCCCTCCTCGCCGCCCTCGGAGAGCGCCTCGTCCGAGACCCGAGCCTCGATGTCGAAGTTCAGGGTGAGGCGCGCCCGGGCGAGCACCCCGATGCCCACGCCCACGCTGAACCCGTCGAAGATCTTGACCGCGCCCGCGATGTAGAGGCCCAGCCGCTGGTGGCGGTTCTTCCACCGCACGTAGTACGGCAGCCACGGGTCCTGCTGCTGGATCAGGAGGATGCGCTGGAGCGGGAAGTTCGCGGCCAGCGACACCCGGACCCGGTCGCCGAGGGTCTTGGTGAGGCCGAGCCGGAGGCCGGACGGGGCCTCGTAGGGGAGGTCGTCCGCCACGGGAGACCAGCGATCCGCCGCGGAGTCCTCTCGGACCCGCCCGTCTCGGTCCCCGTCCCACAGGATGGTCTCGGGGCATATCTCGGTGCCGTCGTCGCCCACCCGCACGTCGTCGAAGCACCGGAAGTTCATCCAGCCGGCGTGGATGCCGAGGCTGATCTCGCTGGTGGTCGCGAGGCCGAGGCTGCCCGGGTTCCTCCACGACGAGTACGGGTCCGTGTCGAGGGTGATGCCCACGCCCGCCCGCCCCATGGACGGGCCGCCGAGACCGAACATCTCCGCCGGGGAGGCGTGCGCCGCCGCCGGGACGAGCAGGGTCGCCGCCACGATCCAGACCCGCTTCATGCGTCCACCTCTCCCACGCAGCCCCGCCGCAGGCCGTCGACGAGCCCCTCGAAGTCCAGCGAGGGGTCGTCCAAGAGCAGGCCCGCCACCCGCGCGGTCAGGTGCGCGCAGGCGAAGCTGGGGCCGAAGAAGTTGTCCGTGGGGCGGCGGCCCTCCACGGGGCGGGGGAAGCCGTGCGCGACGAACCTCGGGAGCGGACCGCGCACCGCGAAGAGGTCCGCCCGCGGGCAGTCTCGATGGCTCGACGCCGAGAGCACCGTGGGGAGATCGCCGGGCCACAGCGTCCCCCCTCGGGGATGAGCGTTCGCGACGCAGACGGCGCCCTCGGCCGCGGCGTCGTCCACCGCGTCGGCGAGCACTTCGCGCGCCTCCGGTCGGGTCGATCCGACGCTGAGGTTGATCACGCGGGCGCCCCGAGAGGCGGCCTGCCGGATGGCCTCCGCCAGCGCCCCCGACGTCGTCCTCAGCTGGTCGTCGAGGACCCTCACGATCGTCAGGGCGACGGAGGGGAACGACCAGGCGATCGCGGCGGCGGTGGCCGTCCCGTGTCCGGTCCGGTCCTCGAAGGCTTCGGCGAGGGCGAAGGGGGCGACCGCCCCCTCCACGGAGAACCCGTCGATGGGTACGCCGGCGAGGTGCGGGTGGCCCGCGAAGGCCCCGCTGTCGATCACGGCAACCGGGAGGCGTACAGCGATTCGAGGGGCGACGACGGACACGGCCGGGCAGCCTACCCCACGCCCCCCGCGGGGACCCTCGCCCCCCGCGTCTGCAGCGCCCAGAGTCGGGTGTAGAGGCCCCCGGCGGCGACCAGGTCGTCGTGCGGGCCCTGCTCCGCGACCACGCCGTCCGCCAGCACCACCACGTGGTCGGCGTCCGCGGCCAGGTGCAGGCGATGAGTGACCACGAACGTGGTCCGCTTGCGCGCGCGCCGAGCGGCCACGGCCTCGACGACCTGGCGGTCCGACTCCCAATCGAGCGCGGACGTGACCTCGTCCAGGACCAGGAGCACCGGGTCGCGCAAGAGCGCCCGGGCGAGCCCGATGCGTTGCCGCTGCCCCTCGGACAGGCGCACGCCTCGGTCCCCCAGAGGCGTGTCGAGCCCGTCCTCGAGCGTGTCGATGAACTCGAGGAGCCCCACCTCGGCGGCGGCCGCGCGCACCGCCTCGTCGTTCGCCTCCGGGCGCAGCCAGCGGAGGTTGTCTCTCAGGGTCCCCGTGAACAGCGCGGGTTGCTGCCCGACCATGGCGACGGCGGGCAGCAGGACGGGCAGGTCCAGCGTCCGCACGTCCATGTCGTCGAGCAGCACGCGGCCCCGCTGCGGGTCGACGAAGCGGAACAGGAGCTCCACCAGCGTGGTCTTGCCGACGCCGCTGGGGCCGACCACGGCGACGGTGCTGCCCGCGGGGACATCGAAGGACACGTCCTCGAGCACCGGGCGCTTCGGGCCGTAGGCGAAGGAGACCCCCTCGAAGCGAATGCCGCCGGTGAAGCCCTCGATCCGGCCCCCGCCGGGCACCTCGGTGCCGGGGGTCGGGGGCTTCTGATCCAGGATCTCGAACACCCGCGCGATGCCCGCGGCGGCGCGTTGGAGGTTCAGATACACGCCCGCCAGCCCCTGCAGGGGGCCGTAGAGGCGCTGCTGGAACAGGGAGAACGCGACCAGGTCGCCGAACGTGAGCAGCCCGGCCTGCATCCGCCCGACGCCCACGACGAGGACGGCCAGCAGGTTCAGCGTCACGAGGATGCGGAAGGCCCCCGCGGAGCTCGCGTCCCAGAGCTTGTAGCGGAGCACGGTGCGTACGAGCGACTCGTTGTGGGCTCCGAACCGCTCCGTCTCGCGCGCGTCGAGGCCGTGAGCGCGGACCGTCCGCAGGCCGACCAATGTCTCGAGCATCTGATGAGAGATGTCCGCGTTTCTCTCGCGAATTCGGAGGGTAAGACGACGCACGATGGGCCGCATGACGGCCAACAACCCGAGCGCGAACGGCACGAACGCCGCGCCCACCGCGAGCAGGATCGGGTCCAGCACGGTCAGGGCGGTGACGACCGCGATCAGCGTGACGATCGAACCGATGACGTTCAGCAGCGTGCCCGTCGCGACGGCCTGGAGCTCCGCGATGTCTCCGCCCATGCGCGAGAGCACGTCGCCCAGCCGCTTTCGAGCGAACCACGCCGGACCGAGCGCGAGCAGCCGCCGGTAGCCCTCGAGGCGGAGGTCGATCAGCACGCGCGAGGTGACCCAGGTCTGCAGCCAGCCCGCTCCGCCGCTCAGGACGACGCCGCCCGCGGTCGCCGCCAGGATCCCGCCCGCCAGCGGGATGAGGAGGTCGCCTTCGCCGCCCTGGATCACGCGGTCGATGATCTCCCGCATCAGCAGGGGATAGACGAGGGAGAGGCCGATGCCGACGGCCATCATCACGAGCAGCGCCGCCTCAGCCTTCCAGTACGGCAGGAGGTAGCGGAACACCCGAGGCCAGTCGATCGGGGTGCGCTCCGTGACCTCCGTGTCCGCGGGGGCGGCGCCGTCGGGGCGGATCCCCCCGGCCAAGAACGCAGGAGGTGGGGACGTCATCCGGCCCGCGGCCCCCGGGGGCGTCCGGGCAGGGGGATGAGGTCCCGCTCCCGGGCCTCTCGGTAGTAGCAGGAGTAGCCCGCGCTGCAGCCCCGGGGATCGCCGCGGAGCGAGACCGCGGCGGCCTTGGCGTCCCGCCCCGAAGTCTGAACCGATACATCACGAATGTGGCGTACTGACTGGACAGAACGCAGTTTTCGGAACAGCGAGGCCTCCCGCCCGACGATCTTGCCGCAGTCGATGCCGAGGTCGATCAGGTCGGGGATGGCGCAGAGTCCGCAGGGGCCCAGGGGCATCGCGGCCCGACCCTCCCCGAGGCCTCGGTGGGCGAGGCTCCGCAGGAACTCGCGATGCTCATCGATGAGGAAGTCCCACCGCGCCCGCTCCTCCGGGTCCGTGAGGCCCGCGCCGCCTCGGTCGTCGCGCGTGACGCGGAGCTCCCAGGGGGTCATGCAGTACACCCCGAACCCAGGCATCGTGTGGGTGGTGCTGCAGAAGCCTTCTTCAAAGTAACAGTTGTCGTTGAGCAGAAAGACTTCGAGTTCTACTTCAGGTACCGCGCGCCGCAGCCTCTCGAGCTCTCGGAGGTGCATGTGGCGGCTGAGGATCACGCGTGAGCAGCCCAGGTCCGCGAGAAACTTCACGGAGTCGGCGTTCAGCGCGACGGCGACCGTCGACGCGAAGATCCGCGCCTTCATGCTGCTGCGGGCCAGGCGCGACGCGAACCCCGGGTCCGTGACGATGAAGGCGTCGACGCCGGCCCGCGCCGCCGCCTCCTGGGCGACGTCCGCCAGGAAGTCGGCCTGGTCGTCCGTGTAGAACTGCTGGTTCAGGGCGACGTAGAGCTCGGGACGCTCGCCCGACGCCGTGTGGCCCGCCCCCCGCACCGCCTCGGCCAAGGCGACCAGCTCGTCGATCGTCTCGAGGTTCGCGGGGCCGGGGCCCCGGCGGTTGGGCCACGCGCCGCGCCCCCAGCGGTCGTACCAGCCTCGCGGAAACAGCCCCGCGTAGAACTCGTCGGCGCCCGCCGAGACCAGGGGCTCGGCCTCGGCGGAGGCGGCGATGGGGGCGAGGATCTTCATCGGGGGCGGAGCGTACCCGGCCTCACATGGGGAGGTCGGGCTCCAGGACGACCCGGTCGACGCCCGGCGCGGCCTCGGCCCAGGACCACGCCTCCGTGATCGCCCCGGGGCCCAGGCGATAGAAGTGGGTGTTGCCCTTCTGGAAGAAGCGCGGGGCGGGGTCTTCGTCCGCGGGCGGCAGCTCGGTCCGCCGGCGGTTGAGGAGGCGCGAGAGGGGCAGGATCTGCCCGGCCTTGACGGTCGGGACCGCGTCGCCTTCCTCGCGTCGGGACCACGGCGCGCGCAGCTCGATCGTGTACTTCCGACAAGGCGCATTGCAGGCCATGGGCGCCGTCAATCGCACCGACGGCGGCTTCCCCAGCGCGTTCACGAGGCAGATGCGGCCCGACGCGACCATCCCCCAGGGTAGGTGGAGCGTGGTGCGCAGGGCGTCGGCCGGGGGTGGCGGCGGGGGGCCCTGGAGAGGGACGTCGGTCTCGACTCGGGCCACCCCGAGCGTCTCCAGCAGGGCGCGGAACGTCGACGAGTCGGCGCTCGAGCGACGCCAGGAGTCCGGCGGCGCGTCTCCCCCCAGGTGCTCGGGGCCCACGTCGGGGACGCGGGGGTCCCGAATCATCCGGTTGAGGCCCCGCCCGACGGTGATCTCCACGTCGAGTCCGCGCAGGCGGTGGAGGACGCCCCAGTCGTTGACCACGACCTCCAGGGGGCGGGGCGCGTCGGCGACGAGCGCGCAGACGGCGTCCACCATCCGGTCGGTGCCGTAGGGCGTGAGCAGTGTGAAGCCCCAGCCCCGCGCCTCCGCGAAGGCCGCCGCGGCGCTTACGTCCTCGGAGGACGGGAGCAGGTGTTCGCAGAACTCGACGCCGAAGTGCAGGCGGTCGATGCGGTCCGCCCCGGGCAGATCGCCGAGGTCCGAGTCGCCCGAGGCGAGCCGATCCAGCCGCGCCCGATCGGGCACGTGGAGCGCGACGTGGAGGGGGTCGGTCAAGCGCCGGGGCGGCTCAGCGCGGGGGCTGGACCACCACCAGGAAGGGGGACATGTCCAGCAACTCGACCGTGCGGACGACCTCGCCCGACCCGTCCACGAGGGACACGCCGCCGGACTTGTTCTTCTTGTTCCAGGTGGGGGTGACCATGACGCTGCGGTCGTCGCCCTGGACGGCGGCCACGTCCACGAAGTTCACCGGGTACTTCTTCCACGCGACGGGGAACCCGTGGCCCCCGAACTTCACCATGGAGGAGACCGCGGTGACGTACACGCCGCTCCCGTCGTCGTCGAACGCGACGCCCTGGATGCGTCGAGCGTGGCCCAGGGCGGCGATGTGGACCTTGTCGGCCGAGGCGGTCAGGTCGATCTCGGCGATGGCGGAGGAGGCCGCGTTCGTGACCGGGATGGCCATGGCGTCGCCCGCGGGCGAGAGCTCCATGCGGCCGAGCATCGTGTCGAGGTGCCCTTCGCCCGCCGGCTGGGCCACGACCTGGATCGACTCGCGCAGCGTGCCGTCGACGCCGAACACGCGCACAGCGCCGGTCTTCGGCTCGAGGACGTAGACGGACTGGGCGTCCTTGGAGAGCACCACGTCTCGCGCGAGCCCGTCGACCTCGAAGGCGCCGACCTGGGTCATCGTCTCCCCGGCATAGACCGTGACCTTCGAGGGCGGCAGCGGCAGCCCCGCCCTTCGGGCCTCGCGCACGGTCTCCTTCGGGGCCGAGCTGAGGGACACGATCCGGGCACCGTCCGACGACACCGACAGCGCGACCGTGGCGCGCTCGCTCAGGCGCTGGGTGAACTGCAGCGCCTCGGCGTCGGCCACGCGAAGCCCCTTGCTGGAGGCCACGAACACGCGCTCGCCGTCCGGCGAGAACTCCATGTCGTGGATGAACTCCTGGAGCGCGAGCCGGCCGATCACGCGGCCTTCGTCGAGATCGATGACCTGAATGTGGTTCGAGCTGACCCAGGCGGTCGTGCCCGCGAGGGCCGACGCGGGGGCGGCGAGGAGGGCGGCGAGGAGGAGGGTGATCGCGCGCATGGGCCTACCCGTTGTCCGGGATGGTGCAGAGGCTGCGCCAGTCGTTGTTGATGTTGCCGCAGTCGTCGAGCCAGCTGGGGTAGGCGCTCTCGTCGGGCACCTGGCCCATCCAGTAGCAGGTGTTCCAGCACAGCGTGAGGTCGTGCTTCCAGGGGCAGGGATCGGGGTTGTCGTCCACGCCCACCTCCCAGCCCGGCGCGAAGGACGCGCAGCAGTCGGAGAAGGTGTAACCGCGCACGTCGCGCGATACGGCCTCTTCGAGGGCCTGAGCCTTGACGTTCAGCGGCTTGATTCGACTGGCCATGGGCTTCTCCGGCGGTGGGTGGACCGCATTCTCTCTAGTGACGACAGACGTACCCGGGGTCGACGTAATTCGAAATGAAGGCGGGGTTGCGTTCGAGGATCTCGGTGTAGGTCTCGAGACCCAGCGTGTACCAGGCGCGCAGCCAGTCGCAGTGCGACGTGTACGTCTTGGCCGGGTCGCCTTCGAACAGGAAGTTCACGTGGTGGCACCCGCCGCTGCACACGTAGCGCGCCCAGCAGGACCCACAGTCGCTGCGCTGCTCGAGGTTGATCACCTGCAGCATCGACTTGCGCCTGGTCTGGTCGATGCCGCCGTCGGTGACGTCCCCGAGCACGTAGTCGTCCTCGCCCACGAAGCGGTGGCACAGGTGCATCTTGCCGTTGGGCGCGCCCGCGACCATCTGGAGGCCGGCCCCGCATGGGTAGTCCTTGTTGTGGCCCAGGTGGAACGCCTTGACGATGTTGTGGATGTTCGAGAAGCCGTACCGGCGGCCCTCGACGGCTTCCTCGATGTAGCGACGGGCGAGCACCCCGAAGCCGTCGAGCAGCTTCACGTAGTCGGCGCCGTTCAGGTCGTAGGCCGGGTTGCCCGCGTCCACGGCCGAGCAGCCGACCTCCCGGAAGCCCTCGTCGAGGAGGGTCTCCACGGTCTTCACGACGTCCAGGTTCACCTTCGTGATCGTCGCCCGGGCGACGCACATGCGCCGCGCCAGCAGCGGACGGATCCGATCCAGCACGCGATCGTAGGAGCCCTTGCCGCTGTGGAAGGGGCGCAGGCGGTCGTTGGTCTTGCCCACGGCGTCCAAGCTGACGGTGACCGTGCAGTCGATGTCCGCGAGGAAGGCCGCGATGTCCTCGGTGACCAGCGTGCCGTTCGTCGTCATGCCGAAGCGCACGTCGATCCCGGTCTCCGTCGACCGCCGCTGCGCGTGCGCCGCGGCCCGACGGACCACGTGCATGTTCATGAGGGGCTCGCCCCCGAAGAAGGTCACGCCCAGCTGCTTGGTGGAGGGGTCGGCCTGGTCGAACAGCCAGTCGATGTACTCGAGGGATCGGTCCTCGGTCATCATCTCGGCCTTGCCCTTGTACAGCCCGTGCTCGGCGTAGCAGTAGGTGCAGCCGAGGTTGCAGGCGTGGGCGACGTGCAGGACCAGGTTGGCCATGCCGTCGTGGGCCGGGGGCTTGTCTCCGAGGGGGCCGCGCATGCCGCGCTCGCCGTTCGGGACGAGGAGGGACAGCTTGCGGAGGTCGTCGACCGCGCCCTCGACCTCGGACGGATCCGCGCCGAGCGCCGCGCTGAAGCCGTTCGAGACCTCGTCGGTGCGCACACCCCCGCGGGTCTGGACGGACTCGAGGACGGCGAACGTCAGGTCGTCCAGGGCGTAGAAGGCGGATGTGGGGACGTGGAAGGCATACCTCGTCTCACCGCGTAGGATGGGAACGATTTCGTCGGCGACGAGGTGCATCAACAGGGTCCCGGGGTTCGATCACCCGCGGGCCGGGCCCGGGTGAGGTGCCTGACTATAACGCCTCGATTGGTATCTGCCACGGTGACGACGCAACCCGATTCCACCCTCGCTCGCGCCCTGGTGCGCCACGTCGCGGACCTCGTCGAGCCGGGAGGGCGCACGGCGGGGAGCGAGGGCGAGCGCATCGTGCAGGAGCGGCTCGCAGGAATGCTGCACGCGTCCGGATACGAGGCCCGCGTGGAGGGCGCGGTGTGTCCCCCTCCCCAGTACGCGGTGCTGTTCCTCCACGCGGCGGCGGCGTTGGCTTCGGCGGTGGCGGTCGTCGCCGCTCCCCTGTGGGGGATCCTGGGCACGGCGCTCACGGGCGTCTCGTTCTGGGGCGAGCTGCGCGGGTACCCCCGCATCCTCCGGCGGGTCCTCGCCCGCCGCATCTCCGGGAACGTCGTGGCGCGGCTGCCCAAGGAGGACGCGCGCGGCCGCATCCTGCTCGTGGCTCACGTCGACACCGCCTCGAGCTCCGCCCTCTTCAACCCGATGCTCAAGCGGCTGCTGCGACGCTCCGAGGGCACGGGCCGTGACCTGCACCCGGGCACGCTGGTCCTCATCGCGTGCGTCGTGCAGGCGCTCGCGGGGGTCCTCTCGGCGCTCGGCGTCGCCTCGCCCTGGCCGGGGATCGCGCTCGGCACGGCGGCGCTGGTGCACCTCGGCATGGCCGTCATCGCCGTCGACTGGTGGCGGTCTCCCCCGGTGGTGGGCGCCGTGGACAACGGATCCGGCCTGGCGGTCGTGCGCGCGTTGGCGGATCGGCTCGCGGCGAAGCCCCTGGCGAACGCCGAGGTGTGGGTCGTCGGGACCGGGGACCGCGAGCCGGAGGGGCAGGGGATGGCGGCGTTCCTGCGTCGCTTCGGGCGGGTCCTGGATCGCGAGTCGACCATGATCATCAACGTGGACGACGTGGGCCGCGGCCGCCTGCACTTCGCGGTGTCGGAGGGCCGCTGGGAGCGGATCCCGTACCGGCCGACCCTCCCGGGGCTGGCCGAGCGGGTCGCGCGTCGGCCCGAGTTCGAAGACGTCCGATCGGTGGGGCTCGTGGGCACGACGGACGCCGGGCCCGCCACGCGAGAGGGCTACCGCGCCGTCACGCTCACGTCCATGGTCGGCGGGCGTCGACCGGAGCTGCTCCACACGGCTCGGGACTCCCTCGATGCGCTGGAGCCGCGCTCCTTGGAAGAGGCGTTCAGGTTCACGCACGCGCTCGTGCGCGAGGTGGACGCGTTCCTCGGCGAGAACCAGGGTCGCGCTCCGGTCCACGTGGGGGCAGCGCCCGTCCCCGAAGACTGAGGCGTCCGGCCGGATCGTGCCCTTCCATTGACCGGGCACATCCGCTAGAAGACCGTCGCGCCCGGGCGGAGCGGCCCGCGCACAAGCCTTCGGAGAGACCATGTACAAGTCCCGCACCACGTTCCTCACCCTCCTGATCGCGACCTCGGCGTTCGCGCTCGCTTGCCCGTCTCCCCGCGGCCCCGGCGGCGGCGGCGGGGGCGGCGACGACGACGACGTGGCGGGGGACGACGACGACGCGGCCGACGACGACGACTTCGCGGCCGACGACGACGACTTCACGGCCGACGACGACGACGCGGTCGCCGACGACGACGACGCGGTCGGCTTCGACGCCGACGGCTTGACCTTCCAGTTCGCGCTCACCGCCGTCGAGGGTGTGAACGGCACCGTCACGATCACGGGCGAGTACATCGTCTCGTACTGGGTCGACATCATGAACGGCATCCGCAACTGCGATCAGCACATGAACTTCGAGGCGCAGTACGTCCACGGGTTCGGCGTGGACACGACCCCCGGGTGCACAAACTGCTCCGGTCACGTCACGTTCAACCTCGGCGCCTTCCAGGACGTGTCGAACCCGAACCTCGACCCCGACCACTGCCTCCCCGCGGACCTCGACGCCGTGGGCGCCAACTACGCCGTGCGCATGACGCAGCCCGCGGATCCGAACGCGACCCCCGCGAACTACGGCGACTTCGGCGACGACCTGGGCATCATCGACCAGGAGACGCACGACATCCTCGGCACCGACTGGACGACCGCCGACGCGAGCACGTCCGACCGGACGCGCGCCGGCAGCGAGGCCGAGTGGGCGCAGTACTCCCTGGACTACACGCACACCGGCTTCGTGAACGCCACGCCCCAGAGCCTCGCGGGCAGCGCCGGCCTGAACGCGATCACCCGCCCCGAGAACCCCGGTTCGCTGTTCCTGGCGGCGTGGGAGATGTTCATCAACCCGGCGAACAACACCAACACGGCCGCGGCGCTGGAGGGTGAGTACGGCGGCTCCGCCAACTTCATCCTGACCCTCGGCACCGGCGGCTGATCGGTCCCTTGAGGCCTCTGCTCCCGGCGCTGCTCGTCGCCGGGGCCACTCTCCTGACGGCGCGGTCAGGACCCTCTGCGGAGGTGTCCGGCCGCGTCGTCGGCTTTCCGGACGGGGAGCCGGTGTCCGGCGTCCAGCTGGTGGCCCTCGACCGCGGCGGTCGGGGCGCGGCCGCCGTCACCGACGCGGCGGGGGACTACCGGATCGAGGGCGTCGACGACGGCTGGATCCGGGTGCGCGCCCGCCCCGAGCTCGGGGTGAACCGGGTCGGCGCGTACTTCGACGACGCGTATTTCTTCTGCGGGGCCGACGAGCTGCGCGCCGAGGAGGACCCCGAGGGCGTCGACTTCGCCCTGCCCGAGGGCGGGGTCCTCACGGGGCGGGTGCTCGACGCGTCCGGCGAACCGGTGCCCGGGGCCGCCGTCACGGCGCGGGGCCTGGACTTCTACAACCAGTACCTGGTGCGCACGGACGTCGCGGACGACGACGGCCGCTGGACCGTAGAGGGGCTCGACTCGATCGTCCTGGACGGCACGCCGACGCCCGGGCTCTACCTCCTGTCCGCCGCCGCCCCCGGGCAGCCGGCCGCGTTCCACGGGTCCGGGTGGTCGAGCGAGGGCGCCGAGCCCGTGCCCGCGAGCCGCGGCGAGATGGGCGAGATCGACCTCCAGCTGCCCCCCCTCGCGACCCTGACCGGTCGGGTGACCGACGCCGAAGGCCTCGCCGTGAGCGCCGCCACGGTCACGGCCCGGGTCGTGGGTCACGGCCCCGGACCGATCGTGACGACCGAGGCCGACGGCTCCTTCCGCCTCGAGGGCGTCCCCGGAGCGGCGGCGCGGGTGCAGGTGTCCGCCGAGGGGTTCGCGGTCTCGTGGAGCGGCGGGGACGTGGAGACCGACCAGCCCGCCACCGACATCGACGGGGGAGGGGAGTTCGACCTGGGAGACTTGGCGCTGATGCCCGAGGCCCTGGCCCAGGTCCGTGTCTTGGGGGAGGACATCGACGGGGCCCGGGTCCGCCTCCGCCGCGATCCCGACGGCGCCGTGCTCGCCCAGCACGTCGTGACCGTGGACGATCCGGTCGCCCTCTTCGACCGCCTGCCCAGGACGACGGTGTTCGCCGAGGTCGTGCCCCCGCCCGGGAGCACCTCGCAGGGGTGGGCCTCGGACCCGCTGACGATCGACGTCGACGAGGTCCGGTCGATCGAGGTCGGGCTGCCGCCCGGAGGCTTCGTGGAGGGCCGGGTCCTGCGTCGCGAGGCGGGGCCGCTGCGGGGAGCCCGGGTTCGCTGGCACCGGGGGCTCGGCTCTCCGGACCCGCTCCCCCCCGCCGTGGCCCTCACCGACGGCGACGGGGCCTTTCGGCTCGGCCCCATCCGCGAGGACACCGGCTGGATCGAGGTCACCTGGGAGCCGTTCTGCTCGGGCGACCCCGGCCGCGCGCCCGTGTGGGCTCCCGCCGGGCGGCAGGAGGGCGACGCCTCGAGCGATCTCTTCGTGATCCGCCCGGGCGAGACGATCGCGGACGTGGAGGTGCGGATGCCGTTCGACGGCGACCGCGACGGCATGGACGACGTCTGGGAGCTGCTCTGGGGGCTCGACCCCGACCGCGCCGACGCGACCGGCGATCCCGACGGCGACGGCGTGGCCAACCTCGATGAGTATCGCGAGCGCACCGACCCCCTCGGCGCGGTGCGGGTCGGGTCGGGTTGCGCGGCCTCGATCTCCGGGGTGCCGGCCTCCGCGGGCGGCCCTATCGTCCTCGCCGTGATCGCCACCCGGCGAAGGCGACGCCCGTCCTCTTGGGCCGCCGATCCCGTCTGTTAGAGTCCGCCGCCTCTCGGCCCGGAGACCCTCCCCGATGCGCATGAAGACCACCAGTCCCGGCCGCCCCGGCCCCGTCTTGGAACGCCTGATCGAGGCCATCGAAGGACGCACCGCGACCGTCGGCGTCATCGGCCAGGGGTATGTCGGCCTGCCCCTCGCCATGCACATCGCGGAAGCCGGGTTCGACGTGCAGGGCTACGACGTGGACACGCGCAAGGTGGCCCAGCTGAACGAGGGCCGCTCCTACATCGGAGACATCCCATCGAGCCGACTCCAGGCGCAGCTGGCGGAGGGGCGGTTCCGCGCCCGCGTGTCCTTCGACGATCTAGGGTCCCGGGACGTCATCTCGATCTGCGTCCCCACCCCCCTGAGCAAGACGCGCGATCCCGACATCTCCTACATCGTCGCCGCGGCCGAGCAGGTCGTCGAACGCCTCCGCCCCGGCCAGCTGATCGTGCTCGAGTCCACGACCTACCCCGGGACGACCGAGGAGCTCGTGCTCCCGATCTTCGAGCGGAGCGGCCTCAAGGTGGGCCGGGACTACTTCCTGTGCTTCTCCCCCGAGCGCGTGGACCCCGGAAACCCCCAGTTCGACATCCACAACACCCCGCGCCTCGTGGGCGGCATCACGGGCACGTGCACCCGCGCCGGGGCCGCCATGTACGGCTCGTTCCTCGAGACGGTGGTGTCGATGTCGTCGACCCAGGCCGCCGAGATGGCGAAGCTCCTCGAGAACACCTTCCGCGCCGTCAACATCGGCCTGGTGAACGAGGTGGCGCTGATGTGCCGCAAGCTCGGCCTGGACACCTGGGAGGTCATCGACGCGGCGGCGACCAAGCCCTTCGGCTTCATGAAGTTCTATCCGGGACCCGGGCTCGGCGGGCACTGCATCCCGGTGGATCCGCACTACCTGTCGTGGATCCTCAAGACCCTCAACTACAACGCCCGCTTCATCGAGCTGGCGAGCGAGGTGAACACGTCGATGCCCGCGCACGTGGTGGACCTCGTGGGCGACGTGCTCAACGACGAGAAGAAGGCCGTGAACGGCAGCCGGATCCTCGTGGTGGGGGTCGCCTACAAGGGCGACGTCGACGACGTCCGCGAGAGCCCCGCCCTGGACGTGATCCAGCTGTTGCAGGAGCGCGGCGGCGACGTGCGCTTCCACGACCCCTACGTCGAGTCGATTCGGCTCCACGGGGGCGGCGAGATGACCTCCGTCGAGCTGAGCGACGACGAGCTCCTGAAGTCCGACTGCGTCGTGATCACGACCGACCACAAGTGCACCGACTGGCAGCGCGTCACGTCGCTCGCGGGTACGATCGTCGACTCGCGGAACGCGACGGGGGGGATCGTCCACCCGGCAGCGCGGATCGTGAAGATCTGACGATCAGGAGCCTGTGACCGAGACCGCCCCCGAAGACGAGACCGCCGGAAGGGAGGGCGGCGCCTCCGTCACCTCGCGCATCGTGCAAGCCGTCGTCGTCCTCGTGATCGGGGGCGGGGCGCTCTACCTCGCGCTGCGGGGCGTGCACTGGGACGACTTCGTGGCCGTCCTCCGCTCGGCCGACGTCCCCGTGTTCCTGTCCGGCGTGGCGGTCTTCGCCACCCTCCACATCGTCCGCGCCGTCCGTTGGGGGGCCCTCGTGCGGGCCGTGAAGCCGGAGGTGACCTTCTGGTCCTTCCTGTCCATCTGCTCGGTCGGCTTCTTCCTCATCAACACGCTGCCCTTCCGCCTCGGCGAGTTCGCCCGCCCCTACCTCCTCTTCGAGCGCGAGGACATCCCCTTCGGCGCGGGCCTCGCCACGGTGGTGGTGGAGCGGATGCTCGACATCGCCGCCCTCGGGGTCATCTTCCTGGGCGTCCTCCTGCTGGCCGACCTGCCCTCCGAGCCCGTCCGGGTCGGAGAGGGCTCCTACGACATCATCTCGATGGCCCGCACGTCGCTCCTGGGGGTCTTCATCCCCGTGGCCCTCGGCGTGGCGGTCCTGCTCGCCATGGGCGATCGGGGCGTGGACCTCGGCGCCAGGGTCGCCGGGGCGGTGCATCCCCGCTTCGGCGACATCGCCAGACGGCTCCTGCAGGGGTTCGTCGACGCGCTGCGGGCGCTCGGATCGGTGCGCAAGGGCGCGCCCGTCTTGGTGTGGACGGGCGTCGTCTGGGGCATCAACGTGCTGTCGATCTACTGGATGGCGAAGGCCTTCGAGTTCGGGGCGGCGCTCGGCTTCTGGGACGGGGCCACCATCCTGGTCTGCATCTGCGTGGCCCTGATCCTGCCCGCGCCGCCGGGGTTCGCAGGGGTCTTCGAGCTGGCGGTGGTGATCGCGCTCGCGATCTACGGCGTCGGGCGGGCCGAGGCCGTCGCCTTCTCCGTCGCCGTGCACGGGTCCCAGTTCCTCATCATCGGGACCGTCGGCGTCTACTTCCTCGTGAAGGACAAGATCAGCGTGAGTCGGCTGTTGGGCGAGATCCGAGCGCTCAGGACGGCCCCGGCGGACGCGTGACGCACCTCCAGCGCCCGAGCAGGATCTTCGAGCCGGCGCGTCGCTTCTTCCGCTCGTAGTTCGTCTCGATGTTGCCCGCCAGGAGCAGCGCGGCGTCGGCCCCTCCACCGTGCAGGTCCGCCGTGAAGGCCTCGAGCTCCCACGTGGGGGGCACCAGGACCTCCCGGGCGAGCGGCCCGTAGGGCTCGAAGTCCGACTTGAGCCAGAGGACGCCCCCCGGCCGCAGCACTCGGGCCACGCGGTCCGTGAAGTCGGGCCGGATCAGCCGGTGCTTGTGGTGACGCTCCTTGGGCCACGGGTCCGGGTGGTTGATCCACACGGCGTCGACCTCGCCGGGGGCGAAGAGGTCGAGCAGGTTGCCGACGGTCTGGTGCACCACGCGGATGTTCTCGAGCCTCGCCTCGCGGGCCTTCTTGGCGGTCAGGTACACCCGCTTGAAGCGGATCTCGACCCCCACCACGGCGGCGTCGGGTCGCGCCCGCGCGAGATCCCGAAAGAAGAAGCCGTTGCCCGGCCCGATCTCCAGCAGCAGGGGCGCGTCCTCGGTGACGCCCACCTCGGCCCGCCATGCTCCGCGGTGAGCGAGCGCGTCCTCGGCGGCGACGGTCCAGGGGGCCAGCTCCCGGAACTTCGTGACGTACGGATTGACCTCCGGTCGGCCTCTGTCGGACCGAAACCCGGCGCGCTCAGCCGGCACCTTGGGCCTTCCACACGGAGCCGTCCTCGTAGACCTCTTTCTTGAAGACCGGCACCGTCTCCTTGAGCGTGTTCATGGCCCAGGCGCACGCCTCGAAGGCCGCCGCGCGGTGGGGGCTGGCCACGGACAGGACCACCGCGGCGTCGCCGACCTGGAGCCGACCGATGCGATGCACGATCGCCGCCGAGGCGTCGTCCCAGCGGCGCTCGACCTCGTCGCACAGCTTCGCCATCTCCAGGAGCGCCATGGGGGCGTAGGCCTCGTACTCGAGGTGGACGACGCGCTTGTCTTCGAAGTGGTCGCGGACGGTGCCGGTGAACGTCACGACGGCGCCGCGAGTCGGGCCGGTGACGCGAGCCTCGGCGTCGCGGGGGCTCAGAGGGGCGTGGGAGAGGGCGACGCGGGGGTCGTCCGAGCCGCCGCCCAGGGGAGGTATGAAGGCGACGTCCTCGCCGTCCGCGAGCGCGTGGGAGCCGTCCACGTACGCCTGGTCCACGGCGAACATCACCGGGGCGGGCCAGTCGCGGTCGGGTCGGCCCGGGAACAGCCGCTCGAAGAGGGCCGCGACCGTCTCGTCGGGCTGGAGAGCGACGACGATCTCCGACTCTCCTCGGGCTTCGCGGAGGGCGGCGAACAAGTGGACGGTCACGGCCATGGCGGCGGCATCTTGCGGACGCCCTCGCACCTTGTCAACGGGCACCACGGGTGGGACCATCGACGGGCAGATGCCGCTCCGCGCCCCGATCAAGTGGTCACTCCTCTCCGCCCTCGCGCTCGCAGCGATCCCGCTCGGGATGGCGACGATCTCGGGATGCCCCGGCTCGGACGCCGAGCAGCCGAGCCTCATCGAAGCCGCTCGAGAGCGCGAGGAGGCGCGCAAGGAGGGCGGATCGGAGACCCTCCGGGAGGCCCGGGCCCGCGGGTACCAGAAGCGAGAAGGCCTGCACATCGACCTGCCGTACCTCGCGGGTCGCTACTTCGCCGACATCCCCACGAGCGTGGTCGAGGACCAGCTGGGCGAGGTGATGATCCGCGAAGAGCTCCCCGGGGACGAGGATCATCTCGTTTGCGCGCGCGCGGAGTTGTGGCTGCACGAAGGCCGCATCTATCGGATCCACAAGCGCCTCGCGCACCCGATGGACCTCCCCACGGCGCTCGGCACCTCCGGGTTCCCGCTGGACATCGGCCGGCCGATCGAGGCGACGAAGGAGCTGCGCTGGAACCGCGCGTTCAGCATGCGGCGCATCCAGCTCTTCAAGAGCGAGGAGGACCCGCGGCTCTTGGACGCGATCGAGGTGCATCGCTTCATCCCCCGCGAGTTGCGGTAATGGGCTACAACCCGCGCCCATGCCTCAGGTACGACGAGCCGACCGCGTCGCGCGGCTGATCCAAGACGAGCTCTCCCGCGTCGTGCGTCGCGACGTGAAGGACGGCCGCGTCCAGGACGTGACGTTCACGCGGGTGGAGATGTCCAGCGATCTGCGCCGGGGCACCGTCTTCTTCACCCCCCTCGGCGGAGTCGGGGACGACGCCCGCGTGAAGCCCCTGCAGGAGGGCCTGGACCGGGCCCGCGGGTTCATCGAGACGCGGGTCTTCAAGAACCTCCGGCTCCGCGCCCGACCCACGCTGCTCTTTCGCTACGACTCGGGGGTGCAGAACCTCGTCGAGGTCCACGACGTCCTGCGCAAGCTCGCGGGGACGCCTCCGATGGACACGCCTCCTGCGGACACGGGGGCCGCGGACACGACGGCCGCGGACGCGCCGGGCGAGGACGACTGATGGGTCGCGGTCGACGTCGTCGAAGCCAGGGCCGCCAGGACACGGTGCTCCAAGGGGTCCTGCTGGTCGACAAGCCGGCGGGGATGACATCGCACGACGTGTGCCGAATCGTCCGATCGCGGCTGCGCCTCGGCAAGGTCGGCCACGGCGGCACCCTCGACCCCTTCGCGACCGGCCTGCTGCCGCTGATGCTCAACGGGGCGACGCGCCTCATGCCGCTCCTGCAGACCGTGGAGAAGGAGTACGAGGCGGTGATCCGTCTCGGCATCCGCACCGACACCATGGACCCCACGGGCGAGGTGACCTCCGAGCGGCCCGCCGACGGGATCGAGGACGCGCGGATTCGCGAGGTCGTGGCGAGCTTCCTGGGCAAGCAGAAGCAGCGGATCCCGAGGTATGCGGCGGCGCGCGTCGACGGCAAGCACCTCTACGAGTACGCCCGCGAGGGAGAAGAGGTCGAGCTGCCGGAGAAGGACGTCGACATTCAGGAGCTCGAGGTCCACGGCGTCGATCGCGGAGAGCACGTGGAAATACGCGTGCGCGTCGCCTGCACCGCCGGGACCTACGTGCGGGCCCTCGCCGACGACATCGGCGAGTCCCTCGGCTGCGGGGCGCACCTGGCCGAGCTCCGCCGCACCCGGACGGGCGGTCACTCCCTGGACGACGCCGTCCCCCTGCAGACCATCCTCGATCGCACCGACGCGGCCCGAGACGCTCGCGTCGAGGCGAAGGAGCGGGGCGAGAACACCCGCTTCGAGCCCGTCGACCACGCCCGCCGGTGGCTCGAGTTCTTCGGCGGCTCGCTCGTCCCCGTGCATCGCTCGCTGGGCGACATCCCGCGGATCGAGCTCCCCGAGCTGCTCGTCACGCGGGTGGAGCAAGGACAGCCCCTGCGCAAAGGGGAGCTCGCCGCCCACGCGGAGGGGGCGCTGGTGCCGTTCCGGCCCGGTGATCGCCTCGTCCTGGCCCACCCGGACGGTCTGCGCGCGGTCGCGCTGCTGCGCGCCGCGGTGAGCCTCGATTCGCTCCCGCGGCGGGAGGCCTCCGACGTCGTCCTGGAGATCGAGCGCGTGCTGCGCTGAGCAAAGCCTTGACACCGCCCTCGGCGGTCCCTACCCTCCGGCCGCTCGCAGGCATCCGACTTTCCGAGGTGCCGGCGACCACCACCCCGATCTGCGGTGTACGACCAAGCGGGCCATCGCCCGACACGGCACCGGCGGAGAGAACGAATGACCCCCGAACGCAAGACCGAGCTCATCCAGCAATTCGCCAAGCACGAGGGCGACACCGGATCCCCCGAGGTCCAGATCGCCGTGCTGACCGAGCGCATCAAGGAGCTCACCGAGCACTTCCGAACGCACCACAAGGACCACGCATCGCGGCGCGGCCTCCTCATGATGGTGTCGCGACGTCGCGGCCTCCTCGACTACCTCAAGCGGGTCGAGTACGGGCGATACAAGACGATCATCGGAGCCCTCGGCATCCGCAAGTAATCCACCTGCGAAGGGCCCCTCGGGGCCTTTCGCCGTATTCGGACCGACGGCATGGGGCCGAAGGTCCGAGCGAGCGTCCCAAGGGCGCTCAGCAACGCGTTCGTCTCCCCCCGGAATGGGGATTGAGAGGCGACCGCACCTCCCGTCGAACCTGCGTGGGCCGTCGCGGTCGCGACCCACGGCGCCGGGAGCAGCAAAGCCGCGCAGTCTCACCGAACCAGGATGAGGGATGGCCCTCACCACCGGGACTGCCGACCGCGAAAGAGAAAGGACTGCGCCACCATGGCAAAAGTCATCAAGTCGATTGAAATCAACGGTCAGACCCTCAGCCTCGAGACGGGTCGCATCGCCAAGCAGGCGGGCGGCTCGATCATCGTGCGCTACGGGGACTCGATGGTGCTCGTGGCCTGCACGGGCTCCACCAACCCCACCCCGGGTCGTGACTTCCTCCCCCTGACCTGCGACTACCGTCCCAAGTCCTACGCCGCGGGCAAGATTCCCGGCGGCTTCTTCAAGCGAGAGGGACGCCCCCAGGGCAAGAACATCCTCGCTGCCCGCCTGATGGACCGCCCGATGCGGCCCCTCTTCCCCAAGAACTGGCGCGCCGAGATCCAGATCATCGCGTGGGTCATCTCCCACGACATCGAGAACGCGACCGACGTCCTCGCCCTCACGGGCGGGTCCGCGGCGGCCTGCATCTCCGAGATCCCGTTCGACGGTCCCATCGCCGGCATCCGCGTCGGCCGTGTGAACGGTGAGTGGATCGCGAACCCCACCAAGACGCAGCTCACGGACTCCGACTTCAACATGATCGTCGCGGCCACCAAGGACGCGATCACCATGGTCGAGGGCGGCATGGAGCAGGTCTCCGAGGAGGAGATCGTCGAGGGCTTGGACTTCGCGTTCAAGGCCTGCCAGCCCATCATCGAGCTCCAGGAGGCCCTGGTCGCCGAGGTCGGCAAGGCGAAGCGCGACATCCCCGAGGTGGGCGACCACGGCGATCTCTACGGCAAGCTCGAGGCGGCGCTCTCCGAGCGCGTCCTCAAGGCGTTCGAGCAGACCGGCAAGCACGAGCGCAAGGCCGCCCTCAAGGAGGTCAAGCTCGCGATGCACGACGAGTTCAAGCTCGACGGCGACTGGGACTCCGAGGACAACGAGGCGCACCGCAAGGTCCTCGGCGGCCTCTACAACAAGCTGACGAAGTCGCTCATGCGCAACCGTCTGCTCGACGACAGCGTCCGCCTCGACGGTCGCTCCCCCGACGAGATTCGGAACGTCTCCGTGGAGCTGGGTGTGATCCCCCGCGCCCACGGCTCGGCGCTCTTCACGCGCGGCGAGACCCAGGCCCTGGTGACGACCACGCTCGGCACGCGGCTCGACGAGGCGCGCATCGAGGAGCTGGACGAGGACGGCTGGCGCCGCTTCTACCTGCACTACAACTTCCCGTCGTTCAGCGTCGGGGAGTGCCGTCGGATCATGGGCCCCGGCCGTCGCGAGATCGGTCACGGTGCCCTCGCGCAGCGGGCCCTGACGCCGCTGGTGCCGCAGGAGAAGGAAGTCTTCCCCTACGTCGTCCGCATCGTCGCCGACATCACCGAGTCCAACGGCTCCAGCTCCATGGCTTCGGTCTGCGGCGGGTCGCTCTCGATGATGGACGCCGGCGTGCCGGTCGCCTCTTCGGTGGCGGGCATCGCGATGGGCCTCGTGAAGGAGGGCGACCGCTTCGCGGTGCTGTCCGACATCACGGGCGACGAGGATCACCTCGGCGACATGGACTTCAAGGTCACGGGCACGAAGGACGGCGTCACCGCCTTCCAGATGGACACCAAGATCAAGGGTGTCAGCGCCGAGATCATGACGAAGGCTCTGCACCAGGCCCGCGACGGTCGGCTGCACATCCTCGACGTGATGGACGCCGCGCTCCCCTCGGCTCGCACCGAGATGAGCGCCTACGCGCCCCGGATCAAGACGATCCAGATCAAGCCCGACAAGATCCGCGACATCATCGGCCCCGGTGGCAAGACCATCAAGGCGATGGCGGAGAAGACGGGCGCGAAGATCGACGTCGTCGATTCGGGCCTCGTGACCATCGCGAGCCCCGACGAGGCGGCCTGCGATCACGCGATCAAGCTCATCCGTGAGCTCACGCAGGAGGCCCAGGTCGGGAAGCTGTACCTGGGTGTGGTCAAGAAGGTCGTCGACTTCGGCGCCTTCGTGGAGATCTTCACCGGGACCGACGGTCTGGTGCACATCTCCGAGCTGGCCCCCAACCGCGTCAACAAGGTGACGGACATCCTGGACGAGGGCGACGAGGTGCTCGTGAAGTGCATCGACGTCGACAAGTCCGGGAAGATCCGGCTCTCCCGCAAGGCCGCCCTCGGCGAGGCCATGTAAGACAGACGGCGGCGCCCCCGGCGTCGCTCAGGAGCCTCGATGACTGCCGCTTCCGCCGTCCTGCGGGTGTGCCGACTCCGTCCCGACGTGGACGGGGACGTCCCCCTGCCTCGGGCGATGACCGCGGAAGCAGCGGGACTCGACGTATGTGCCGCAGTGCCCGATCGCTTGGTCCTCGGACCGGGCGATCGGGCCGCGGTGCCTACGGGCTTCGCCCTCGCCGTGCCTCCCGGGTGGGAGGTGCAGGTTCGTCCCCGCTCCGGGTTGGCGATCCGTCACGGCGTGACTCTCATCAACTCCCCCGGCACCGTGGACTCGGACTACCGGGGGGAGGTGAAGGTGTTGCTGGTCAACCACGGCCGGGACCCCTTCACCGTCGAGCGCGGCATGCGAATCGCCCAGCTGGTGGTGGCCCGCCTCGCTCCGATCTCGGTGGAAGAGGTCGACTCCCTGGACGCCACGGGGCGCGGGGCAGGCGGGTTCGGCTCCACCGGCATCACCCCCAACGCCTGACCGACTCGCGTACGAGGCCCCGCCACGATGTTCGAGACTCTCTCCACCGGCTTCCGCAACGTCCGCCTCAAGATGGCCGGGCAGACCGTCATCTCCGAGGAGGACCTCACCGAGGCCATCCGAGAGATCCGGGTCTCTCTGCTGGAGGCCGACGTCGCCTATGAGGTGGTGCAGGGCTTCCTGGGCCGGGTCCGCGAGAAGGCGCTCGGCGAGGTCGTCAAGGTCAAGGCGAAGACCAAGAAGAAGGACGTGATCAAGGTCACGGCCGCCGACCACTTCGTGCGCATCTGCCACGAGGAGCTCGTGGGGCTCATGGGCCCCGTGGACACCACCCTCGAGTACGCCAACAAGGGCCCGACCGCCGTGATGATGGTGGGCCTGCAGGGTTCGGGCAAGACCACGACGGCGGGCAAGCTCGCCCGCTACCTCCGGCACAGCAAGGCCAAGAAGCCGATGCTGGTCGCCGCGGACACGTACCGCCCCGCCGCCGTGCAGCAGCTGATGGTGCTCGGGCGCAAGCTCAACATCCCCGTCTTCGCCCTCAAGGGCATGAAGCCGACCGATCTCTGCAAGATGGCCATGCAGCAGGCCGTGAGCGTGGGCCGGGACGTCGTCATCTTCGACACCGCCGGCCGCCTCGCCGTGGACGACGAGCTCATGGGCGAGCTGGTGGCCATCAAGGAGGCCACCAACCCCCGTAACATCCTCTTCGTCTGCGACGCGATGATCGGGCAGGACGCCGTGCGCACCGCCAACGCGTTCCACGACCGCCTCGGCCTCACCGGGTTCGTCCTCACGAAGCTCGACGGCGACGCCCGCGGCGGCGCGGCCCTGTCCGTCAAGGAGGTCACGACCGTCCCCGTGAAGTTCGTGGGCATGGGCGAGGGGCTGGACCGCCTCGAGGAGTTCCGGCCCGAGGGCCTCGCCTCCCGCATCCTGGGGATGGGCGATGTCGTCGGCCTGATGAAGGACTTCGAGGAGGTCGTGGACGCCGAGAAGGCCGAAGCGGACGCCGAGAAGCTGCTCAAGGGCGACTTCAACTTCGACGACTTCCTCGAGCAGATGCAGATGATCCAGAAGATGGGTCCGCTGCAGGAGGTCTTCGAGAAGATGCCCTTCTTCGGGGACATGCTCCCCGCGGGCGTCAAGCTCGACGACCGAGAGCTCGTCCGCATCCAGGCGATCATCAACTCGATGACGACCGCGGAGCGCAAGACCCCCAGCCTCCTCAACGAGTCCCGCATCCGCCGCATCGCCAAGGGCGCCGGGCGCGCCAAGAAGGACGTCTCCGAGCTCCTCGAGCGCTTCAACATGGCGCGCGTGATGATGAAGGAGATGGGCAAGGCCACGGGCCTCATGGGGAAGATGCCGGGCATGCGCCAGGCCGCGGGGCTGCGTCGGCTCAAGCGGCAGGGCGTCTCGATGGACCCGGCCATGCTCTCCGGCCTGCAGGATCTCGCCGCCGGCGGGGGCAACATCCCGGGCCTGGGCGGCCTGATCCCCGGGGAGCGCAAGCGCAAGCCGGTGGACGCCGCGAAGAAGAAGGCCGCGCGCAAGAAGGCCCGGAAGGCGCGGAAGAAGAACCGGAAGCGGTAGCCGCGGTTGCAGGTTCAGGCCTTCGCACCGAACCACCTCGGCGACGTCGTCTTGGCGTTGCCCGCGCTGCGCCGCCTCGCCGACCAGGCCGACCTCCACGTCGTCGCTCCCGATCCGCTCGCCGAGCTCCTGGAAGGGCAGGGGGACTGGACCGTGGGCGCCCCGCGACGAGGCGGAGACGCCGTCCTGCTCGCCCCCTCCCTGCGCGTGGCGCTGCGCGCGCGGCTCGCCCGCTGCCGTCGGATCGTCGGCGAGCCCACGGACGCGCGACGGCTGCTCCTCACGCACGTGGTTCCTCGAGGGATGGACCTCCCACCGGTGCGGGGGCCGAGGCTCCTCCCCCGGCGCCACCAGGGGGACTCCTACCTCGCCGTCGTCGACTTCGCGCTGCGTGAGTGGGGCGCTGCGCCGTCTTCGCGAGTCGACCGCGCCCTCCGCCTCGACGAACCTGCAGTGCGGGGCGGGCAGGTGGCCTACGAGGCGCTCGGGCGCCCGACGCACCTCGTTCATCCGTGCGCTGGGGGTCGGATCGTCAAGGCCGGGGACCTGGACATCTGGGCCGCCCGCGCGGGGGCTCGGATCGCGACCGGCGCGCGGGTCGCGGTCACCGGCGGCCCGTCGGCCCGGGACCACGACCGAGCGAGCGCCCTCGCCCGGGCTCTGGGCGTCCCTCACGCCGCCGGGCCCGAGGCGATCGCCCTGCCGGCCTGGGCGGCCCTCGCCCGCCGGGTTGGGCGCGTGGTCGCCCCGGACACCGGCGTCGCCCACCTCGCCTCGGCGGCCGGCGCGGCCGTGACGGTCCTCTTCGGGCCGACCGATCCCAGGCGTCACCGACCCTTGGGGCCCGGCCCCGTGACCGTGCTCGACGGGGGCCACGGGCGGAGCTGCGCGCCCTGCTACGGCACGTCGTGCAGCGAGGGCCCGACGGCCGAGTGCATGCGGGCTCGCGTGGTGCTTCAGGTGACCGACGAGGAGGTCGCGTGAGTCGCGTGAGCGCTGTACGTCGTAGCATCGGAGTAGTACGTGTCGGGCGCCTCGGCGACCTCGTGATGACGCTGCCCGCGCTCGACGCCCTGGTGGCCGCGGGCGTGGATACGACCCTGGTGACGGACGAACACCACGCCCCCCTGATGGGCGCGCTCCTCCCCGACGTCCGGGTCGCGACTCCGTCGGCCGGGGGCACGTTCGACGTCCTCCTGGACCTCCACCGAACCGCCTCCGCGCGTCGCGCCTCACGGGCCTTCCGCGCCCCGATCACGGTCCGCGTCGAGAAGGACTCCCTGGAGCGCAGAGGCCTCCTCCGCAACCCGTGGGACCGCCCCCTCGCCCTGCTCCCGCGTCGCGGGCGGACGTGGCCGGAGCGTCACCTCGACGCGGCGCGCAGACTCCTCGCGCGGTGGGACCACCTCATGCCCGCGATGTCCCCGGTCCCCTCGAGGCCTCGACCACCGGGCTCGGGGCGCGCGCTGGGCATGGTGATCGGTGCTCGCCACCCCCTCAAGCAGTGGTCCGTGAGTGCCTGGCAGGCCCTCGCTCACGCCTGGCGACGGGAGGGCGGGACCGACGTCCTCGTGATCGCGGCGCCCTGGGAGCGGGAGCGCGCCGAGGCGATCGACGAGGAGGTGGCGTCGCCCCCCCTGCTGGGCCTCCCGAGAGTGCTCGGGCGGTGCGCCGTCGTCGTCTCGGGAGACACGGGCCCACTCCACCTCGCGGGGGCCTTCGGGATCCCCACGGTGGGACTCTTCGGGCCCACGCCGGTGGACGCCGGATTCTGGGTATGGGGGGAGCGCAGTCGCGCGCTCACGGTCGACGTGGGGTGTCGCCCATGCTCGCTCCACGGGGCCGCGCGCTGCCGTCGAGGGCGGCGAGACTGCCTGGACGACCTCGACCCCGCGCACGTCGCCCGCGTGGCCCGCAGGCTCGCTGCACCCCGGCTCGAGAGGGTGAGCTGACGTGCGCGTGGCGCTCGTGACCCAAGACTGGCCCGGCTTCGTCGGCGGGGGGGTGGCCACGCTCTCGTGGGTCCTGGCCGAGGGGTTGGCGGCGCTCGGCGTCCCTGCGGAGGTGTGGACCCGCGGGGGAGGGGCCCGTCGCGGAAACGCGGCACCCGGTCCGCTGCCGGTCCGGGCGTTCCCGGGTCGCGCGTGGCGCCGCCGGGGACGTCGACACTGGGCGCGGGGGATCTCCGAGGCGCTCGCGGACTTCGCGCCGACGCGGCTGGTCGTCACCACGTGGGACCCCATGCCCGGCCTCCTCTCGGTGCTGCCCGACGGCGTCGACGTCTCGTGTTTCGCCTTCGGACGGGACGTCACCGGGGCCCTCTCCCCGCGCCCTCGGGAGCACGACCGGGCCGCGGTCTGGCGGGACCCTCGCGTGCGCTGGCTGACGCTCACGGACTGGATGATCGACGAGCTCGCGGCCCGAGGCATCCCCCGCGAGCGAGCTCGTCGGGTCGCCCCCGCGGTGTCCGAGCCGCCCCCGCTGGAGCGGCGCTCACGGCCTCCGCATCGACTGCTCACGGTCGGCAGGTTGGTCCCACGCAAGGGTCAGGATCGGACGATCGAGGCCGTGGCCGGGCTCCGCGACGAGCTGCCGGGCTTGACCTACAGCGTCGTGGGCGAGGGCCCGGACCGGGCGCGGCTGGAGGCGTTGGTGGACCGCCACGGGGTGCGCGATCGCGTGACGCTGCACGGCCGACTGGTGGGCGAGGCGCTGGAGCAGGCCTATCGCGACGCGGACGTCTTCGTGATGCCCGCGCGGGTCGAGGAGGGCGGCGACACCGAGGGGTACGGCCTCGTCTATCTGGAGGCGGGCGCGCGGGGCTTGCCCGTCGTCGGGGGGCGCGCAGCGGGCGCGGCCGAGGCCGTGGACCCCGAGCGCACCGGGCTGCTCGTCGATCGTCCCGACGACGCGACGTCCGTCGCTCACGCCATCCGACGGGCCGTCCTCAGCCCGACCGACGCGGCGAGGTGGGGTACCGAGGGACGGCGGCGATTCGAGCGCGGGGGCCGACCCGTGCACTTCGCCCGCGAGGTGACGTCGTGACCCCGTGGGTGGTCGCGGTCCGGGCGGCGATGCCGTCCCCCCGGCCCCAGGGCTGGCAGGCGCTGCAGCAGGCCGTGGGGCTGGCCGGCGCGGGGGTCGCCCGGGTGACGCTGGTCGCGGACGCGGCGCTGCCCGACGGGGTGCCCCGCGGGGTCGATGACTGGCTCGGGCGTCCGCTCCCTCCGGAGGTCTCGATCGAGGTGCCGCAGAGGCGCTCGCGGCCCCCCGGGGCGGGGGTTCGGTTCCGCGCCGCGTTGCGCCGACATCGGAGCCCCCGGACAGTGCTCTGGTGCCGCGATCCTCGGGTCGCGGCGCGCGAGGCGGGGCGCTGGGCGCGGGTGATCCACGAGTGGCATGTGTCGCCGGACCCCCACGACCGTCGCCACCGGGCCGCGCTGCGGGGCGCGGATCTGCACGTCACCCCCGCCCCCGGGATCGCCGAGGACCTGAGGGCCCGCGGGCTCCCGCGTGCACGCGTCGCGTTGCTCCCGAACGCCTGCGGCCTCGACCGCAGTCGGGCCCTGGCGCGGCTCGATCGGCCGGGACGCGGCGTGATCGCCCTGGGTCTTCATCGACGGTCGGGGCTCGACACCGCCCTGGCCGCGTGGACGGGAGACCCCGGGTTGCCTCCGCTGCGCATCGGGGGTCGCGACCAGGGGGGCGCGCGCGTGGACGCATGGCGGCGCGGCTCCCGGGACCCCCGCGTCACGTTCGTGGGGCCGGCCTGGGGCGCGGCGCGCGAGTCGCTCCTGGACGACGCCCGGGTGTGGTTGACCGCGTATCCGTCGGACGAGACCACGCGGACTCGCCTCTGCCCGCTGCAGGTGGCGGACGCGCTGGGCTCCGGGCTGCGCGTCGTGGCGCCCGATCTGCCGTCGGTCCGGGCCCTGGCGGGCGCGGCGGGAGGCCTGCACCTCTATCGAGCCGACGACCCCGGCGCCCTCGCGGCCGCGGTCATGGACGCCCACGCTGCTCCCCCGCCCAGCCTGCCGTCGCGCCCGTCCTGGGTCGATCGGGGCCGCGCCCTGCGGGAGATGGTGGCGTGAGGGACGCACCGCTCCACGTCGCGTACCTGGTGCGCTACCTCCCGTCGCCGAGCGAGACGTTCGTGCTCGACGAAGCTCGCGCCCTCGCCGCGATCGGGGTCAAGGTCACGATCTGGACGCTCGACCGGGTAGGGGGGGCCGTGGGTCACGCCCGCTTCGAGTCCATGGTCGCCGGCGCTCACGTGACCCCACGCCCGAGCCGCACCGCCGCGTGGCTGGCCACGCTCGCGCTCCCCGGGGGGCCGCTGCTTCGGCGGATCCGCGCCCACTGGTCCGAGCAGGGCCGGCCCCGGGACTTTCGCCGCGTCGCCTGGCTGGCGCGGGCGTGGCAGCGCGCCCGGGTGGACGTCGTGCGCATTCACCACGCGGCGGAGACCGCTCGGTTCGGGGTCGCCGCCGCCACCCTCGGAGGCGTGGCCGCTTCCGTGGCCGTCCACGCCCGCGACCTCTTCGTGCCGGAGCCGGACCTCCCCTGGATCCTGCATCACGCCGGCCACGTCTCCACGATCACGCCCTTCCACCGCGAACGGATCCTGCGCATCGGGCTCCTCCCGGAGCTCGTCCAGTTGCTGCCCTGCGCGGTCGCGCTGCCCTCGTCCCCCGCGATGCCCCCCGACGACTGGGACCGGCTGCGCGTGCTGTCCGTGGGGCGACTGGTCCCGAAGAAGGGTCACGACATCCTGCTCGACGCATGCGCCGCCCTCGCCTCGGCTCGGCGTCCGGTGCACCTGGTCCTGGTCGGCGACGGCGGGGAGGGGGCCCGCCTCCGCGGGAAGATCCACAAGCTCACGGGCGCCCACCCGCACTTCACCGTCGACGCGCCGGGGTCGAAGCCCTCGGAGGAGGTGTTCGACCTGCTCCTTCGTGGCGGCTTCCACGTGTTCGCGCTCGCGTGCCGGGTGGCCGACGACGGGGACCGCGACGGTCTCCCCGTGTCGCTGCTCGAAGCGGCCGCGGCGGGGGTCCCCATCGTCACCACCGCCATGCCCGGCTTCGAGTCGGAGTTGTCGAACGGAGAGGGAGCCGCCCTCGTCCCCCTCGACTCCGATGGAGCTCCCCAGGTGGCCGCGCTCGCCGAAGCCATGGCGCGAATCCAGTCCGCGGGCAGGCCGCCCTGGAAGGCCACGTCGGCGGTGCTCCGGAGCGCGGCGGCGCGGCGCGCGTCCCCCGAAGAGGCGGCCCGGCGCCTCCTGCGTCGGCTGGAGCTGCTGCAGATGTAACATCCGTCGCGCTCGCGGAGGCGGCGCTCCGGGGTGGGGACGAGGAGACGGCGAGAGATGACGGGAATGGTCCGATCGATGACCGGGTTCGGCCGCGGGGAGGCCCAGGCGGGACCCCTGCGCGTGACCGTCGAGCTGCGCGCGGTGAACCATCGCTTCGCCGATCTCCAGTTCAAGACGCCGCGCTCGTACGCAGGCCTCCAGGCGGCACTGGACGAGCGGATTCGCGGGGCGGTCGAGCGAGGGCGCGTCGAGGTCCTGGTACGTCGCGAGATCGTGGGGGAGACCGCGCGCGTCGTCGACATCGACACCCCCCTCGCCACCGCCTACGCGCGGGCCGCCGAGGACCTCGCCGCGACCCTGGGCCGGGCGGGGGAGTCCCTCGCGCTCGCGGAGCTCCTGGCGCTCCCCGGTGTCGCCCAGGTGCGCGACGCGGAAGTGGACCCGGAGACGGAGCTGCCCACCATCCTCGCCGCCGTGGACGTGGCCGTGACCGCGCTCGTGGGAATGCGGGAGGCCGAAGGCCGTCGGCTGGACGCCGACGTGCGATCCCGCCTCGGGACGATCGCGTCCCACCTCACGGAGGTGGAGGTGCTCGCGAAGGCGGGACCGGCGCGGATCCGCGATCGCGTGGTGCGGCGGGTCCAGGATCTCCTCGGCGACGTCGAGGTCGACAGGGATCGGCTCCTCCAAGAGGCGGCGGTCCTCGCGGACAAGGCCGCGATCGACGAAGAGACGACCCGGCTTCGCTCTCACCTGGCGCAGGCGGAGGAGCTGCTGACCACGCCCGGCGCGGTGGGGCGCCGCCTCGACTTCCTGGTGCAGGAGTTCCAGCGCGAGGTGAACACCATCGGGAGCAAGGCGACGGGCAGCGACATCGCCCCACGCGTCGTGGCCATGAAGTCCGAAGTGGAGAAGATCCGTGAGCAGGTCGCCAACATCGAGTAGCGGGGGGGCGCTGGTGGTCCTCACCGGACCGTCGGGGGCGGGCAAGTCCACGCTCGTCGCCCGGGCTCAGGCCCGCCTCGACAACCTCCGCTTCTCCGTCTCGTACACGACCCGGCCCCCTCGAGAGGGCGAGCAGGACGGGGTCCACTACCACTTCGTCGCGGTCGACGACTTCCTCCGACTCGAGGCGGACGGCGCCTTCCTCGAGTCCGCGCTGGTGCATGGGAACCACTACGGCACCCACCGCGGGCAGGTGGAGGCGGCGGTGGCGCGGGGCGAGATCATCCTCCTCGACGTGGACGTCCAGGGCGCTCGCACGGTCCGATCCTCGGGCGTCGAGGCGACCTACGTGTTCATCCTCCCGCCCTCGCTGGAGTCCCTCGCGGCCCGCCTGCGGGGGCGCGGGACGGACGCCGCCGACGTGATCGATCGTCGCCTGGCGATCGCGGAGCAGGAGATGTCCGAGGCCCACACGTTCGACCACCGGGTGGTGAACGACGACCTCGACCGCGCGGCCGAAGAGTTCGTCTCGATCCTGGCCCGAACGGGGTCCGCGGACTCGACGGACTGACCGCGGCCCCTGGCACGGGGCATGGGCCGTTGTTACGCTCGGTAGTCGTACGTTCGAACGAGTCGACGCGCAGCGGAGCGTTCCCTTGATTAGGTTGGACGAAATCCTGGACGAGGTGCGGAGCTACGCTCCAGACGCCGATCTGGGATTGGTGCGCAAGGCGTGGGTGTTCGCGGACAAGTACCATCGCGGCCAGCGCCGCAAGAGCGGCGAGCCCTACTTCGCCCACCCGCTCGAGGTCGCCTACATCCTCGCGGGCCTGCGGATGGACACCGAGACGCTCGTCGTCGCGGTGCTGCACGACACCGTCGAAGACACCGACGCCGGCCTGGACGACATCGAGAAGATGTTCGGAGCCGCGGTCGCGGAGATGGTGGACGGGGTCACGAAGCTCGACAAGCTCGACTTCCGAACCCAGGAAGAGCACCAGGCGGAGAACTTCCGAAAGCTCGTCTTCGCCATGGCGCGGGACATCCGCGTGATCGTGGTGAAGCTCGCCGACCGGGTGCACAACATGCGGACGCTGGGCGCCATGCGGCCCGAGAAGCGCGCCCGCATCGCCCGCGAGACGATGGACCTCTACGCGCCCATCGCGAACCGCCTGGGGATCATCAGCCTCAAGGGGGAGCTCGAGGATCTCTCGTTCCGCCACCTCCACCCCGACGCCTACGAGGTCCTGCGGGCCGAGGTCGAGGCCCGGGAGCCGTACTTCGACTCGTACATCGCCAAGATGTGCACGACCATCGAGAACGCGCTGGACCCACACGAGATGCAGCCGCTGATCGTGAAGGGGCGAGTGAAGCGCCTGTGGTCGATCTGGCGAAAGATGCAGGAGAAGCAGCTCACCTTCGAGGAGGTGCACGACCTGCTGGCCTTCCGCATCACGGTGGGCTCGCTCGCGCACTGCTACGGCGCCTTGGGCGTCGTGCACTCGCTGTGGGCGCCGGTGTCCGAGAAGTTCAAGGACTACATCGCCCAGCCGAAGGCGAACGGCTACCAGTCGCTCCATACCGTGGTCGTGGGCCCGGACGGCCACCGCATCGAGGTGCAGATCCGCACCTCCGAGATGCATCGCTTCGCGGAGCAGGGCATCGCCGCCCACTGGAAGTACAAGGAGGGGCGGCTCGCGCTCAAGAAGGAGGAGATCGAGAAGTACACGAAGGTCCGGCAGCTGCTGCAGTGGGCCGAGGACATCGAGGACAGCCGGGAGTTCCTGGACGTCCTCAAGGTCGATCTATACAGCGATCAAGTCCACGTCTACACCCCCCGCGGGGACATCCGGTGGTTCCCCCAGGGGTCCACGCCCCTCGACTTCGCGTACTCGATCCACACCGAGGTCGGCCACCACTGCAGCGGGGCGCGCATCAACGGGCGCCTGGTGAAGTTGAACTACGTCCTCCGGTCGGGGGACAGCGTCGAGATCGTGACGCGCCCGGAGCAGCACCCGAAGAAGGAGTGGCTGCAGATGGCGGTCACGTCGCGGGCGCTCTCGAAGATCCGGCACCACCTGCGTCGGGCCGAGCGCGAGAAGGCATGCGCCCTGGGCAAGACGTTGCTGGATCAGGAGCTGCGCAAGCACGGCTCGACGCTCAAGGCGGTGCTCAAGCAGGACGGGCTGCGCAAGGCGCTGGACGCGTTCCACTGCCGCACGGCGGAGGAGTTCTACGCGGGCGTGGGCTTCGGCAACCACGACCTCCAGAGGTTCCTCCCGATCTACGTGGCCCCCGAGAAGCTGGCGAAGGCCAACGCCGTCACGGAGGACCACCCCGAGGCCACGACCACCCTCACGGGGCTCATTCGCCGCCTCGGTCGACGCCCCGGATCGCCGGTGAAGATCGACGGCATGGAGGGGATGCTCACCCTCTTCGCGAAGTGCTGTCGTCCGCTCCCGGGCGATCCGATCATCGGCTTCATCACGCGGGGGCGGGGGATCACCGTCCACAGCAGCGACTGTCGCCAAGCGCTGGCGCTGCCGAAGGAGCGGCGAGTCACCGTCCAGTGGGACATGTCCCACAAGATGCCCCACAAGGCGCGGCTGCACGTGGTGACCGTGGACCGCCCCATGATCCTCGCGAAGCTGTCCGAGGTCATCGGGAAGATGAACGTGAACATCACGAACCTGTCTGCCCGCACCACCCGCGCGGACCGCGGCGTCATCACCCTCGAGGTGGCCGTCGAGGACGCGAGTCAGCTCAAGAACGTGATGGCGGGCGTCATGCGGGTGAAGGGCGTGATCAGCGTCGACCGCGTGCGCCTCGGGGGCGCGTAGGCGGACGGTGACCGACTGCGCTCACGTCGGGCGTTGCTTGCCCGTCATGGCGAGGCGCTCGATGAGGCGCCCGGCGAGGCTCTCGCCCCCCAGCCCCAGCGCCGGGAAGGCGGCGGGACCCGCGCAGAAGACGTTGCGGTGAGGCATCGCGACGCCCAAGCCCGCGGCGATGGGATCGTCGCCCGGCGCGATGGCGGGGGTGTAGGCCGCGGGGCGGGGGTCGATCCCGATGGGGTGCTCGTCGGTGGCCTCGGTCGACTGGGGCACGTGCAGGACCTCGAGGTGCCGCTCCAGGTACGGGAACAGCCACTTGATCCGCTCGATCATGCGCGCAGAGACCGCCTCGATCTCGTCCGCGACCGAGCCGTCGTCTCCGTAGGGGAGCAGCGTCGAAGCGGTGATCGCCCGGCGGCCGGCGGGGGCGAGCGGGCTCCCGGGGAGCGAGGTGGAGATCAGGATGCTCCCCCCGGGGGCCTCGGGGTCGCCGTCCTCATCGAGCAGGATCGCGTGCTCCGCGAGGTCCGGGGGCACGACCTCTTCGCGCACGCCGAGATAGATGCTGTAGCGGAAGTGCGACGGGGCGAGGCGGCTGAGCTTGCGCTCGTACGGCCGGACCGGGCCGGGAAGCCGATCGAGCAGATCCTCGGGGTCGCCGCCCGTGATGACGAACTGCAGCGGCATGTCCTCAGCCTTGCCCTCGAAGAGCGCCGCGTCGACCTTGCGTCGGCCCCCCGTGAGCTCGAGCAGCTCCTCGGGCTGCACGTCCACGCGCATGGCCCGCACACGTCGCAGCAGCAGCGCGAGCAGGGGATCCTCCTCGCCCGGATCGGAGTACACCCCGTCCAGCGCGGCGCCCAGGTGCATGCCCGCGACCGGCAGGGGGAGATCCTCGGGGACGTCGAGGCTGCAGAAGGGGCGCAGGATGGCCCGCATGAGCGTCTTGGCCTCGGCGGACAGGCTCGTCGCGTCGAGGTGCTCACCCCAGGACGGCACGTCGTCCGGGGGGAGGGGCGGGTTCCAGTCGGGGCGCGTGAGCCCCATCGACTGCAGGAGCCCGGGCTGGCCGGCCGACTCGACGGCCGCGTCCAGCGCGTCCGCGAAGCCGCCTGCGCTCGCTCTCGCGTCCTCGAACAGCGCGATGAGCTCGTCTGCGTCGTGGGGGTACTCCCGCCGGAGCTCCGCCGCGAGCTCGTTCGGCTCCGCGGAGAGGTCGATGCGGTGGCGGGTGGTGATGACCTGGAGGCCCGGCGTGCCCCGACGGACCGCCTGGAGCTCGTGCGGATGGAACTTGAGGCTCCGCATGGTGCGCGTGAGCAGCCCCTGACCGAACCCGATCACCGGCGGACGGTGACGCAGGAACCGGAACGGGCCGACGCCGGGGGTCCCCAGCTCGGGCTCCAGCACCAACACGCTGAGGCCGGCGCGCGCCAGCAGGGTCGCCGCGACCAAGGCGCCGGGGGAAGGGTCGACCACGAGGACGTCGTAGTTGCGTGAGATCAAGGGAACGCTCCGCCTGCGGGGGTCGCGAGAGAAGCGGAAGGTAGCAGCCCCGGAGCCTCGATTCGGCCCTCGATCGCGTCCCTCACCGCCGCCGGGAAGAGCCGATGTTCCTGTACGAGGACGCGGGCGGCGAGGGAGCCCTCGTCGTCGCCCGGGAGCACGGGGACGCGGGCCTGGCGCAGGACGGGGCCTCCGTCGAGCGTGTCGTCGACGAGGTGGATCGTGCAGCCGTGCTCGGCGTCCCCCGCCTCGAGGACCCGTCGGTGCGTGTGCAGGCCGGGGTACTTGGGCAGCAGCGACGGGTGGATGTTCAGGATGCGCCCCGGGAAGCGGCTCACGAACCGGGGCCCGAGGATGCGCATGAACCCCGCGAGCACGACCCAGTCCGCCCCGAACTCCCGCACCCGGGCGGCGAGGGCCGCGTCGAAGTCCCCTCGGTCTTCGAACCGACGGTGCGACAGGACGTCCGTTGCGATCCCGCGCTCGCGCGCCGCCGCGAGTCCAGGCGCCCGCTTGCGGTTCGCCAGCACCAGGAAGTCGACGTCCCAGCCCTCGTCGCGCGCCGCGTCGACGATCGCGAGCATGTTGGAGCCGCGCCCGGAGATCAGGACGGCGACCCGCGCGGGGCCCGTCCGGCTCAACCCGCGACCTCCACCCCGGCGCTGCCCTTGGAGCGTGGGATCACCCGCCCGAGGCGCCACGCGCGCTCGCCGTGAGCTTCCGCGACGGCGATGGCTCGGTCGGCGTCCTCGGGGGCCACGAGGACGACCATGCCGACCCCGCAGTTGAAGGTCCGCCGCAGCTCCGCGTCGGTGAGGCCGCCCCACTCCTGCAGGCGAGCGAACACGTTCGGGATCGCCCACGAGCCGAGGTCCAGCTCCACCGCGAGGTCGTTTCCGATCACGCGCGGCAGGTTCTCCGTGAGCCCCCCGCCGGTGATGTGGGACGCGCCGCCCACGCGGCACTCCTTCATCAAGGCCAACACGGTGCGGACGTAGATGCGCGTGGGCGTGAGGAGAACGTCCGCGACCGTGCGTCCGTCCGGGTCGCCGGGGAACGGATCGTCGAGGCTGAGGCCTCGCTCGTCGAAGACGACCCGTCGCACGAGGGAGAAGCCGTTGCTGTGGAGTCCGCTGCTGGCCAGCCCGATGGCGGCCATGCCGTCGCTCACGGCGCCCGGCAGGAGCATCTCCGCGCGCTCGACGCCGCCGACGCAGAAGCCCGCCAGGTCGTAGACCCCCGCGTCGTACACGCCGGGCATCTCGGCCGTCTCTCCCCCGGCGAGGGCGCAACCGGCCCGGCTGCACCCTTCGGCGATGCCCGCGATCACGCCCGCCGCGACGCCCTCATCGAGCTTCCCGGTGGCGAAGTAGTCGAGGAAGTAGAAGGGCTCCGCGCCCGCGCAGACGACGTCGTTGACGCACATGGCGACGAGGTCGATGCCGACGGTGTCGTGCCGGTTCGCGCGGTGGGCGACGATCAGCTTCGTCCCCACACCGTCCGCCCCCGAGACGAGCACCAGGTCTTGGTAGCGGCCCGCCGGAATCGACCACAGCGAGCCGAATCCACCGAGACCCCCGAGCACCTCCGGGCGACCCGTGGCCGCCGCGAGCGGCGCGATGCGTTCGACGAGCCGAGCCCCGGCGGCGATGTCCACGCCGGCTTCTTTGTAGCGGTCCTGAGTCACGGGGCTCTCCAGCGGGAGGGGGCGCGAGTTTGCGGCCGGCATCCCCCGTTTGCAAGCAGCTCGTCGGGGCTCCTATCCTCCGGTCCGTGGCCGATTGGGTCCAGACCATCAACCCCCTGCGCGCCGCCCGATTCCTCGGGCGGTCGGTGGCCGGGAACGTGGGGTCCCTGCGCTACTACATGGGCGACATGCAGCGGCGCCGGGACGACTTCGCGCAGCCCGGCGACACCGTGCTCCTCATCCAGGGGTTCTTCCAGACGCGCCGGGTGATGACCACGCTCGAGCACCGGCTGCGGGCGGACGGATTCCGCGTGTTGTCGTTCCACCTCGGGGGCCTGCTCAACAACTTCAATACGCGCGGCGTCCCGACGCTCGCTCGGATGATCGACGGCAAGATCCGCCGCCTGCTCGACCGCGACGCCTTCGGCCCGATCCACATCATCGGGCACAGCAAGGGCGGCGTGGTGGCGCGCTACCTCGTGCAGCAGGCCGGGGGGGCGGAGTACACGAAGACCGTCATCACCCTGGGCAGCCCCCACAAGGGCACGCCGGTCGCGGCCCTCGGCGCCGGACTCGGGCTGCTGATGGTGTCGCGCAGCCTCTGGCAGATGTTCCCCCGGTCCCCGCTGGTGAAGAGCATGAACAGCCGCCCGTTCCCGGGCCACGTGAGGCTCGCCAGCGTGTACAGCAGCGCGGACGTGATCTGCCCCTACGCCTACTCGATCCTGACCGCCGGCGATGGCGAAGACGTGCGCAACATCCTCGTGCGCGGCCTCGGGCACATGGCGCTGGTGGAGGACCCGTTCGTCTACGGCCTGATCCTGCGCGAGCTCAAGGGTCGCCCCACGGACAGCGCCTCAGGCCCCGTCGCCGAGCCCGACGAAGAGATCACCAGAACGCTTCGAGATCACTGAGCGCGAGCGCTCAGTCCGCGCAACACCTCGTGCCGATGGAGGCGTGCGAGAAGTTGGGGGCGCGACCGTCTCGGCCCGCGCACCGCGTCCCGGTGTCCTCGTTGCCGATGGCGCCGCCCTTGACGATGAGCTTCTCGCCCCGCTTCGTCTTGGTCCACTCCAGGACGCCGCCCGAGAGCCCGACGACCCCGAAGCCGCTGACGCACGTGCTGAAGCCGTCGGCCTTCGAGTAGTCGTCGACCGCGTAGAAGGGGGGGAACCAACCCGAAGCCGGGCACGCGTCCGCTTGGAAGGTGTCGCCGTACGCGTAGCTGAACGTGTCCGGGCCCTTGCACGCCTTCTCCCACTCCTTCTCGGAGCAGAGCCGCTTGCCGCGGTCGGCGCAGAGGCGCTGGCCTTCGTTGAACGTGATGTCACGGATCGGCCTTCCGCCGAGTTCGACGTTGCGCGCCTCGATCGCCGCCTTCTGCTCGGCGGACGCCCCCTCCGGAACCTCCGCGGGGGTGTGATGCAGCGGGTTCTTGTCGATCCAGAAGCCGCCCACGTCCGTGGGCGTCTCGGGCTTCTCCCCGGCCAGCCCGTAGTCGTAGGAGCGCCACTGCCCCCGGATGAACTTGCCGCCCGGGATCCAGACCATGGTCCCGTACTTGTCGTCCGTGACCGAGGGCGCGGGCTGCGGCGTGGCGTAGACGGCCTTGATCTCGGCCTTCACCGCCGCGCGGCGGGTCATCTCGGCGGCCTTCAGCTCCTCGAGCGTCGGCTCCGACTGCTTGAAGTAGAGCGCGAGGCCGGCGAAGATCACCGCCAAGACCGCGAGGCTGATGAGCGCGGTCTTGAAGCTCGCCGTGCCGCCCGAGTACAGGTCCGAGTAGGTGTGCCGCATCGCGGCGAGCATGTCGTCCGCCGTCTGGAACCGGTCCTGGGGGTTCGGCATCAGGGCGATCTCGATGAGATCGTCGATCTTCTCGTTCACGGTGCCGCCGGTGAGCACCGAGGGCATCTCGTAGCGGCCCGTCGGGGGCACGCCCGTGAGCATCTCGTAGAAGATCGCGCCGATGGAGTAGAGGTCCGAGTTCGGGCCCGCCGCCTGGTCGCGGAACTCGCTCATCTCCGGGGCGAGGTACCAAGCGCCCTCTCGGTTGAGCTGGGCGTCGGCGAAGATCGTGGGGCTGATGACCCGCGCGACACCGTAGTCCCCGAGCTTGATCTGTGGAAGCTCGCCGCTCTCCCTCACGTCCTTCGACGAGAAGAGGATGTTCTCCGGCCGCAGATCACCGTGCAGGCCCACGCTGTGGCACTCCTTGAGGATCTCGAGCACACGCGTGAGGATCTTGTGAGTGAGCCCGTGAGGGATGTCCTCGCCCCGGGTGCGACAGTCGTTCATGACGTCGCGCAGCGAGCAGCCGTCGACGAAGTCCATCGTGTAGTACAGCGTGCCGTCGAACTCGCCGGTGTCGAGGATCTTGACGACCCCGGTCCCGCTCATCTGCTTGGTGGACTGCAGCTCGTGATTGAACCGGTCCGAGTCGATCTCTTCGGCCACCAGCTTGGGGCGCAGGATCTTGAGCGCGAGGATCTGCCCCGTGGAGCCGTGCTTGACCTTGTAGACGGCGCCCAGCATGCCTTCACCGAGGCGCTCGACGACCTCGTAGGAGCCGACGGACTGGCCGGCGGTGTATTCGGGAAGGGGATGTTCCTTCGCCGCCTGGACGCTGATGGAGTCGGTGGAGGTCGTCATATGTCCTCGGTGTAGGCCTTGGAGCGACGGACCACCCCTCCCGAGGCCGGTCGTCGAAGCCGCGCAAGGTTAGCAGTCACCCCCGGTCGGATCCAGACGGCGAGGCCGACCCGCCGGGCTCCTTCGGCCCTCGGGCCCGGTCGCCGCCCGGCCGGTCCCTGCGGCCTGCGAGCAATCCCAGGAAGCGCTGCCATCGCACGCCCTGAAGACGCTGCGCCACGAACAGCGACCACACGAGCGCGCCCACGAGGGCGAACGCGGCCAGGAGCAGCAGGGCCAGCCCGACGGCCGTCGCGAGCTCGATCGGCCCGAGCGTCCCCCCTGCGGGGGTCCGGGGCACGAGCACCCCGAGCAGGATCGCGGCCGACACGAGGAACGCCGAGATGCCGACGCCGAAGATCAGGGAGCGTCCGAGGCGGTCGACGGTCGCCGTGAGGCGGTCCACGGCCGGGGTGTCGGCCGACATTCGGAAGCTGCCCCCCTCGAGATCGAGCAGGAGCTGATCCACCTGGGACGGCAGGTCCTTCATGACGCTCAAGGCGGACACGGCGGCCTTCACGAACTCGGTGCCCAGGCTCTCGGGATCGAGGCGCTCGGCGGCCAGCCGCGCCGCGTAGGGCCGCACCGCCTCCATCATGTTCCAGTCGGGGACGAGGCTGCGGGCGATGCCGTCCAGGGTCACGCACGCTCGCGCCAGGATCGCGTACTCCCGCGGCAGCCCCAGGCCGTGGCGACGGGCCAGGGCCAGGATCTCCACCGCGATCGTGGCCGTGTCCTGCTGATCCAGCGACTTCGTGCTGTAGCGGGCCAACAGCTCCTCGACCTCCGCGGCGAGCGGCCGCAGGCGGACGCGACCTCCGTCTCGCGCGGCGGCCCGATACAGGGTCCGCGCGACGGCGTCCGCGTCGTTCCAGACCACGCCCACGAAGAGCGCCAGGAGGGTGTCCCGCATCTCCGGAGTGATGCGCCCCACGAGGCCGAAGTCCAGGTACGTCACCCGCGACTCCGAGTCGACGAGCAGGTTCCCGGGGTGCGGGTCTCCATGGAACGTGCCGTGCACGAAGATCTGGCGGTAGGTGGCCTCCACGATGCGGTCCATGACCTGCTCGGGGTCCGCGTCGCACCGGTCGAAGGACGAGAGGCGGACGCCGTCGATCCACTCCATCGTGAGGACGCGGCGGCTCGTGAAGGGACGGTGAACCCGGGGCACGCGCACGCCCCTCACGTCCGCCATGGCCTCGCCGAAGGCCCCCGCGCTCTCGGCTTCGGTGCGGAAGTCGACCTCCCGGCTGATGCCGCGATCGAACGCCTCGACGATGGCCGCGGGCGTGTGCACGCCCAGGTCGATGCGACCGTCGAGCCAGTCGGCCAGCACGTACAGGATGTTCAGGTCCGACCGGATCGTCTCCTCGATCCCGGGCCGCTGCACCTTGATCGCGACGACCCGGCCGTCGTGCAGGACCCCCCGGTGGACCTGCGCGATCGACGCGGACGCCACGGGCTCGTCGCCGAACGTGGCGAACAGATCGGACGTGCTCGCGCCGAGGTCCTCCTCGATCACCGCGAGGGCCTCGGCGGCGGGGAAGGGGGGCACGCCGTCCTGGAGGGTGCACAGCTGGGCGACGTACGCGGCGGGCAAGAGGTCCGACCGGGTGCTCAGCATCTGCCCGAGCTTCACGAACGTCGGCCCGAGCTCCTCGAGGGCGCGCACCAACCGCTCGGGGGTGCCCGCGGGGGCGTCGTCGCCGCCCCCCAGGCGGAGGCCGGGGATGCTCGGCAGGGATGAGACCAGCTCGCCGAAGCCGTGGCGGATCAACACGGTCAGAATCTCACGCGCGCGCGCGAGGTCTCCCAGCCGGTAGGAGCGGTCGCTCACGGCCCCCGGCTCACTGCGACCCGCCCAGGTCGAACCAGAGGAGGCGCCTCTCCGCGGGCGCCCAGACGAGGAACAGGTGCTGATAGAGCGTGCCCTCGAACACCGAGCCGTCCCGCGGGCGCAGTCGGACGCAGCGGAGGCGCTCGCGGGGGGCCTCCCCGAGGGCCTTGGCGGATCCGAACCCCAGCGCCGCCGCGATCTGCTCCTCGATCAGATCGAGCAGCAGGAAGGCCTCGGGAGCGAGCCCGAGGGAGGCCTGGCCCGGCCGCACGCCGCCGGACACCGGGTGGTGCTTCAGGGCGTCCAGGAGCCCGCCGCGCACGTCGTCCCATCCCACCGAGCCGACGCGGGCGATCTGGTCCCCGAACCGGGGCTCCCCGATCTGCTGGTAGGTCGGCAGCACCTCCGCCTCGACGAACGCGGCGAGCCGATCGATCTGGTCCTGCCGGGACGGATGCCACGCGGCGACGTCGTCCCCGGCGACCACGAAGCCGCGGGCGTCCCACCAGGTGAGGAAGTTCGTGGCCTTGTAGAGCTCCCCCACACGATCGAGGGCGCGGTGCAGCGGGTCGTCCTTGGGGAGGGCGGAGAACCGCAGGGCGGCGGGGGACATCGCGCGGAGGATAGCAGTCGCCCGCGAGGCTGATAGGGTCCCGCCCATGACGCCTACGTCCACGTTCCAGAGCCCTCGACGGGCCGTCGGCGTGGACGTCGGCGGACACGGAGTGAAGGCCGTGCTGATGGACTCCGGGGGCGCCCTGCTCGACCGGTGGTCCGACCACGACGCCCGCGCCGAGGCCCGCGAGGTCGGCGCCGTCGTCGAGCGCGTCGCCACCGCGGTGGCGGCCCTGTCCTCGGATCCCGAGGCTGCGGTCGGGGTCGCTGTCCCCGGGTTCTTCGACACCCGCGCGGGCGTGGTGCGCAGCTCCCCCAACTTTCCCGCCTGGGAGGACGTCCCCCTGCGTCGGCTGCTGCGCGAGCGCCTGGGCCGGGAGACGAGCGTGGACAACGACGCGAACGCCGCCGTCGTGGGCGAGGCGTGGGTGGGCGCGGCCGCGGGCCTCTCGGACGTGGTGATGCTCACCCTGGGGACCGGGGTGGGGACGGGGTTCCTTGTGAACGGGGGCGTCGTGCGCGGAGCTCGGGGCGCGGCCGCCGAGGGCGGGCACGTGCGGCTGCCCGACGGCAGGAGGCTCTGCGGCTGCGGACGTCGGGGGTGCCTCGAGGCGTACACGTCGGGTCCCGGGATCGTCGCCACTGCGGCGCACGTCTGGGGGATGGAGGAGCGGCCGGACCCCCCCGCCACCGCCGAGGCGCTCTTCGCGCTGCACGCGGAGGGAGACCTGCAGGCGGCCGACGCGGTGGGTCGCTTCGCCGTCCACCTCGCCCAGGGCATCACGACGCTCGTGCACGTCTTCGCGCCCGAGGCCGTCGTCCTGGGGGGAGGGGTGGCGACCTCCCTGGAGCAGTTCCGGGAGTTCCTGGAGATGGGGATTCGGGGTCTCGCGATCCCCGCGTGCGCGGCCGACGTCCTGCCCATCCGGGCCGCGGAACTCGGGACCGCCGCGGGGGCCGTGGGCGCGGCCCGGATCGCCTTGCAAAGCACGGGGTCGGGGGCTAAATAGCGCGGGGACGCGGCCTGCCGGCTGCGCGAACGCGACCTCGGGTCGCTCGGACGTCGTGAGACGTTCCATGGAGATTTCTCTTTGACCGCGCAGTATCTGCCCGTCCTCCTCGCCCTGCTCGGCTCCGCCGGGTTCATGGCCGTCATGCTCGGCCTGAACGCGCTGCTGGGCCCGAAGCGGGTACCCGACGACTCCATCAAGTACGAGCCCTTCGAGTGCGGCTCGCCCCCGCTGCAGACGGACAACCAGCGCCGCACCGCGGTGAAGTACTACCTGGTCGCCATCCTCTTCGTGATGTTCGACCTCGAGGCCGTCCTGCTCTATCCCTGGGCCGTCCTCTACCGCGAGCTCGGGCTGTTCGGCCTCGTGGAGCTCTGCGTATTCCTCATCTCGCTGGTCGTCGGCCTCGCCTACGTCTGGCGCAAGGGAGCGCTCGAATGGCAGTAGGCGACCCCCTCGTCCAGCTCGGCACCCCCGAGGCGCCCGCCGACGACTTCAAGAACAAGGTGTGGACCACGCGCGTCGACGCCGTCCTCGGCTGGGCGCGCAAGTTCTCCTTGTTCCAGTACCCGTTCGTGACGGCGTGCTGCGGCATGGAGTTCATGGCCGTGTCCGCCAACCACTACGACACCGACCGCTTCGGCGCCGCCCTGCCGCGATTCTCCCCGCGCCAGGCGGACATGCTGATGATCGTCGGCACCATCACGCACAAGCAGGCGCCGGTCCTGCGCACGGTCTACGAGCAGATGTGCGACCCGAAGTGGGTGGTCGCCGTCGGGGCCTGCGCCGTGAGCGGCGGCTTCTATCAGAACTACACATCGGTCGCGGGCGCGGACAAGGTCGTGCCCGTGGACGTCTACATCCCCGGTTGCCCCCCGCGGCCGGAGACCATCCTGGACGCGATCTTGATGCTCCAGGAGAAGATCCAGAACCAGCACCACGAGGTCTGACCCCGCGTCCGACCCCGTTGCCCGTCGCGCTCCCTCGGGGGCGCCTCCGAGGAAGTCCATGACCACCGCAGACGGCGGCACCGACAAGCTCAGCCCGGTGCTCGAGGCGGCCCTCTCCCTGCTGGAGGGCCAAGTCACCGGCTACCACGCGTTCCGTGGGGACGACACCGTCCTCGTGAAGGCGTCGCATCGCCTCGAGGGGACGCGCGCGCTCAAGGACGCGGAGGGCCTCGCCTTCGACCTGCTCATGGACACGACGGTCGTGGACTGGCCGGACGACGACGAGCGCTTCGAGGTGGTCGATCACCTCTTCAGCACGAAGCACCACCACCGCCTGCGGGTGAAGTACCGGGTCACCGAAGAGGACCCGAGCATCCCCTCCATCACCCCCCTGTACGGCTCGGCCAATTGGATGGAGCGGGAGGCGTGGGACATGTTCGGCGTGAAGTTCGCCGGTCATCCCGACCTCCGCCGGATCCTCCTCTACGAGGAGTTCGAGGGGTTCCCCCTCCGCAAGGACTACGACAAGTTGGACGCGCAGCCCCTCTTCGAGCCGCGCTACCACGGCACCCGGGAGAGTGACGGATGAGCATCCCGACCTCCGAGTACCCCTACGACGTCGGCGGCGAGTTCGTGCCGATTCCGGGGCGGGACAAGTACGTCCTGCACCGCATCTACCCGGACGAAGAGGACGAGGACCTCGCCAACCGCACGGTCATCAACATCGGCCCGTCGCACCCCGCGATGCACGGGACGATCAAGATCATCGGCGAGCTCGACGGCGAGACCATCGTGGGCGTGGACGTGCACCCCGGCTACCTGCACCGGGGGTTCGCCAAGGAGTGCGAGGCGCACACCTACCACCAGTGCATCCCGTACACGGACCGGCTCAACTACTGCTCGCCGCTCATCAACAACTTCTGCTGGGTCGAGGCGATCGAGAAGCTGTTCGACGTCGAGGTCCCCCGCCGCTGCAACCTCATCCGCATGTACCTGGCGGAGTACAGCCGCATCACGGACCACCTCACGTGCCTCGGCGCCGCCCTGATGGAGCTCGGGGCGCTCACCCCGTTCCTCTACATGATCGAGGTGCGCGACTGGATGTGGGAGCACATCTGCCACGTGACCGGCGCCCGCCTCACGCAGACGTACGCGCGCATCGGTGGCCTCGCTCGGGACGTCGACGACGCCTGGCTCGACCGCGCCATGCAGATCCTCGAGGAGAACCTCAAGGTCTGCCTCGGCCGGGTGCACGGGCTCGTGCAGCACAACCGCATCTTCCTCGACCGCATGCGCGGGATCGGCCTGATGAAGGCGGCGGACGCCATCTCGTACGGCTACACCGGCCCGGTCCTCCGCGGCTGCGGGGTGGGCCTGGACGTGCGCAAGTACGCCCCCTACGAGCTCTACGACGAGGTCGAGTTCGACGTGCCGATCGGCAAGTACGGCGACAACTACGACCGCTACTTCGTGCGGATGCGCGAGATCGAGGAGTCCCTCAAGATCTGCCGCCAGCTCGACCCGATGATCCGCGCCACCAACGGCCAGGAGATCACGGTCGACGACAGCCGCATGACGCTGCCGCCGAAGTCCGAGGTGTACTCGAACATCGAAGCCCTCATGAATCACTTCAAGCTGATCATGGAAGGCACGCGTCCCCCCAAGGGAGAGACGTACCTCGCCCACGAGGGCGGCAACGGCGAGCTCGGCTTCTACATCGTGAGCGACGGCACGGGCTTCCCCTACCGCGCCCGGTGCAGGCCGCCTTCCTTCATCCACATGGGCGGCATCCACCTGCAGCTGCTCGGCTCGCAGGTGGCCGACATCGTCCCCATCTTCGGCCAGATCAACATGATCGGCGGGGAGTGCGACCGATGAGTACGCACCAGGAAATCGGCGGCGGCGACGTCGACCGCGAGGCCGCGACGCTCCAGTACAACCCGGACCCGCACGACGGGATCGAGTTCAGCGACGCGGCGAAGCAGCGGCTGGAGTGGCTGCGCACCCGGTACCCGAAGGACCACCAGCGGGCGCTGATCCTGCCGGTCCTGTCCATGGCGCAGCGCGAGTTCGGCTGGTGCAGCCCGAAGGTCGTGCAGTACGTCGCGTCGGTGATCCCGGTGCCCGTCATCCAGGTGGAGGAGGTCGCGACCTTCTACACGATGTACAACAAGAAGCCGATCGGCCGCTGGCACCTGCAGGTGTGCCACAACCTCAGCTGCTCGCTCATGGGCGCCGAGATCGTGCTCGAGCACATCGAGACCAAGCTCGACATCCACCGCGGCGAGACCACGTCGGACGGCCAGTTCACGCTCATGGGCGCCGAGTGCCTCGGGTCCTGCGGGACCGCCCCGATGATGCAGGTCAACGACCACTATCACGAGAACCTCACGCTGCAGGACGTCGACGACCTCATCGACAAGCTGCGCGCCGAGCCGGACCTCGAGAGCGACGCGCCGAACCTGGCCTTCGGCTGCGGCTCCGGTCCCTCGCGGGCGCTGCCCCAAGACGGGCCCGTCCTCACCAGCGGGCAGGGCGTCGTCGTCCCCGGTCATGGAGCGCACTGAGATGGCTGTCGGCACCTACCCCGTCGTCGGGGAGCACCTCACCATCCTGAACTACGAGCGCGGCTCGGAGTCCTGGCCGCTCGCCTCGTACGAGTCCCGCGGCGGGTACTCCGTGGCCAAGGCGACGCTCGGCGGCTCCTACCAGCCCGACGACCTCCTCGGCGAGGTCAAGGCGTCGGGGCTGCGCGGCCGCGGCGGCGCAGGCTTCCCCACGGGGCTGAAGTGGTCGTTCCTGCCCCCCGTGGACGACTCGAAGCCCCGCCAACTGGTGGTCAACGCGGACGAGTCGGAGCCAGGAACCTTCAAGGATCGCGTGATCATGGAGGAGAACCCTCACATGCTCCTCGAGGGTTGTGTCCTCTCCTGCTACGCGATCAGGTCCGAGTCGACCTACATCTACATCCGCGGCGAGTACGTGCCCGCCATCAAGCGCATGACCGCGGCGGTGGAAGAGGCCTACGCCGCCGGGCACCTGGGCGAGAACATCTACGGCAGCGGCTTCAACTGCCACGTGACGGTGCACAGCGGCGCCGGCGCCTACATCTGCGGCGAAGAGACCGGCCTCATCGAGTCCCTCGAGGGCAAGAAGGGCCAGCCCCGCATCAAGCCCCCGTTCCCGGCCGTCGAGGGCGTCTTCCGCTACCCGACGATCGTGAACAACGTCGAGTCGATCACGGCCGTCGTGTACATCGCTCACGCGGGCGGGCAGGGCTACCGAGCCTGGGGCACCGAGAAGTCGGCGGGCACCAAGCTCTACAGCGTCAGCGGTCCGGTGAAGCGGCCCGGGGTCTACGAGGTCCCCATGGCGTATCCCTTCAAGGATCTGCTGAACAACGAGTGCGGCGGCATGCTCGACGGCGTCGCCCTGAAGGCGCTGATCGTGGGCGGCAGCTCCGTCCCCGTGGTGAACGCGGAGACCGCCCTGAAGATCAACATGGACTACGAGTCCTGCGAGGAGCACGGCACCCTGCTGGGCTCCGGCGGCGTCATCGTCATCGGCGAGGGCACCTGCATGGTCCGGTCCCTGATGGTGCTGCTGCGCTTCTATCACCACGAGTCCTGCGGCCAGTGCACGCCGTGCCGCGAGGGCACCGGGTGGATCGAGCGCATCTGCAGCCGCATCGAGAACGGGCACGCGTCCGACGGCGACATCGACGAGCTGTACCGCATCGCCGACAGCATGGAGCTGCGCACGATCTGCACCCTCGCGGACGCCGCGGCGTGGCCCACCAAGTCATTCATCGAGGTGTTCCGGGACGAGTTCGAAGAGCACGTCAAGCAGGGCAAGTGCCCCCACGGCAACACCTTCCCCGACCACCTGAACCTCCGCGGCGGCGGGGCTCCCCAGCGGCGGGAAGACCCCGAGCACGCGTTCATCGCTTAGGAGGCCGGGCATGTCCGAAGAAGTCACGCTGACGATCGACGGCACCGAGGTGACCGTCCCGAAGGGGACGAAGGTCATCGACGCCGCCAAGAAGCTCGGCAAGCGCATCCCCCACTTCTGCTACCACCCGGGGCTGCCGGTCGACGGCAACTGCCGCATGTGCATCGCCGACGTGCGCACCTGGAACGCGCGGGCCGAGAAGCACTTCCCGGCGCGTCGCCCCGCGGTCACGTGCTGGACCGACGCCGAAGAGAACATGCAGGTCTTCACCGAGACCGACATGGTCCTCAAGGCCCGCGCCTCGGTGATGGAGTTCCTGCTCGTCAACCACCCCATCGACTGCCCGATCTGCGACAAGGCGGGCGAGTGCATGCTCCAGGACTACTACATGCGGCACGACCGCAAGCGGTCCGAGCTGCGCGACGAGAAGGTCCACAAGCCCCGCCTGGTGCCGTTCGGCGAGCGCATCGTCTACAACGGCGAGCGCTGCATCCTCTGCAGCCGCTGCACGCGGTTCACCTCCCACGTCACGAAGACGTTCGACCTCGGCATCGTCAACCGCGGCGACCGCGCCATCGTCGAGCTCACGAAGACGTCGAAGTTCGACCACGCCTACACGGACAACGTCGCCGACGTCTGTCCCGTGGGCGCGCTCACGAAGACGGACTTCCGCTTCAAGAAGCGGGTCTGGTACCTCAAGCACACCGAGTCGGTCTGCGGCGGCTGTTCGCGCAACTGCAACACGGTCGTCGACCACGACGGGCAGGACATCATCCGCGTGATGCCCCGCGAGCGCGCTGCCATCAATCAGCACTGGATGTGCAACGAGGGTCGCGACCTCTACAAGACGCTCCAGAACGTGGACCGCCCCGCGGCCCCCGTCGTGCGGGTGGACGGCGAGGCGACGGACCCCGGCTGGAAGGCCGCCTTGGCCCTCGTGGGCGAGAAGCTCGCGGAGCAGAAGAAGGCCGGTCGGATGGCGGGCATCGCCTCCACCTGGATGAGCAATGAGGAGGCCCTGCTCTTCGGCGACCTGCTCGGCAAGAAGCTCAAGTGCGGCCGGCTCGACGTGAAGACCGACGTGGCCGACGGCTACCCCGCCGACGACCTCCTCCACACCGACGACCACAACCCCAACCGTCGGGGCGTCGCCGAGTCGGGCGTGGTGCCGGGCAAGAAGGAGGGGCGCGACCTGGCCGGCATCCTCGAGGACTGCGCCGCGGGCGAGGTCGACGTGCTCGTGGTGTGGGGCCCGGGCCTCGTCAACCACTGGGGTGGGGACGCCGCGGCCATGGGCGAGGCTCTGGCGAACGTCGGGTTCGTCGTGCAGGCCACCTGGAAGCACGACGAGCTGAGCCCCCTCGCGCACGTGGTGCTGCCCACGCGCAGCTGGGCCGAGAAGTCCGGCACGTGGACCAACGTCGACGGGCACCAGTCGCAGTTCCGCAAGGCCCTGCGGATCGACCGCCGCGTGCGCGACGACTTCGAGCTCCTCGCGCAGCTGACGGTCGCCTCCGGGATCAAGAAGCCGGTCGCCGACTCGCTCAAGGCCGCCCGCAAGAAGCTCAAGGCCGACGCCGAGGAGGCCGCCGAGGTGCTCGACGGCGACTTCAGCTTCCCCAAGAACCAGACGATGTACCGCCACCACGGCGGCGTCCTGGAGGTCTGAACCGATGGACTTCCCCTTCGTCGTCGTCGCGCTGCTGAACCTCTCGTTCGTGCTCGGCCTGCTGCTCAACCTGGGCGGCCTGCTGACCTGGGTCGAGCGGAAGCAGGGCGCGGTGATGGCCGACCGGATCGGCGCCAACCGGGCCTACATCCCCATCCCCATCCCGCAGAAGGGCGGGGGAGTGACTTGGTGGAAGGGCTTCACGGTGATGGGCCTGATCCACGGCATCACCGACGGGCTCAAGATGATCACGAAGGAGGACTTCACCCCTCCGTTCGTCGACAAGGTCGTCTACAACATCGCGCCCTGGTTCGCCGTCATCCCGGTCCTCATGACCTTCGCCGTCATCCCCTTCGGCGGGCCGTTCCAGCCCGGCGTGATGATGGGGGACATCTTCGCGCTCGTGGGCCTCACCGGCGTGTCCGAGTGGATGCTCGAGTTCTTCGGCACCACCACGTACCAGATGCAGCTCGCCGACCTCGACGTCGGCCTCCTCTTCATCTTCGCCATGGGCGGCACCGGCATCTTCGCCGCCGCCATGGCGGGCTGGGCGTCCAACAACAAGTGGTCGCTCATGGGCGCGCTGCGGTCGTCCTCCCAGATGATCTCGTACGAGGTCTTCATGGGGCTGTCGATCCTCGGCTTGATCGTCATCTACGGCACCGTGAACATGAATGAAATCGCTCAGATTCAGGGCGATTTCTTCATGTGGGGCATCTTCCTTCAGCCGCACATGTTCTTCATCTTCACCGTCGCCCTGATGGCGGAGAACAAGCGCGTGCCGTTCGACATGGCCGAGGCCGAGTCGGAGCTCGTCGCGGGCTACTTCACCGAGTACAGCGCCATGAAGATGGGGCTGTTCATGATGGCGGAGTTCATCGAGATCGCCGTCATCGGCGGCATCCTCACGACCCTCTTCTTCGGGGCCTATCACATCCCCGGAGTGCACGGCGCGGGGGACGTCCTCTACTGGGCGGCCCACCCGGAGTTGACGGCGGGCAACTTCGTGTTCGGCGCCGAGGTCCCGCACTTCGTCGTGGTCGTGCTCCGCGTCCTGTCGTTCCTCGGGAAGCTGGTCTTCTTCTGCTGGGCGCAGATCCTCATTCGCTGGACGCTGCCGAAGTTCCGCTACGACCAGATCATGCGGCTCGGCTGGAAGTTCCTGCTGCCGATCTCGATCGTCAACCTGCTCGTGACCGCTGCGGTGGTCCTGGCCCTCTCCTGAGGCATTCATGAAGCTCGGCACCAACGACGGCTTCGAGAACCTCGCCAAGGGGCACGTCCTGCCGGACGCCGCCTACGAGGGCGAGTTCACCGAGGGCGAGATCGTCAAGTACTACAACCCGGAGAGGCTCTCCTTCGCGGAGCGCATCTACCTGCCCGCGGTGCTGGGCGGCCTGACGATCACGGCCAAGGTCTTCTTCGGGAACATGCTCAAGTGGGCCGCCTGGTTCACCTACTGGATCCGGGGCAAGGGCAAGGACGCGCCGAAGGGCGCCACCACCATCTACTACCCCGAAGAGACGCGGCCGGACTACAGCCCGATCACGCGCGGCAAGCACATCCTCACGATGCGCGAGAACGGCGATCCGCAGTGCGTCGCCTGCTACATGTGCGCCACGGCCTGCCCGGCCTTCTGCATCCACATCGTGGCGGGCGAGCACCCCGATCCGGCCATCGAGAAGTACCCCGTGGTCTTCGACATCGAGATCGACAAGTGCATCTTCTGCGGATACTGCGAAGAGGCCTGCCCGGTCGACGCGATCCGCCTCACGAACGACGTACACCTCGTGGATTACCGCCGCGAGGACATGACCTACAACAAGGAATACCTGCTCAGCTGGAACCCCACGAAGGTCGAGCACGAGCACATCTACCCCGGGGACCAGCCGCGTCGCGATTAGCGCGCGGACTCTCCTTCTCCTTTCAGGAATCTCCATGGACCCCACCACGGCCATGCTCTACCTGATGTGTGCCCTCGCGGTGCTCGGCGGCCTCGGGACGGTGGTGCTCAAGCACCCGGTCCACGCCGCCCTGTCGCTGTTGGGCACGATGCTGGCGCTCGGCGGCGCCTACGCGCTCTTCCAGGCGCACCTGCTCGCCGCGCTCCAGATCATCATCTACGCGGGCGCCATCATCATCCTCGTGGTCTACGTGATCATGCTGTTGGACCTCCGGGCCGACGGCGGCTTCTGGATCCGCCTGGGGGGCATCGTCGCGGTCCCCGCGCTCGGCCTCTTCGTGCTGCTCTGCCTCAAGCTGTTCATGTCGGTCCCGGCCACCGCGGCGCCCGCGCTCGCCGGGGACGACCGGTCGCCCTGCGCGGCCGGTGAGGTCTGCGAGACCAGCTGCGTCGATCTGAAGGACAACGACGCCGACGGCCTCACGGACTGCTCGGACCCGGACTGCCAGTCCCACGACACCTGCTTCGGCACGACGAAGGCCGTCGGCGCCCAGCTGCTCGGGCCCTACGTCCTGCCCTTCGAGGTCGCCTCGATCCTGCTCCTCGCGGGCATCGTCGGCGCCGTCCTGCTCACCGGGCGCAAGCCGAGAGACCCCGGGCCCGCCCCGGCTCGACCCGCCCCCGCCGTGGCGCTCGCTCCCCCCGTCGAGGTGTGGAAGCCGGAGCCGGAGGAGGACGACTGATGCCTCTCCCTCACGTGCTCGCCTTCGCGTTCCTGCTCTTCGCCATCGGCGCCGCCGGCGTCCTGCTGCGCAAGAACGTCCTCGTGGTCCTGATGTGCATCGAGCTGATGCTCAACTCGGTCAACCTCGCCTTCGTCGGCTTCAGCCGACACTTCGGCGACTCCGGGTCCCACGTCATGGTCCTCATGGTCTTCGTGGTGGCCGCCGTCGAGGTGGGCGTGGGCATGGCCATCGTCGTCAACATGTATCGCCGCCGACGCACCCTGTCGGTCGACGAGTTCACGGCCCTGAAGGGTTAGGGAGGAGTCGTCATGGCCGGTGCCGCTGCCGCTGAAGCCGCTCATCACGCCGCCCAGGTCGTGAGCTCGACCGGGATGCTCGCCCCCATCATCGGGCTGCCCCTCCTGGGCGCCGCGATCAACGGGCTGGTCGGCAAGAAGCTCCCTACGAGCGCGATCCACACCATCGCCCTGCTGTGCGTGGGCATCCCGGCGCTCATCGCGTGGGTGCTGTTCCTGCAGCTCACGGGCCTCGAGCCGCACGCGCGGAACCTCGAGCAGGTGCTCTTCCCGTGGATCCACGTGGGCGGGTTCCAGGTCGACTTCGCCCTGTGGCTGGACCCGCTGTCCGCGGTGATGCTCCTCATCATCACGAACATCGGCTTCCTCATTCACCTGTACTCGATCGGGTACATGAAGGGGGACCCCAGCTACTACCGCTTCTTCGCGTACCTGAACCTCTTCATCTTCTCGATGCTGTGCCTCGTCCTCGGCGAGTCGCTGCTGCTCATGTTCCTGGGCTGGGAAGGGGTGGGGCTGTGCTCCTACCTGCTCATCGGCTTCTGGTTCGAGGAGCGCGAGAACGCCAAGGCGGGCAAGAAGGCGTTCGTCGTCAACCGCGTGGGCGACTTCGGCTTCGCCCTCGGGATGATGCTGCTGTTCGTTACCTTCGGCACGCTCAGCCCCGTCGGCGACGGCGGCATCAACGCGCAGCTCGCGACGGGCCTCCCCGCGGGCGTGTCCATCGGCACCATCGAAGCCGCGGCGCTGCTGCTCTTCCTGGGCGCCTGCGGCAAGTCGGCGCAGATCCCGCTCTACATCTGGCTGCCGGACGCCATGGCGGGGCCGACGCCCGTCTCCGCCCTCATCCACGCGGCGACGATGGTGACGGCCGGCGTCTACATGATCGCCCGCCTGAACGGCCTCTTCTTCCACGCGGAGTTCGCGTCGGAGGTCGTCCTCTGGACGGGCGCCGGCACGGCGCTGCTCGCGGCCACCATCGGCCTCGTGCAGAACGACATCAAGAAGGTCCTGGCCTACTCCACCGTCAGTCAGCTGGGCTTCATGTTCACGGCGATGGGCGCGGGAGCCTGGGCCGTCGGGATGTTCCACCTGATGACGCACGCCTTCTTCAAGGCCTGCCTCTTCCTGGGCTCCGGCTCGGTCATCGTGGCGATGCACCACGAACAGGACATGCGCTACTACGGCGGCCTGCGGAAGTTCATGCCGCGCACGTACTGGACGTTCCTCATCGCGACGCTCGCGATCTCGGGGGTCCCGCTCTTCTCCGGCTTCTTCAGCAAGGACGAGATCCTGTGGTTCGCCCAGGCCTCCGAGCGGGGGGCCTTCGGGGCCTACGCGCTGGTGTCCCTGGCCGCCTTCTGCACGGCCTTCTACATGTTCCGAATCATGTGGATGACCTTCTGGGGCGAGCACAGAGGCGTCCCCGAAGGCCACGGTCACGGCGACGACCACGACGGCCACGGCCACGGGCACCACGGCGATCCGCAGGAGCAGCCCTGGACGATGACCGTCCCGCTGATCGTGCTCGCCGCGCTGTCGCTGCTCGGCGGCTACGTAGGCCTCGCGCACGTGTTCACGGGCGGCGCCGTCCCCAACTACCTGCACGACTGGTACCACCCGATCTTCGCCAACTCGCACGTGGGCCTGCTGCCCATGTACGAGGCGAGCGCGGAGCTGACGCACAGCGCCGAGCTCCGGGGGGTCTTCATCTCGGTCTTCGTGGCCTTGGCAGCCATCGCCGGCTCGGTCTGGCTGTACCGCGGCAAGGACAAGCTGCACGACGTGTTCGAGGCGAACTTCCCGCCGCTGCACAAGGTGCTCTGGAACAAGTGGTACGTGGACGAGATCTACGAGGCCATCCTCATCTCGCCCCTGGTCGTCGCGTCGCGCGAGTTCCTCTGGCGCATCGTCGACGAGGTCATCATCGACGGCCTCGTGAACTTCATCGGTGGCGCCGCGACCAACGGCGCGCGCCTCCTGGGCAAGGTCCAGGACGGCGACACCGGCAACTACGCCGGCTGGATGGTCGTCGGCCTCTTCATCTTCGGCGCCTTCGCGGTCGTCGCGGCGATGCTCTAGGAGCGGAAGATGAGTCACCTCCTCAGCATCGTGATGTTCCTGCCCCTCCTCGGGGCGCTCGTCCTCCTCGCCATCCCGAAGGGGAACGAGAAGGCCATCAAGACCTGGGCCCTCACGGTCACGGTCGCGGGCTTCCTCGTGTCCCTGCCGCTGGCCGGCTACGACGCCGCCGTCTCGGGCATGCAGTTCGTGGAGAGCTACACGTGGATCCCGTCCTGGGGCGTGAATTGGGAGGTCGGCCTCGACGGGTTCAGCCTCTGGCTCGTGCTCCTCACGACCTTCCTCGGGCCCATCGTCGTGCTCGGCTCGTGGACGGCCGTGGAGAAGGACCACCGGCACTTCTTCTTCCAGGTGCTGGCCCTGCAGACCTTCATGATCGGCGCCTTCGTCGCGCTGAACCTCGCGGTCTTCTACGTCTTCTGGGAGCTGATGCTCATCCCGATGTTCTTCCTCATTGGGATCTGGGGCGGCGACCAGCGCATCTACGCGACCATCAAGTTCTTCGTCTACACCGTCGTCGGCTCGATGCTGATGCTCGTCGCCATCATCTACCTCTACTGGCTGCACCACGAGCAGTTCGGCGTGTGGTCGATGGCGTTCGTGGACCTCTACAAGGTCCAGATGGGCGGCGACGTCCAGTGCTGGCTCTTCGCGGCCTTCGCCCTGAGCTTCGCCATCAAGGTCCCGATGTTCCCGTTCCACACCTGGCTGCCGGACGCGCACGTCCAGGCGCCCACGGCGGGCTCGGTCATCCTCGCGGGCGTGCTCCTGAAGATGGGCACCTACGGCTTCATCCGCCTCGCCATGCCGATGTTCCCGCTCGCCGTCGCGGAGTCGACCTGGATCATCATGCTGCTGTCGGTCATCGGCATCGTGTACGGCGCGCTCGTGGCCATGGTGCAGCCCGACATCAAGAAGCTCGTGGCCTACAGCTCCGTGTCCCACATGGGGTTCATCATGCTGGGCGTCTTCGCCCTGAACCCCCAGGGGGTGCAGGGCGGGATGATCCAGATGATCAACCACGGCATCTCCACCGGGGCGCTCTTCCTCCTCGTGGGCGTCATCTACGAGCGCACGCACACCCGACGCATCTGGGACTACGGCGGCATCGCGAAGGTGATGCCGGTGTACGCCACGCTGTTCATCCTCGTGGCGCTGTCGTCGGCCGGCCTGCCCGGCACCAACGGCTTCGTGGGTGAGTTCCTGGCGCTCCTCGGGGCCTTCAAGTGGGGCGCCGCCGAGCACGCCGCGGGGGGCACCCTGGTCGGCTCCTACGGCTTCGTGGCGGTCGCGGCCACGGGGGTCATCTTCGGCGCCGTCTACCTGCTGTGGATGATCGAGCGCGTCTTCTTCGGGCCGGTGCAGCTCGAGAAGAACCTGGCGCTGAAGGACATGACCAGGCGCGAGCTCGCGGTCTTCGCCCCGCTGGTCGTCATGATCTTCTGGATCGGGCTCTACCCGAAGCCCTTCTTCGACAAGATGCAGCCCACGGTCGAGACGTGGATCGCGGACGTCGAGGCCGGCGAGGCCGAGGCCCGGGAGCTCCCACGCGACTTCGGCAGCCCGTCGCGGCGGGGCGGTGCGCCCAGCACTTCCACGGCGAGCAAGTAGGGGCGACGCGATGAACATCGATCTGAACTTCTCGCTGATGATCCCCGAGTTCATCCTCATCGGGGCGGCCCTCGTCATCCTGCTGCTGGATGCGTTCCAGACCCCCCAGGACGGCCGCCGGGACGGCACCCCGGCCGCGGGCGGCGCGGACAACACGACGGTCTCCGCGATCGCAGCCCTCGGCTGCTTCGGCGCGGCCGCCTGGACCTCGTTCATGCTGTGGGGAGGGGGCGCTCAGGTCTCCTTCGGCGGCCTGTTCGTCCTCGACTCCTTCAACATGTTCGTGAAGGTGCTGGTCTGCGCCTCGGCGGGCCTCGCGCTGCTGCTCGCCGACCCCTGGCTCAAGAACCACCGCCTCTCCGCCGCGGGCCACCACTCGCTGCTGCTCATGGCCACCTCCGGGATGCTCTACATGCTCTCGGCGGGCGACTTCGTGATGCTCTTCATGGGCCTCGAGGTCATGTCGATCCCGATCTACTGCCTCGCCGCCTTCCTCCGCTGGGAAGACCGGTCGGTCGAGGCGGGCGTGAAGTACCTGGTGCTCGGCTCCTTCGCGACGGCCGTGATGCTCTTCGGCATGGCGCTCGTCTACGGCTGGGTCGGCCTCGAGACCGGCGTGGCCACGATGAACATCGACGCCGTCCTCGCGGCGGTCCGCGGGGCCGGCCCGCTCCCCGGCTACGCCGTCATCGGCGGGTTCATGATCCTCGTCGGGCTGCTCTTCAAGGTGTCCGCCGCGCCCTTCCACATGTGGACGCCCGACGTGTACGAAGGCGCGCCGACCGCGGTGACGGCGTACATGTCCGTCGCGGTGAAGGCCGTGGGCGCCGCCGTCATCCTCCGCTTCTTCGGGGCCGACATCCTCGCGGCGTTCCACTTGGAGGGCGTGCTCTGGGGCGTCATCGCCCTGACCGTCGTGCTGGGCAACGTGATGGCGCTGGCGCAGGACAACGTGAAGCGCATGCTGGCGTACTCGTCGGTCGCCCACGGCGGCTACATGCTCATGGGCGTGCTCGCCGGGACCCCCTCGGGCCAGGCGGGCGTCCTCTTCTACGCCGTCGCCTACACCGCCGCGAACGTCGCCGCCTTCGGGGTGCTGGTGTACCTCTCGCGCCGCGGGCACGACGTGGAGACGTTCGACGACCTCCGGGGATTGGGTCGCCTGTACCCCTTCGCCGCCGCGGTCACCACGCTGTCGATGCTGTCCCTCATGGGCATCCCGCCGCTCGCGGGCTTCTTCGGGAAGTTCCAGCTGTTCGCCGCCACGATCGCACAGGGTCATGTGCTCCTGGCCGTCATCGGGATCCTCACGAGCGCGCTGTCGGTCGCGTACTACCTGCGTCCCGTGATCACGCTCTACATGGCGGACCGTGTCGCCCCGACGCGCGCTCCCGAGGCGGCGAATCTCGGCCTCATGGCCTCACTCGGTGTGTCCGCAGCGGCTATTGTGATCATTGGCCTGCTCCCCGAGAGCTACTTGCAGCTCGCAGCGGAGTCGGTCCGCGCCCTCGCGGGCTGATCGCGGGGGCGCGCCCCCGAAGGTGAGGAGCGCGCCGGGAGTGCGGTCGACGATTCATCTGGTCTGCGCGCTGCACTTCCACGTCCCGACGGGCGTGTCGGCGAAGGCCTTGCGGCGAGCGACGGCGGAGAAGTACCGCCCCCTCATCGCCGTGATCGAGAAGCACCGTCAGCTGCGGCTCAGCCTGCACTTCGCGGGCCCGATCCTCGAGCACCTGCGCGACCAGGAGCCGGCGATGCTGTCGCGGCTTCGGGAGCTGGCCAACGAGGGCCGCATCGAGCTCCTCGGCGGCGCGTACCACGACGCCGTCCTCCCTTCGATCCCCGAGCGGGACGCCCTCAGCCAGCTCCAGCTCACCGCGAACTTCTGCAAGCAGCACTTCGGGAAGGTCCCGGCGGGCGCCTGGATGTGCCTGCGCGCCTGGGACCCGGCGCTCCCGACCCTCCTGCGCAAGGCGCGCGTGGAGTACACGCTCCTCGACGACGCCCAGTTCGTCGCGGGCGGCCTCGACCCGTCGGCGATCCACGGCCACTTCGTGACCGAGCGGGCAGGGGACGCGATCACGGTCTTCCCCGTCGACCGCGAGCTCACGCGCACGGTCGAAGAGGGCTCGCTGGAGCAGCTCCGGGAGCGGCTGGAGACGGCCGCCCGCGCCGGGGCCGCCGCGGCTGCGATGGCTCGCGCCTCCAACGGAGGCCAGACGACCGCCGCCGACGAGCGCCTGGAGGTCATCGCCGTGGAGGCGGACCGGTTGCTCTCCACGGGCCGACTCGAGCCGTTCGTGGGCCTCCTGGCCGAGGAATACACGTGGGTGAAGACCCACACCATGCACCGCGCCCGCGGGATCTGGGCCTCCCGAGGCCGCGTGTACGTCCCGGGCGGGGCGGAGGCGTCCCTGTCGGCGTACGCCCGGCCCGCCGAGGGGGTCCGGCTGCGCCGCGACTTCCAGGAGCGCATGGAGGCGGCCGGCGTCTGGGACGAGGTGGAGAGCTACCTGGGCCCGGTGTCGTTCAACAGCTTCCTGGTCAAGTACCCGGAGGCGGACCGCATCCACAAGCGCATGCTCCGGGTGTCCCGCAAGGTCGACGCCCTCCGCAACTTCGTGCAGCAGAAGCAGGACCACCCCGCCGCGAAGAAGGCGCGCGTGATGCTGGAGAAGGTCTGCGCGGCCCTCTGGCGCGCCCAGAACCACTCGGTCTACTGGCACGGCGGGCGGCGCGGCAACGGCATCTACGACCCCCTCCTCCGCCAGCGCGTGACCCGCGAGCTGCTCGCCGCCGAGCGGATCGTCGACCGGCTCCTCGGGGACCCCTCTACCAAGGGTTGGTACGGCGAAGCGATCGACGTGGACGGCGACGGTCGCGCCGAGGCCGTCGTGGCGACCCCGCACTTCGGCGCCGTCGTGCACGCGGGCCGGGGCGGCACCCTGTGGGAGCTGGATCTCCGGCAGAAGGGCCTCCCGATCCAGACGTCCGTGGACGGCGGCGAGGAGCCCGAGCACCTCACGGGAGACACCGACACGGACGTCAGCCTCGTCGGCCCGTCGGGCGAGGCCTCGGTCGCGGACCGGCCGATGGTGCCGGAGCTCGCGGCACTCGGGCTCGGTCGGGCGCCCCGGGGCGCCCTCGTGGACCACTTCTTCGCCCCCGAGGCGACGGCTTCCAGCTTCGCCTCTCGGCGCTTCCCGGAGGTGGGGACGTTCGCCCGCGCCCCCTACGACCTCATGCGCATCCAAGGGCCCCAGAACGGGCACGCCTTCGGTTCGGTCGTGCTGGGACACTCCGGCGTCGCCCGCGGCCTCAAGGGAGCGGACTCGCTCCTGCGCGTGGAGCGGGAGCTCCGCTTCGAGCTCGAGCGTCCCCAGATCGAGGTGCATCGCACCGTCACGAACCGCTCTCGGGAGGCAGCGTCCTTCTGGTACGGGCTCGAGTGGACGTTCGGGATCCCGTCGGGGCGCGCCGGCTCGGTCACGCTGAAGACCTTCGACGCCGACGAGAACGAAGTGACCCACGCACTCGCCGACGGCCCTCAGGACCTCGGGGAGCACCGCTGGTTCGAGTGGGTCGACGCGGCCGGAGGGCTCGCCATCGTCGTGGAGCTGGAGGAGCCCGCCGGGATCTGGTGGTGCCCCGTCCGGACCGTCGTCATGTCGCCGGACGGATGGAAGGAGTCCATCCAGGGGCACAGCATCGTGATCCACCGTCGCGAGGAGATCTGGGGCGAGGACTCCAAGGAGCTCGTCGTGAAGGCGTCCTTCCTGGACGCCTGAGGACGACGCGCCTCTAGGGAGTCCGTTGGGCATAGATCCAGCCGCCTCGGCGCTCCCCTGGGGGGGACTTTGGAACGCGGAAGAACGGATGTCGCGGAGGCATCGAGCTTCGATCGACTCCGGAGCGGGTTCTGATCCAATGGGCGCATGGCCCACCGCTTCCGACCTTGGACCACGGCCCAGCTCTACCTGCTGCGCCCGGCGCTGAACGACTGGGTCGACGACGACCACCTGATT
>Ga0209992_10000066_pt1 | contig 151151 bp, 119 predicted proteins | sample 2SBtaG_2_FD_182564 | JGI IMG/M metagenome (GOLD analysis project Ga0209992, IMG submission 182564) | Deep subsurface microbial communities from Kolumbo volcano to uncover new lineages of life (NeLLi) - 2SBTROV12_ACTIVE470 metaG (SPAdes)... | ecosystem: Environmental > Aquatic > Marine >... | reverse complement strand
GAAGGTAATTTAATCTCTAACAGCTCTCTAACGAAAATGAAAACAATAGATCCTGCTTCCTTTGATTATGGTTTAGGTTTGGATTTCTACTTATTAGACGGCAATGATTACTATGGTCATTCTGGAGAAGTAGCAAATACCAGCTGTATGTTCTTTGCTGATGTAAGCACTGCGTTAGCACCCAACGGATACTACATTTCATTTAACTTTAATATGCAAGGAGCCGACATGTACAACTCAATAGAATGGCCCGTTTACAACTTGTTGAATTCAGGAGCCTCCACTGCTATTGAACCTACAAAAACCATTGAATACAAATTATACCCTAACCCCACTAAAGACATGGTTTATTTTCAGCATTTTAGCAATGAAAAAGGGAGCTGCAATATCATAAACCTACAGGGGAAATCAATTAATTCTCATGAAATTAAAAATGGAATGAATAGCATTGACTGTAGCCATCTTGAAAAAGGAATATATACTATAAAGTTTATTACAAATGATCAATCATCAAATCAAAAGCTGATCATACAATAAATAAAGATTTTAAGTTAGCCTGTTCTCTGTGTATATTTGTCTGTACTACAAAGCGTCAGACAGATGTTATCGAACAATGAAAAAGAGCAATACAGCCGACATTTACAATTAGAAAATATCGGAACAGCAGGTCAGCTAAAGCTAAAACAAAGCAAAGTGCTTGTTATAGGTGCTGGTGGATTAGGATGTTCGGCACTACTTTATCTGACCGCTGCCGGTGTTGGAACAATAGGAATTATTGACCATGACACCGTCAGCAGATCCAATCTTCAAAGGCAAGTAATTTATGGTGTTTCTAGTATTGGTAAACATAAAGTAGCTGTAGCTGTAAAACATTTGAGTGATATTAATCCAAATATTGAACTCAATCCATACAACTATCAATTAACCAGTAAAAATGCCTCACAGATAATTAAAGAATATGATCTTATCATAGATTGCTCTGACAATCTACCTACCAGATATATTATTAATGATGCTTGTGTTTTAAACAATAAACCATTTATCTATGGTGCCATTTATAAATTTGAAGGTCAAATTGCTGTTTTTAATTACAACAACGGCCCCACCTATCGTTGTCTTTTTGATAAAAACGAACAAAACATACCTAATTGTTCAGAATTAGGAGTGATAGGCACTTTACCAGGAATAATAGGCACCATACAAGCAGATGAAGCGCTTAAACTAATTATTGGTCACGGTAATTCCCTTAACGGAAAGCTAATGCTCTACAACTCATTGAATAATCAAAATAATATTATTTCCATTCATAGAAAAGAACACGCTATCTATGATAGAATTATTAATCAACAAGGACTTTCAGAATCCGATTATATTATAAATGAGATTTGTGACTCCCTCTTAGAAATAGACATGCATGAATTTATTGAATTACTCAACAAAGACATTCAAATTATAGATGTAAGGCTTCCACTAGAAACACCTTTCATAAAAGAGTTAAATGCAATTAACATCCCAGCCCAAGAAATTTCTGATCATGTTGATAAACTAGACCATCAAAAATCCTGTGTACTAATCTGCCAAAGTGGTAAAAGAAGTCTTAAAGCCGTTAAAGAAATTAAAAAACATTCAGATATTCAATACATTTACAGCTTAAAGGATGGACTAAAGAACTGGGAAAAAATAAAAGATAAAATAGTAAATACCTATACTACATGAGTGATAAAAAGAATACCATTAAAAACTGTTTTAGAGAAGGAGCTATCTCACCTGACTTTATAGCCAATTCCATTGCAAAACATCAAGCAAAAACTAATATTGGAGCTCATGAGATCTTTTTAGGTCAGGTTAGAGCAGATAAAATTAATGACAATGAAATAACTGCAATAGAATATACTGCACATGAAGAAATTGCCAACAAAGTATTTCATGAAATAAGAGAAGCAGCATTTGATCAATTCGATCTAAGCTGTATGCACATCTATCATAGCTTAGGAAAAGTAAAAGCTGGAGAAATCTGCCTATTTGTTTTCGCCTCTTCAAAGCATAGAAAACCAGTGAGGGCTGCTCTTGAATTTTTAGTAGAAGAGATCAAAACAAAAGTTCCAATTTTTGGAAAGGAGCTCTTAAATAACCAAAGTCACCAATGGAAAGTCAATCAATAAACACATTTACACATGATCGACATCACTCATAAACCCACCACATTAAGAATAGCTACTGCACAAGCAGTTGTAAAAGCTAGTGACAAGGCCACTATTGAAGCCATTAAAAATGACAAAGTACCTAAAGGTAATGTATTAGAGATGGCAAAAACCGCTGGATTATTCGCAGTAAAAAAGACAGCTGAAATGATTCCAGACTGCCACCCTATGCCGGTGGAATACACTGGAATAGAATATGAAATAAAAGGACTAGAAATCAGCATATTCGTTACAGTAAAAACCATATACAGAACTGGAGTTGAAGTAGAGGCCATGCATGGAGCAAGTGTAGTAGCATTAACCATCTATGACATGCTCAAACCTATTGACAAATCAATTGAAATAAACAACATAAAGCTAGTCACTAAAAAAGGCGGTAAATCGGATTTCAAGGATAACTATAAAAAATCCATTGAAGCTGCTGTTGTTGTTTGCTCTGATAGTATCTCAGCAGGTAAAAAAGAAGATCAGGCAGGAAAATCAATTATCAAGAAACTTGAATCCTGTGATGTAACTATTATTGATTACATTATCATTCCAGATAATATTGACAAAATACAAGAGCTGACCAATCAACACGCTAAGAACAATACCGACCTGCTTATATTTACAGGAGGTACAGGCTTATCTCCGAAAGATGTTACTCCAGAAGCCATTCTTCCATTACTAGATAGAGAAATCCCAGGTATAGCAGAAGCTTCTAGAAATTACGGACAGGATCGCACCCCTTATGCTATGTTATCAAGAAGTTTAGCTGGTGTTAAAGACCAGACATTAATTCTTGCATTACCAGGATCTACGAAAGGAGCCGCAGAATCTATGGATGCACTATTCCCATCGTTATTACATCTTTTCAGGATTATGAAAGGAGCCAGACATAATTAATTATTTGAAACAGAACATTCAACATATCAAAGATACTTTTGGAAGAACTCATGATTACCTGAGAATTTCATTAACCGACAAATGCAACCTAAGGTGCTTTTATTGCATGCCAGAAGAGGGCATTGAACTTAGAGACAGGTCAGAATTCATGACTGCAGAAGAATTAATTGAGATTGCCAAGCTGTTTGTTTCCATGGGAGTAAAAAAAATAAGGCTAACTGGAGGAGAACCCCTTGTGAAAAAAAATGCTAAAATGGTGATTGAAGAGCTAGGTAAACTACCAATTGAGCTAACTATTACCACCAATGCTATATTAGTAGATAAGTTTATTGATACATTTAAAAATGCGGGGATAAAATCAGTTAACGTAAGCCTTGACTCTTTAAAAAAGGAACGCTTCAATAACATTACTAAAAGAGATTATTTCGACAAGGTTCTTTCGAATATTGACTTACTTATTGATGCTGGTTTTAAAGTAAAAATCAATGCAGTTGTGATGAAGAACATAAACGATGATGAGATCATTGATTTCGTAAAGCTATCAGAAAATAAACCTATTGATGTAAGGTTCATTGAATTTATGCCTTTTGATGGGAATCAATGGAATTGGGACAAAATAGTTTCATATAAAGAGATAATTCGCCTTATTCACAACAATTACAAAAAAGAAGAAATTATTCAGCTTAAAAGTGCGCCCAATGACACTTCTAAAAATTTCAAGCTAAATAATGCATTAGGAACATTCGGGATCATAAGCTCAGTTACCAATCCTTTCTGTGATACTTGTAACCGTATTAGATTAACAGCTGATGGAAAAATCAAAAATTGCCTTTTTTCTGAAGATGAAACTGATCTTCTAACAGCATTCAGGAACAATGAAGACATTTCTCCATTAATCATTGAATCAATTAAAAATAAAAAAGCGCATCATGGTGGTATAGATTCTTTTGAAAAATCTGACCCTTCAGAATTTAAGAATCGATCTATGATAGCTATTGGAGGTTAATTTAACTACGCCCTTATTCTTTTTAACCTAAAAATAACCATGGTTAAAATTCCCAGAATACATGTTGCGAGAATCAGATGAGCTGTTCTTGCCAACCCAGGCAGGTCTGCATGAGCTAATAAAATTCCAGAGATCAGCTCAATAGCTAAGAGAATAAAGATCCATTGAATCGAAGGATACTTTTGACCCAATTGATTAAAATAAGCTAGTACTCCCAACAAAATTAAAACAAGCCATGAAAAACTACGATGAATAAAAAATGAAATGCCTAGCATTTCAGACCAATCTTCTTTACCATAGCCCTGACGAGTTAACTCATCTATATGCTCTCTTACCTGCGTACCTAAAAACATCTGATAAATAGTAATAACAAAGCAAATCCAAATAAGTACATACATACCCGTAGAAAATTGAAGCTTCTTATTTTGAGAAGGACTAACCAAGCGAATAATATACAATTGCAAACCAATTATAATAAGAGCTAAAAGAAGATGCACAGTAATGGTCCAAGGAATCAAATTAGAGGCAACTACAATTGAACCGAACCAGGCCTGAAAGGCCAACAAAACAAGGTTGGTTAACGAAATAATGACCAGCTTTCTTTTTCTATATTTCCAAAGAACCCAAAGAAATACTAACAGAACTGCATTTCCAGCTAAAAACCCAAAAAGGCGATTAATATATTCTGTCCAGGTTTTACGAACATTAAAAGACTCTTCTTTTTTTAGAGCTGGATCATTGGCTAATTTTTTAGCTGTATTATCCATACCTAATGCAGTTAAAAGATTACTGAAGTTATTTATTTTTTTGACTCTTTTCTCTAAATACTTTTCCTTATAATCTTCAGGCAGTTCATCAATACTTACAGGAGGAACCCATTCTCCAAAACATTTAGGCCAATCTGGACAACCCATTCCACTACCAGTTATCCTAACAAAGCTTCCAGCTATAACTACTAAGTAGATAAGAACAAGCGCAAGCCAATTAAAACGAATGAAATTTCTGGAATATTCCATGGCCTTGTCAATCAATTATTATATTTATTCATCTTTATTATCAAACCCTTTTCTGAGATTTACCTTTTTATGGCTATGGAACATTTTTTTATTTTCTTTTCCTGCCCTGAATTTCTTTTGCTCATCCTCAGGTAATTTAACAATTTCTATACAACTAGGAGAACAACATCCAATATGTTTTTCTTGACAATCATTACATTGAATAAACAATAAATTACAATGTAGGTTTTTACAATTAACATGCTCATCACAGGGTGCTCCACATTGGTGGCAATTACTGATCACATGATCAGAAACACGCTCAGCAATTCTATCATCAAAAACAAAATTCTTACCAATGAATTTATTTTCTAATTCATCATCTTCATTGACTTGATGTACATAATCGATAATACCACCATGCAATTGATTGACATCTTCAAAACCAAAATGTTTTAAATAAGCAGAAGTCTTTTCACAACGTATACCACCTGTACAATAAAGTAGTATCTTCTCATCTTCTTTACCTTCTAAAATTTCTTTTACTTTAGGTAGTTCATCTTTAAATGTCTCTGAATCTGGACAAATAGCTCCTTTAAAATGACCGATTTCACTCTCATAATGATTTCTCATATCTACCACTATCGCACCATCATCCATGGCTTCATTCCATTCATCTGCAGTTAAATGTTTACCCACATTAGTCACATCATACTCTCCTTGACCTAATCCATCTGCAACGATCTGCTTACGCACCTTAATGGTAAGCTTATAAAAAGACCCTGACCCTTTTTCCTCTAATGCCACCTTAAAAGGGACCTCTTTAAAACTATCATATGAATAAACAATTTCAACAAATTCATCCCAATGTTGTTCAGGCACATTCAGCTGAGCATTGATGCCCTCTTTTGCTAAATAGATTCTTCCAAGCACTCCTAATTCAGACCATTTTACAAATAGCTCATCTCTTAAAGATTGAGGGTCTTCAATAATTGTATATCGATAAAAAGAAACTGTTTTCCTCTGAAAATCTTCCTGAGCTAAGAGTTTCTCGGCATATTCACGATTGTATTTATTGAATAAAAAATTAGGATTCACTTTACCTTTCATGCCTGCTAAAATTGGACTGCAAATTTACAAAAACCTTGACAAATGCTTTTATAATATTATTCAACTAATCTAGATGATTATTATTTTTATCACTTAAAGAAATTAAATGCTTAACAAACCACAATTACCTTTCTGGATTTTCACAGCATCTATTTTCATCATACTTATATGTCCTACTCTGTTTCAAGATGGAATGTTCATGGATGGCATTCAATATGCCTGTGTTGCTAAAAATCTCGCAAATGGAACAGGAAGTTTCTGGCATCCCTTTTTAAGTGAAACATGGTGGAAAGCAGGTTCAAATTATTTTATGGAGCACCCTCCATTAATTTATGGCATACAAGCACAATTCTTCAAACTATTAGGTAATTCTTTATATACAGAGAGAATTTACTCATTGATCACAGGACTATTAACTGCAATAATGATCGTGAAGAATTGGAGAATAATCCCAATAGAAAATTCTATTAAAAACACAGGATGGCTTCCTTTACTTTTATGGATTATTACTCCTGTATGCTACTGGTCATATCAAAATAATCTTCAGGAAAACACCATGTCTCTTTTCATACTTATAAGTACTTATTTCACTATCAAAGGGTTAATTTCTAAACAAAAGATCTATTTATTCTTTTTAGGAGGAATAGGACTCTTTTTAGCCACTTTTTCTAAAGGAGTTCCTGGAATGTTTCCTTTATTTATCATACCAATATATTATTTAATATTTAAGACTATTTCAATAAAAAAAACAATTATCTATTCTAGTATCCTTGTAATTACTCCAATCATTATCTACTCTATTTTATTAATGAATGAAAATGCCTATCAATGTCTATCTTTCTATCTAGAAAAGAGATTACTTTTTAGAATTCAAGAAGAAGGTGTCGTATCCAATAGACTTTACATACTATATCAACTTTTCATGGAATTATTACCGTCTATTATTTTCACGATAGCTATCTTATTGATATCGTTTACCAACAAAACAGCCACTCTATGGAACCAAAATAAAAAACTAATTATCTTCTTTCTATTAATTGGATTTTCTGGATCTTTACCTTTAATGCTTACTGATGTTCAAAGAGGGTTTTACCTGTTGCCTGCAATACCATTCTTTAGCATCTCTTTATCGTTGACAATTGCACCTATCGTTCATCAATGGACTCAAAAGATAAAGCCCTTAAGCTTTTTCTATAAATTGATTACATGGGGGAGCATTTCACTTTTAATCATAAGTGTTTTAATAACAGTGTCTAAAATTAATAAAACTGGAAGAGATCATGACATATTACATGACGTTCATTTAATTGGTAATAACATTCCTAATGGTAGTAACATACAAATGAACAGAGCATTATATGAAAAATGGAACTTACAATTCTATCTATTGAGATATTATAATATCACTTGTACTTACTCTCAAAATAAATCTAATTACATTCTTAGTAATAAAAGTAATACCACTTTACCTAGATTAAAGAAAATCAATCTTAATACTGTACAGTTTGACCTATACAGGCAGAAATAAATAAATAAATATCATTTTCTGTTTTTACAATCATTTTCTTATATACATTTGTCGTGAAATTGTTCTTTAAAAATTCTTATCAAGAAAAGCTGAGGGAAATGGCCCGATGACGCTTTAGCAACCACGACAACATGTTGAATGGTGCTAATTCCACCCAATATATTTGGGAAAGATAAGTGCAGAATATTGCTTTAAAACATTACATATATACAAAGCTCTTCTGACTTGTCAGGAGAGCTTTTTTTTTGCTCTTCCTGATGCTGCTCTTGAAAAAGATTTTAAGGACCTATTAATAACTTAAAACTTAATACCATGAGTAGAATTACTGAAATTATTCACGCAGTACCGGTAGATGAACTTACAGGATCCATTTCTGTTCCTATTTACCAAACTTCCACCTTTGTACAACAAGCTCCAGGCAAGCACAAAGGTTTTGATTATGCCAGATCTAACAATCCCACTAGAAAAGTACTAGAAGACCTAATAGCCCAACTTGAAAAAGGCCATTCAGGATTTGCATTTTCTACTGGATTAGCCGCCATAGATGCGGTAGTTAAACTATTATCGACAGGAGATGAGATAATAGCTGTTGATGACATCTATGGAGGAGCATATAGATTGTTCACCCATGTATATGAAAAGCTAGGCATAAAAGTACATTATGTAGATACTACACGTGCCGAAAACATCTTGAGCTATATTAATAATAATACAAAAATGATCTGGATTGAATCCCCTACCAATCCAACTCTTAAAATTTCTGATATAAGTAGGATTTCTAAAATTGCTAAATCAAAAAATCTATTATTAGTAGTAGATAATACTTTCGCAAGTCCTGTAAGCCAACTTCCATTAGAATTAGAAGCTGATATAATTATTCATTCTGCAACCAAATACATTGGCGGACATTCCGATTTATTAGCAGGATTAGTAGTAACTAAAAATAATGAATTATCAGAAAAAATAAAATTTATTCAAAATGCATCAGGAGGAGTATTAGCACCATGGGATTGCTTTTTAACCATCAGAGGAATAGAAACAATAGAGCTAAGAGTAATCAAACAAAGTGAAAATGCAAAAAAAATAGCCGAATTTCTCTGTAAAAGAGAAGAAGTTGACAAGGTTTATTATCCAGGATTAAAAAACCATCTTAATCATAAGATAGCAGATAAACAACAAAATGGAGTATTTGGAGGTGTAGTATCTTTCAGTTTAAAGGAAGACACCAAAGAAGCAGCCGAACAGTTTGTAACTAGCACAAAATACTTTCAGCTAGCTGAAAGCCTAGGCGGAGTAAAAAGCTTAATCTGTCATCCTTCACAAATGACTCATGCATCTGTGCCAAGAAAGAAAAGAATAGCATCAGGAATACAGGATTCATTGATTAGACTTTCTTGTGGAATTGAAAATGCAAATGATCTTATAAAGGATCTTGAACAAGCTTTAAATTATTATCAACCAATCAAATCAATATTAAAATGGAAAAACTAACAATCGGATTATTTGGATTTGGAGTAGTAGGAGAAGGTATTTACAAAGTACTTTCAAATAAAAAAGAACTAGGATGTAAAATAAAAAAAATCGCAATAAAAGATCCTGCAAAAAAAAGAAATGCTCCTTCTTCTTTATTCACCACTTCTGCCAATGAATTAATTAATGACAATGAGATTGATCTTATTGTAGAATTGATAGACGATGCTGATATTGCCTTTAAAATTGTATCCAATGCAATGAATAAAGGAAAATCAGTAGTAAGTGCCAACAAAAAAATGATCGCAACTCATCATTTGGAACTCATTGAGCTAAGTAAAAGAAACAATGTGTCTTTTCTATATGAAGCTGCAGTATGTGGCAGTGTTCCTATTATAAGAAATCTTGAAGAGTATTTTGACAATGATCTACTTACGTACATAACTGGAATTGTAAATGGATCTACAAATTACATACTAAGTAAAATGAAAAATAACAACCTGAGTTATGGGAATGCACTTTACGAAGCTAAAAAGAATGGATTTGCTGAAAGTGACCCAACTCTTGATGTAGAAGGAATTGATGCGGCTTATAAGATTAGCATCATCACACTTCATGCATTTGGTAAACATATCCAAGTAAAAGATATAATTCGCAAAGGAATTACTTCATTAAAAGAAAATGATTTTTTGTATGCAAAAGAAAAAGGGTTAGTTATAAAATTAATCGCCAAAAGTCATTTAAATAATAAAGGAGAGCTTAAGAATATTTCAGTTTTACCCACATTTATTGAAAAAGAAAAATCACTTAGCAATACCAATAATGAGTTTAATGGTGTACTGATAGGAAGCTCACTTGCAGATGAACAATTCCTATATGGTAAAGGAGCAGGCAGATACCCTACCTCATCTGCAGTACTTAGTGATATTTCAGCCATTAAATACGGATATAAATATGAATACAAAAAAGGAATAAGAAACAATTCAGAACACTCAAAAGAATTAGTAAAATGTTATGTCAGTTTTAATCGTGAAGTTGCCTTTGATAATTCTGTTTTTGATTCAATCAACGAAGAATATTCATGTGAAGACACACGCTATATAATCGGATATCTTCAACCTGATTTATTGAAAAATACATCAATTTTTGATGATAAAAGAATCTCCCTTATTTGTTGCAATTAATATAATAATCTAATATAGCCTCTTGAATAAAAGGGGCTATATAAAATTTATTTATTCCTGAACTTAAAAGTGAGACCAGCATTGACAAAAAGACCTCTCATAATGATATTCCAATCCGCTATTTGTGAACGATTCCAGCTATCATAAGAAGTACCATTAATGACAAGTGAGTCCATTTGCATGGGTTGATTAACAAAGCCTGTTTGAATAAACAAGCCAAATACATTTCCAAAATATTTATTATAACCTAAAAATATAGAGTTGTAAATACCATTCCCAATTAACTTCCCTACATTAAGGTCAGCATCTATTACCTTATATCCAAATGAAAATCCGCCTAAAGAAGTACCAAAATAAGCACTTGATTTCTCTTTATTTAGAAAATGAAATTTTATGTTTAAACCTAACGAACCACCATCAACATCTCTTACTTTAGCAGTGTCAGCTGTTATGAAATACTGACTAATCACTTCTAAGCCAAATGAAATCTGATTTTTTACATTAAGATCTAACCCTAAAAATGCTTTTGTACTTGAAAATTCCTTTGTAATATTAATATTACCATTCCCCTCTCTTTTCATAAGGCCAGCTCCTCCTCCTAAATAAACATTAACTTTACCTTTATCTGCAGATTGAGCAAGAACTGATTGAAAAATTGATAGCTGGAATACAATAATTAAAAATAGTAGACTATATTTTTTCATAACAACCAAGATACTAAATTATTAAAATATAATTAAGGTAATTTATTTAGCTCTATACCAAAATCATATTGAAGGTCTTCCTCCAAGCCTTTGAGGGATTTTTTTATATAAATTATTTGCCGATCATAGATTTTCCTTAATGCAATATTTTTGTTCATAGATGGACTGAACTCAGCAAGTTTTTGACAAAAAAACAGAAGAAGTTCAATTTCTGTTTCTTTATTTTTAGAATATCGAATATGCTTTTTTATTTCTCTTAAAATTTTCCGGACGCTTTTTTTAATAAAGTAATAGCTCTTAATATTAATTTCTTCAAAACTAATAGTAATTATTTTTTTAAGCTCTTCTATATAAAAGGCTTCATTGTCAGCCTCAAAAAGAAGATAGGTAAGTAATTCTTTGTTTTCTTTTTTGAATTTAGCCATTCGAAGGCAAAATTCTAGTAGTTCATCTTTAGAGAAATGTTGAAGCTCGTCCTTTATCTCTTTTACTGTGGCTGTTTTCATTACCTGAAAAATACTTTAAAAAAACGAGAGTTCACAGTTTTACCATTCTGCTTACCAGGACTCCAATCAAATAGGTGTTTTTACCTATATATCTACCACTTTTAACGTATTTATTTAATATCACAAGAAAATTTACGCATTGAAATATTCTTATATTTATCTATTATGATGTCAACAAATTATTAATAGATAAAACAACCCATTTATAAGTTAACTATACTACTTAATGAATGATTAAATACACTAAATATATCATCTATAGTATGTCAATAGGATGCTTGTGCATTTTAGTGTTCTTAATGCTAGACCTTTCTAACACTATTGATCAATTAGCCATTTCCTTAATCGATCAAAAAAAAGAACAAACTAAAAAGGAATTAGATCTTTTTTTTAATCCTGTTGTAGAAGACATAGAAACCACAATAAACCATGGTAAATCTAATTTTTTTGATAGTTTGTCAATAAAAGAATTCAACCTTCATTTTATTCCTTTTATTCAAAGCTCAAAACCAATTTCTTCTATGATGCTTGCCAACCTAATGGGAGATGAAAAAATGTTATTAGAGATGGATAGCACTTGGATCAATCGTCATACGTTCATTGGTTCAGCAGAGAAAAAATCTGATAGATATGAATGGGAATATAAAAACGGGCAATTAGACACTATTAGGAATTGGAAAGAAGAAAAGGATTACGATCCAAGAGAACGCCCATGGTTTAAAGAAGCAATTGAACAAAATGGAAAACTAAACTGGACAGCACCCTATATATTTTTCACAACTAAAGACCCAGGAATTACCGCATCAATAAAATGGATTAATAATCACAATGAACCAGAAGTTTTTGGGTTTGACCTCATGCTAATGGATATATCTGATTTTACTTCCAACCTTAAAATAAGTGAAAATGGAAAAGTCTTTATTTTAACTGAAGATGAAAAAATACTTGGGCTTCCTTATGATGAAAAATTTAAAAATAAAGACTCTTTAAAAATTAATGTATTAAAGACTATTTCTGAAATAAATATTCCTGTTTTAAGTAAATCAAAAAAGATATGGGAAAGTTTAAACAAAAACTCTAAATGTTTTTCTTTTGAGCATAATGATGAAAAATGGTGGGGTTCATTCTCTGAATACAAACTAGGAAACAACCTATTTTTAATAGGTGTAATTGCTCCAGAGTCTGACTTTTTATCTTCCATTCAAGAAACAAGAATGCTAATTTTAGGTGGATTTATATTGATTTTATTTTTTACACTAATCATTACTGCAAATTATAGGCAAATAAGAAAAGGAAATCTTAAGCTAAAGGAAAAAAATATAGAAGTTGAATTTCAAAAATCTCAAGCTGAAGAGCAAAAACAAATTGTAGAAGAAAAAAACAAAGAAATTACAGACAGCATACAATATGCAAAAAGAATTCAAAACGCCATTCTTCCCAGAATAAAAGTAGTTAAAGAGTGTATAAAAGAGTCATTTATTCTTTACAAACCCAAAGATATTGTAGCAGGTGATTTTTATTGGTTAGAACAGAAGAATGGCTATGTATTATTTGCTGTAGCAGATTGTACTGGACATGGTGTTCCTGGTGCTATGGTAAGTGTAGTTTGTAATAATGCTCTGAATAGAGCAGTACGTGAATATGGCATTACAGATCCAGGAAAAATTCTAGATAAAGCTAGAGAAATCGTAGTACAAGAATTTGAAAAATCTGATGAGGATGTAAAAGACGGAATGGACATAGCGCTATGCTCTTTAAAAGAAAATCAATTACAATATGCTGGAGCTCATAATCCACTTTGGCTCATAAGAAATGGAGACTTAATAGAAACAAAAGCCGACAAACAACCAATAGGGAAATTTTCGAACGCTTTCTCTTTCACGACACATAATATTCAACTACAAAAAGGAGATACCATCTATATATTTTCTGATGGTTATGCTGATCAATTCGGTGGAGATAAAGGCAAAAAATTTAAGACAAAAACATTAAAAGAGTTGATAATCAAAATACATCATAAGCCCATGGAAGAACAAAGATTTGATCTAGAAAATGTATTTGAAAATTGGAAAAAAGACTTACATCAACTAGATGATGTTTGTATAATAGGAGTAAAATATAATTAGCTATATTTATTTATAATATAAAAACCATGAAACTTTTTTTTTCAATCCTAATGACTTTAAGCATATTGGTTTCTAATGGTCAGCTTCAAAACTTCACTCATAATGGAATTAACAGGCAATATATATATTACGAACCACCTAATTTGCCTTCAAATGCACCTTTAGTAGTGGTGCTACATGGGTATTCAGGTTCTGCAAATGGAATAAAAAATTATTGTGGAATGAATGCAGTGGCAGACAACAATGGCTTTGCAGTATGTTACCCTCAAGGAACTTCTGACAGCTGGGGGTATAACTTCTGGAATGTTGGTTATGATTTTCATTGGAACGAAACTGTAGATGATGTTGATTTTTTAGTTCAGCTTGTTCAATATTTACAAATCCAACACAATTTAAGTTCTCAAAATACTTTTTCTACTGGAATGTCTAATGGAGGTGAAATGAGCTATATGCTAGCATGTCAGCAACCTCAAAATTTTAAGGCAATAGCCAGTGTAGCTGGCACCATGTTCGATTCTTACTGGAACACATGTGGCTCATCAGTAATTCCTGTTATGGAAATCCATGGCACTAACGATAATGTAAATTTATGGGCTGGCGATTATAGTAATGCTACAGGGTGGGGAGTCTTTTATGATATAGACTCTATTATCAGCTTATGGGTTAATAATAATAACTGTACTCAATTTACCAATAGTACACTTCCTGACCTCAACACATCTGATGGCAGCTATGTTGAAACTGATAAATACACCAACGGAACCAACAGTAATGAGGTGTGGCTTTACAGGGTAGTTGGAGGAGAACATGACTGGCCAGGTGCTTATGGTAATATGGATATTAATTCAAGTGAAGAAATCTGGATTTTCTTTAATCAGTTTATTTCTAGTTCGACTAGCATTGAAAATGAAAACTATATCTCAACTAAAAAAAGAGAGCTTATTCTAAGAACAGATCTTCTTGGAAGACCGATTAAAGGAGCATATAATGGAATTGTTATTTACTTGTATTCTGACGGCACAACTGATAAAAAATTTGAATTAAAACCTTAAATAAAAAAAAGCCATGCGATTTGCATGGCTTTTACAAAAAATGAAAAAATTATTACTCTTATTCTTTAATCACCTGGATCATCTGAAAATTATTTTCATAATTAACCTGAACCAAATAAGCTCCTTTATTTAAATCATATAGACTAATGCTTCTACTATTATCAGTAAAAAGCAATCTTCCAGATAAATCATATACATTCACAGTAATTAAACCATTGTAATCTCCAAGGTCAATATTTAAAAGATCATGAGTAGGATTAGGATAAACATTTAATGCTATTGACAGATCATTTGTATTAGCAGTTCCACATGGTCCAGAACAATGATGATTAAAAGTAGTTATTGGATCTACATGAATTAACCAATTAGTATTAGCATAGGTTTCATCATCAACTTCTACACAAACAAGATCCTGATTAGAAGAAGCATAGAAATACATAAAATTGATGTTATTACCATTTTTAACATTTAAACATCTTAACTTATTATTCTTGCAATTCAATCCTCTTAGCATTGAATTTGTTCTAATATCTAGATCCTTTATATTATTATCTGCACAATTCAATTGTTCTAATAAGGAATTGAAAGTAAGGTCTAGCTCATTTAACACATTAGCCTGACAATTTAAATAATTCAATGCTCCATTTTGCGTCACATTAATTTCATTCAATAAATTATACGCGAAATTCAATGTTGTTAAATTATTATTAAATCCAACATTTAAAGCTGTTAAAATATTGTATGAACAATTTAAAGCTGTTAAATTATTTAACCCAAATAAATCTAATTGAGACATTAGATTATTGTTACAATAAATAGTATGAAGATTTGTATTTGAAGATAAATCTAAAGATGACAAATGATTAGACTCACATGCCAAATGTTCTAAATTAATATTGTTAGATAGATCTAATTCTGGCAATGAGTTAAAACCACAATTTAAAAAAGTCAACGCTGTATTATTAGAAAGGTCTAATTGCGTTAGCTCATTTCCAAAACAATTTAAAATAGACAAATTTGTATTTTGAGATAAAGGTAAATTAGTAATATCATTGTGTATACAATTCAATGACTGTAATGATGTAAATGCCTCAATTCCCGTTAGATCTACTATATTTTTATACGAAATATTCAGGTATTGAATATTATTTACACTGGCAGTAGGTACAACACCATCAACTACATCTTTATCAATTCCAAGATCAATAAGTGCTTGTTCAAAATTAGGATCTAAAATAAGCGTGTTTTGCCCTTGAATCAGCAAGGGAAAAAGCAATAAAGAAAATAATATTTTTTTCATCGTTTTTTAAATTTTGCGCGAAATTAGAACAATTTAACTGACAAAAAAATATAATTGCATTATTTATGCAGCATTTGACATATTATAATATTTATATATATAAAAACGTATTTATATTTTATTATACATATTTAAATTAAAATATTATTTTAAATATTAGTGGTGGCTAATATAAATTAGATTTTAAAGACTTATGATCTGCAGAATATTTGTTTAAACAAAGAAAGAAAAACCACAATATAAAATTACATTTGACCATGTTTCGAATTATAAGTGCATTAATATTTAAAATCAAAGGCTGGAAAGTTAAAATTGACCCAAAACTTATAAAGAATAACAAGCAATTTGTACTATTAGGCATTCCCCACACTTCCAATTGGGATGCTGTTTATTTTACAGGAGCTGTTTTTTTAGGGAAAATTAAAACTCATTTTTTAATTAAAAAAGAATGGATGCGCTTTCCTTTTAACCTAATTTTCAAACCTATTGGAGGTATAGGTGTAAATAACAAATCTAAAAATGGTTCAAAATCTTCAATAGTGATTGAAGAAATTGTTCAACTATTCAATGAAAAGAAGGAATTGATCATTGCAATAGCTCCAGAAGGAACCAGAAGCTTTAATCCGTATTGGAAAACAGGTTTTTATCAAATAGCTCTTCAGTCAAAAGTCCCTATTGCACTTGGTTTTTTAGATTATAAAAACAAAATAGCAGGGATTACAGATATTTTTCTTCCAACAGGAAACTTACAAGCCGACTTATTAAAGATTAGTGACTATTATACAAAATTTACCGGTAAAAATCATGATCAATATTCAGGTTATAAAAACAAATAACCCATTATTTAATTCATTATCTATCTCCTCCATAAATCCAATTATATCACAGCTAAAAGAAGCATTAAAAGACAACAATAATGCATGGAGAATTGCTTGGAGAATTGGACACAAAATAACAAAAAACGATGAGTGTATTATACCACATATAGACGCTATTATAGCTGCTTTAAATTGTAAAAAAGATGGCCACCAGCGAGAATTATTGAAAATTCTTGAAAAAATGGACCTGAATGAAACACAAGAAGGATTACTTTTCAATGAATGTATTATAATTTGGAAAAAAACAGATAAGATTCCATCGGTTAGAATTAAAGCTTTTCAAATTTTAAGTAAAATTGCAAATGATTATCCTGAATTAAAAAAAGAGCTCATACATTTCACTTCGAATGAATACACAAACACCTTAGGAAAAGGTATTAGACAATCATTTAACAAAATGATCATTTCTATGGATATGAAATAACCTTTTATTAAATAAAACGTCTTTATATATATATGAAAGCTATATCCCAATTAATCTTATTCATTTTTTTTAGCACAAATTTAATTGGGCAACAAACAGACTCAACATTTAACGAAAATATAAGAATTGGGGCTACTTATTCTCCTGATTATTGTTACCGAACTTTAACCACAGATGTAAACATCAATAATCAATCAATTAAAGAATGGAGAGATTCTATTGAAATTCCCAAATTTGGATATACTACTGGAATTACTTTATTTTTTCCATTATCTCATCGTTTATCAATTGAAACAGGAGTCTTATTTTCGAAAAAAGGAGAAAAAACAAAACAAATAGATGTAAGCTTCATCAATTCACCGGGTGGAACTATTCAGCCCATGAATATTGCTTACAATTATCATTATCACTACTTAGACATACCACTAAAGCTAAATTATTACATTCTTAAAAAGCCATCTATTTTTATGTCTGGAGGCATATCTACCAATGTATTTTTGCAAGAAAAAACCACAAGCACAATTGAACATTCTGATGGCTCTATTACAACCAATACAGCATTAGTGAATTCTGAAATGAACATGATCAATCTTGCAGGAATAATAGGACTTGGGTTTGAAGGAGAAATTTTAAAAATAGGTGCCAGCAATGCTTTAATTCGTATAGAACCCATATTTAGACAATCAATCATTAGCATAATAGATGCGCCAATAAATGGATACAGCTATTCATTTGGAATCAATTTTGGGATAATCTATAATTTATATTAAGTCCTAACCTATTTATAATGAAAGAACAAGAATATATTATAAATGGGATTACCATCAAGCTATCCAAAAACAGCAAAGCAAAAAACATAAGTATTACCATTCAACCATTTAAAGGAGTAAGAGTAACTGTTCCAAGATATGTTACATATAAACAAGCACTTTCATTTGTAAATCATAAAATAGAATGGATTAAAACTAAACACACTAAAATAAAAAACACTGAAACCAATTATTCAGCTTTTAATATAAACACGACTTTCTCAACAAGAAATCATAAACTTGTCATACAACAAAAAAACATAACGAAAATCAACTCTAAAATAAAAGATGGGGAAATTATCATCAATGTACCATTTACTGAAACGGTTGAAAAAATTGAGATTCAACAATACATCAGACATAAAATAGAAGAAGCATGGAGATTAGAGGCTAAAGAGCTTTTACCAAATCGCATAGATGTACTTGCAAAAAAACTCCAATTAAATTACAATAAACTCAACATTAAAAACACAAGATCCAGATGGGGTAGCTGTTCTTACAACAACAATATAAATTTAAGCCTTCATTTAATGAGGTTACCCGACCATTTAATAGATTATGTGATTTTACATGAGCTTGCTCATACAAAAGTTAAAAACCATAGTCATGATTTTTGGGACTTCTTAGATCAACTTACATATAAAAGTGCAAGATCATTAGATAAAGAGTTAAAAAACTACAGCCTTAGAATTTACTAAACTAATCAGGGTTCATAAGAATAATGCCCTTTAATATGTGCATTGAACATAAAATCTTCAACTGCCTGCCCCCCTCCTACGTTATGTACCATTAGATGTCTTGACCCATCAGCCGTTTTTCTATTAACGACTATTCCAATATGATCAATTCCGCCAGGTCCTCCTAATTCCCACCATATTATATCACCAGGCTGATAGTCACCTGGATCATCTGTCACCTCAAGTTTCTTACCATGCCTAGTGAAAAACACTGCTAAATTTGGAACTCTCCTATGATCTATATTCTTATCTATCCTATCAACCCTAGAATAAGCTGATTTACTTTTCAGTATATCTTCATGCAACTCTTTTTGAAGATCAATATCTAAAACCCTGTATGCCCTAATAATCACATCTGTACATACCCCTGTCTTAGGGTCAACATCTCCACCAGGATATTCCAATGAAACATAAGATGGATCATATACAATACTTCTATCTTCAATAGACTCACCAGCAGCAGCTAACTTTTGACCAAATGTAAGCTCCTGCTCAAGGTCAGGCTGGACCTTCACAACATTCGGCACCTCTTCACTAGATGAGCTTAAAACCTCTTTTTCATTTATTTCATGAGTAGAATTATTTTCAGATTGTCCTTCTGCTTCTGATATACCACAAGCATTTGCTAGCAGCAAAAGGAAGATAAATAAGTATTGCAAGGATTTCATTTTAGTAAATTTTTATGGTTCTATTCATATAATAACAATCTCTTAAAAAGGAACGAAATGGCAAAGATTAAAATAATAAATCCAATTTTACGTTATATCATTAAATCATTAATTTTATTTATGAACTTATTTAAATGGCATAACAACATTGTCAATAAAACCATGATAAATTTAGGCATAAGTAATTATCAAGCCCTGTGGCTGGCTTTTATAAAAGGCATAATAATAGGAGCTGCAATTATATTCTTTATAAGCTGTAATAAACAATCAAAAGATAACATCATACATCAAATTGTAGATGAAGAATATGTTGTAATTAGAGATGTTGCTACTTTACAAACAAGCAACGACCCTATCTCTAGCCACATAGACAGTATTCTTTCTGGTTTTATCAATACAACTATTATTTCAACAGGACAAAAAGGATTGGATCTTGATGGTGATGAATCAACAGATCTCTATTTTGAAATTATCGACCTTCAACCATATAATCCTGGCGGGCTTCCTACTCATTTTGATTCTTTAGCTGCTAGAGCTGGATCATCCTCTATACAATTTTTAGATAATTCAACATGGCATTATGCAGATGCCTTAGATCAAAATAATTTAATAGACAACTCTCAACATTGGAGCTCTGACAATATAGTATTGGGCACTTTTATGAATAGCGGCCAATTCAATGGTCATGGCAACAAATATTTAGGCATAAGAATACCTAATGGCAACGACTACAATTATGGTTGGGTGAAGTTATATTGCAGTGAACACAATGACACACTAAGAATTCAAGAGTACGCTTACAATGAAACAATTAACAATAGTATTCTAGCGGGGGAAACTGAATAAAAAAATTAAACTAGTTTGATTTTTTAAATACGGGGTAGTGTCTAAAAATTATGAACCGCAGCCTATACAGTCAAAATGCGAATCAGTTGGCTTAACACCATTGACTTTCATTTCCAAATTATGAATTTTATCACGGATCTCCATGTCTTCCATCATGTTGCCGGTTAGCTTTCCTTTTAATTCTTCGATCTGTTGTTTCAGCATGTCTAGTTCATTCATAAGCGTGGATTTATTAGTAATTAATAGCATCGAAAATAAATAATCAACGTGAATTTTTCACCAGCTAAAAAACATACTTATTAAAAACGTTATTAACAATCATCCATTTAATCTATAAGTCAATGCATTATAAATATCAATGGTTAATAACTATGCATAATCGTTAAAAAGTTATTTAAGCATTATTAATAATACTAAACAATTCCATCCTTTTTAAGTTTCAAAACTTCATCATTTTCATAACCTAATTCTTTTAAAATCGCATCAGTATGCTCTCCAAGTAGTGGCGCAGATTGATAAATATCAAATTTGAAATTTGAAAATTTAACAGGAAATGAAAATTGACTTACTAACCCCTCTTGAGAATGCTGGTGAGTCACCACTACCTCCCGGTCTTCGACATGAGGTTGTTCTAATGCTTCATCTATTGTCAAAACAGGAGACAAACAACAATCAACACCATTAAAATGATCTACCCATTCAAGCATTGTTTTTTCTTTAAAGATTTCAATTAAAGTTTCATACACTTCTGTTGAGCTGCCACCTCTCTCTAAATGTCTTGCAATTAAATCTTCACGACTCAACGCCTTACAAAACCTTTCCCAAAATTTATATTCTAGAGCAGCCAGAGCCATATATCTATTGTCTTTTGTTGGATATAATTGATAACAATGCAACAGCCCATTAAGCATATCTGAAAGATCAATACCAAATAGCTCTTTACTTTTTATATTAGACATTCCTACAACAGAATGAGAAAGCAAGCCATCCATAATAGAGACATCTAAATACTGACCAACACCTTGAGTCTTTTGCTGAAGAATGGCTGCCATTATACTCATTGCTCCACAAGCAGTACCTCCAATTAGATCACCTATCTGTATATTAGGTATAGAAGGCAAACCATTCGATCTCGGAGTAGGCTTTATGACTCCTGCATATGCTAAAAAATTAAGATCATGACCTGCTAATTGACTATAAGGGCCTGTTTGACCATAACCCGTAATAGAACAATAAACTATACTTGGATTTATTTGTTGAATTTCTTTATAACCTATGCCTAGTTTATCGACAACTCCTGGTCGAAAGCTTTCAATAACAACATCTGCTTTTTTAGCTAATTCTAAAAAAACTTTTTTACCCTCTTTCTTTTTTAAATCTAATGTCAAAGACCTTTTGTTTCGATTGATAGCCAAAAAAAACTTCGAAATATTCTTTTGAAATGGCGGTACTGCACGAGCATAATCGCCAGCCACTGGATCCTCAATTTTAATAACATTCGCCCCAAGATCGGCAAGATGCAAGGTACACATCGGACCAGGTAACAATCTAGTTAAATCAAGAATCTTAATATTTTCCAATGGTTTATTCATGTAGCTATAATTGAAAATTATTAGTTATAAAAAAGGACACTAATTCTTTAAATCATACATACTCTATCATGAGCATCTAATTTGGTCTAAATTTAAAAAAGAAATACTCAATTGTATTTTTATCTGTTACAAATTAATTTTATAATTTTTTTAAATTAATATTTTGTAGTTTAAAATTGTCGCATTAGTTTTGTACTAAGAAATGAGAAATAAACAAAATATACTATCTACAATTATTAGCATTATCGCAATTATTTGCAAGCAGTGCTAAGGATGGTATATTAAAATAACTATATGTAAAAAAGCCATCCTTACCGGATGGCTTTTTTTAGTTTAAAGAAATTAAAATGAATAAAAAACAAATTATAATCAGCATCAACCTAATTATTATTATTCCAATGATAACGTGAGAAGGCTATATATAATTTAAAACAGTTAAGCCCTTCTCACTTCGAGAGGGGCTTTTTTTTTACAATAAAAAAACAAAACCATGTATTACAACAAAAACAGCACAGTTTATTTAAATGGAAAATGGATAAAAGCATCGAATGCAAGTACTAGCCTTTATGGCCAAACATTACATTATGGCAATGGAGTATTTGAAGGAATTAGAGCTTACAACACAGAAGACGGGACACAAATATTTAAAGCAAAAGAGCATTATGACAGACTTCTTTATTCAGCTAAAAAAATGCATATAAATGTAAAATACAACTCTCAGCAATTAGTTGACATTACCTATGATTTACTACAAAAAAACAAGCTAACCAATGCTTACATAAGACCATTGATTTCACTAGGACCCAATATGTCATTACAACCAGTTAATGAAGTTAATTTATTCATATGTGCTTGGAAATGGGAACGTTATTTAGGAGACCAACTACTGAGAGTACAAACATCTTCTTATACTAGACCTGACCCAAGATCATGTCATGTAGAAGCGAAAACTGTTGGTCATTACACAAACTCAATACTAGCTACTACTGAAGCTAAACAAAATGGGTTTGATGAAGCACTATTGTTAGATGTTAACGGCTATGTAGCTGAAGGGCCAGGAGCTAATTTCTTTTTTGAAAAAAACAACAGTCTTTACACTTGTCCATTAGGTAATATATTACCTGGAATTACTAGAGCTACTGTACTTGAAATGGCAAAAACATTGGACATTAATGTAGTAGAAAAACATTTCACTAAAGAGGAAGTATATAATGCAAATGCTGCTTTTTTCTGTGGAACTGCAGCAGAAATAGCAGGACTAGCATCATTAGACAATATTCCTTTTAAAAGCAAATGGAAAAACAGTCTGAGCTATGAGCTTTCACGAATGTACCAACGAAATGTAATTAAAAGAACCTACCAATTTTTTGAACTAGTATAAAATTAAATAACATGGAACTAAATAAATACAGCAAAAGAGTAACTCAAGATCCTTCTCAACCTGCAGCCCAAGCCATGCTGCATGCCATTGGATTGAAAAAAAATGATTTTAAAAAACCACTTATAGGAATAGCTAGCACTGGATATGAAGGTAATCCTTGTAACATGCACCTGAATGATCTTGCAAAAGAGACAAAGAAAGGAGTGAATAATGCTAATGGAGTTGGACTGATATTTAACACTATAGGTGTTAGTGATGGGATCTCAATGGGGACACCTGGAATGAGATTTTCATTGCCATCAAGAGATATCATAGCAGACTCTATGGAAACAGTAATGGAAGGCATGAGCTATGACGGAATGGTAACCGTAGTGGGATGCGATAAGAATATGCCAGGAGCACTTATGGCCATGCTTCGTGTAAACAGACCATCAATCTTAGTTTATGGTGGAACAATAGCTCATGGAAAGCTAGGTAATAAAAAACTAGATGTTGTTTCTGCATTTGAAGCATGGGGAGAAAAAGTAGCTGGAAAGATCAGCAATAAACAATTCGAATGTGTCGTAGAAAAAGCTTGTCCCGGTGCAGGTGCCTGTGGGGGAATGTATACAGCCAACACAATGGCTGCCGCAATAGAAGCAATGGGATTCAGCCTTCCTTATAACTCCTCTAATCCTGCCTTAGGAAAAAACAAAGTAAAAGAAGCCGAAAAAGCAGGAAATGCAGTAGTTAAACTCATAAAAAAAGACCTTACCCCATCAAAAATAATTACTAAAAAATCAATGGAAAATGCAATGGTTATCGCAACCGTTTTAGGAGGATCAACCAATGCAGTATTACATTTTCTAGCCATTGCAAGAACAGCAAATATTGACCTTACTTTAGAAGATCTAAAAAAAATAAGTCAACAAACACCTCTACTTGCAGACCTGAAACCTAGTGGGAAATATTTAATGGAAGACATCCACAAAATAGGTGGAATACCAGCAGTTATGAAATACCTACTAGAAAACAAAATGCTTCATGGGGATTGCATGACTGTAACTGGAAAAACAATCGCTGAAAACCTAGCGAACATCCCATCATTAAATCCAAATCAAAAAGTAATAAGAAAAATAAATCAGCCTATTAAATCATCTGGACATATCAGAATATTAAAAGGAAACCTTGCACCAGAAGGTGCAGTTGCTAAAATCACTGGAAAAGAAGGATTGAAATTCACTGGTAAAGCAAATGTCTTTGACAGCGAACAAGCCGCCAATCATAGCATACAAAAAGGCTTAGTGATAAAAGGGGATGTTGTAGTAATAAGATATGAAGGTCCTAAAGGTGGACCTGGAATGCCAGAAATGCTTAAACCAACTGCAGCCATAATGGGTGCAGGGCTAGGAAAAGAGGTTGCACTCATAACAGATGGAAGATTTTCTGGAGGAACGCATGGTTTTGTTGTTGGCCACATATCTCCAGAAGCACAAGATGGAGGACCATTAGCATTTGTAAAAAATGGAGACCAGATCACTATAGATGCTGAAAGAAATTCAATAGATGTGAAATTATCTAGCGATGAATTACATAAAAGAAAATCTAACTGGGTTGCTCCAGCGCTTAAAGTAAAAAGAGGAGCTCTTTATAAATATGCATCAATGGTTTCATCTGCATCAAAAGGATGTATAACAGATAATTAAAATGAAAACTCAACAAAAAATAAAGAAAACATCAGGCGCTCAAGCAGTTATTGAATGCTTATTAAATGAAAATGTAGATACCCTTTTTGGATATCCTGGAGGTGCCATAATGCCAATTTATGACGCACTGTATGATTTTAAAGATAACATCAACCACATACTAGTTAGACATGAGCAAGGTGCTACACACGCAGCTCAAGGTTATGCTCGAATTGCTGGAAAAACAGGTGTTTGCCTAGCTACATCAGGTCCTGGTGCAACTAACTTAATTACTGGAATTGCTGATGCACAAATAGACTCTACTCCAATAGTCTGCATAACAGGACAAGTAGCAAGTCACCTATTAGGAACTGACGCTTTTCAGGAAACTGATGTAGTTGGAATTTCAACTCCTGTCACAAAATGGAATACACAGGTAACTAAAGCAAAGGACATTCCTGAAGCAATAGCCAAAGCATTTTACATTGCTCAATCCGGAAGACCTGGACCAGTATTAGTTGACATAACAAAAGATGCTCAATTCGAACAATTTGATTTTGAATATAAACCGTGCAAATCTATACGTAGCTATGTTCCATCTCCTAAAACTGACTATAAACAAATCGAAAAAGCTGCTGATTTGATCAATCAAGCTAAAAAACCCTATGTGCTATTTGGACAGGGTGTACTATTAGCAAATGCTCAAAATGAATTTAAATCCTTTATAGAAAAAGGAGACATTCCTTCTGCATGGACAATAATGGGACTTTCTGCCTTACCCACTAATCACCCTTTAAATGTAGGGATGCTAGGGATGCACGGGAATTACGCACCCAACCTGCTCACTAACGAATGTGATGTGCTAATTGCAGTAGGAATGAGATTCGATGATCGAGTAACTGGAGATTTATCTAGATACGCTAAACAGGCAAAAGTCATTCACTTAGAAATAGACCCAGCTGAGATTGACAAAAATGTTAAAACTGATGTGGCAATAATTGGAGATTGCAAGAAAACTCTTCCATTGTTAACTCAATTAATTAACAAAAAGAGCCGTCATCAATGGCTTCACCAATTTAAAACATTAGAAAAAATAGAATTAGAACAAACTCATCAAAGTACTCATCACAAAGGAAATGAGCTTTCAATGAAAGAAGTAATTGAGGCTGTTTCTAACCAATCTAAAGGAGAAGCTATTCTTGTGACGGATGTTGGTCAGCACCAAATGATCGCACAACGAGTTTATCAATTTAAAAACTGGAGAAGCAATGTAACTTCTGGTGGATTAGGAACCATGGGATTTGCATTGCCAGCTGCTTTTGGCGCTAAAATGGCAAGTCCTAATAGAGAAGTAATAGCTGTTATTGGTGATGGTGGATTTCAAATGACCATCCAAGAATTAGGGACAATATTCCAATCAAAAACTACTATTAAAATCTTACTTCTGAACAATGAATTTCTGGGAATGGTTAGACAGTGGCAAGAATTATTCTTTGACAAAAGGTATTCATTTACGAACATGGTCAATCCAGACTTTCAAACCATTGCAAAAGGATATTCTATAGAAAGCGAAAAAGTTATAGAAAGAGATCAGCTGACTGCAGCAATAGATAAATTCTTAAATCATAAAGGCAGCTATCTACTGGAAGTAAAAGTAAAAAAAGAAGAAAATGTATTTCCAATGGTGCCAACTGGTGCATCAGTCAGTGAAATAAGATTAAACTAAATTATGATGAGAAAACAATATACCATATCCATATTTACTGAAAATCAAATTGGCTTGCTTAATAGAGTAAGTATAATTTTCACCAGAAGACATATCAATATTGAGAGTATTACAGCATCAGAAAGTGAAGAAGATGGCATACATCGTTATACAATTGTTATATCGGAAAAAGAGGAATTAGTCAAAAAAGTAGTTCTTCAACTTGAAAAACAAGTGGATATAGTAAAAGCTTTCTATCATAAAAACGAACAGGTTGTTTTCCAAGAAATAGCGCTTTATAAATTACCTGGAGATGTATTCAGAAACCTTCATGTAGAAAAAATAATAAGACATCATCACGCAAGAATTCTTGCGGTTGAAGAAGAATTCATTGTACTTGAAAAAACAGGATACAAAGAAGAAACTCAAGAACTATTTGAAGAGCTAAAGTCTTTTGGATTATTAGAATTTGTTCGGTCTGGAAGAGTAGCAATAAGTAAACCCATGACAAAATTCAATGCCTACCTTAAAGAAGTTGAGAGGGCATCAATACAATAAATAATAACAAATAAAAAAAACAAAACAATGGCAACAATTAATTTTGGAGGTGTAGAAGAAAAAGTAATAACTAGAAAAGAATTTACACTTGAGAAAGCACGTGAAACACTAAAAAATGAAACTATAGCAGTTCTAGGTTATGGAATTCAGGGGCCTGGACAAGCATTAAACCTTAAGGATAATGGATTTAATGTAATAGTAGGTCAAAGAAAAAACTCTAAATCTTGGAATAAAGCTATCAAAGATGGATGGAAACCAGGTGAAAACCTTTTCCCATTAGAAGAAGCAGCTAAAAAAGGAACAATTTTACAATATCTTCTATCAGACGCAGGCCAAATGTCTCAATGGAACATGATCAGAAGTCAACTTACATCAGAAAAAACACTTTATTTTTCTCATGGATTTGGAATCACCTATTCGGAGAAGACAGGGATAGTTCCTCCAAAAGATGTTGATGTAATTTTAGTTGCACCAAAAGGGTCAGGAACCTCACTAAGAAGACTTTTTCTAGAAAACAAAGGATTAAACTCAAGCTTTGCTGTACATCAAAATGCAACAGGAAATGCATTTAATAAAGCTGTAGCCTTAGGAATTGGTGTAGGATCGGGTTATTTATTTGAAACAAGCTTTAGAAAAGAAGTCTATTCAGACTTAACAGGAGAACGCGGAATACTTATGGGGGCATTAGCTGGTTTATTTGAAGCACAATATAATGTGCTTAGAAAAAATGGCCACTCACCTTCAGAAGCATTCAATGAGACAGTAGAAGAATTAACACAAAGCTTAATGCCATTAGTTGCCGAAAATGGCATGGACTGGATGTTCGCTAATACATCTACAACTGCTCAAAGAGGTGCATTGGATTGGAGACATAAATTCAGAGATGCCACAACACCTGTTTTTGACGAACTATATAATAAAGTTGCTTCTGGAGAAGAAGCTGAAGTTGTGATCAATTCAAACTCTAAAGGTGACTATAGAGCTCAACTTGAAACTGAGCTAATGGAAATAAAAAATTCTGAATTATGGAAAGCAGGTAAACAAGTTAGAAACCTACGACCTGAATTTAATTAAAAATGAAAACAAAAGGGATTACATATACACCAACATTAGAAAATGTAAAAGCTGCAGCCAATTCACTAAAGGATATAGCTGCAGTAACACCCTTATTGAAAAATGAAACGTATTCTGCTAAATACAATGCTAAAATCTATTTCAAAAGAGAGGACCTTCAAGTAGTAAGATCCTATAAAATAAGAGGAGCCTATAATAAAATAGTTAATCTTTCTAATCTACAGCTTAAGAATGGAATAGTTTGTGCAAGTGCTGGAAATCATGCTCAAGGAGTAGCCTATTCATGTAAAAAGTTAGGAGTGAAAGGAACCATATTTGTACCTGAAACAACTCCTCTTCAAAAACTAGAAAGAATCATTTGGTTCGGAGGAAAAAACATTGAATTAATTCTTCATGGAAGCACTTTTGACGATGCTAATAATAAGGCATTAAATTATGCTAAAAAGAAAAAGAAATCATACATACCCCCATTTAATGATAAAAAAATAATTGAAGGACAAGCTACCATAGCACTTGAACTATTAGAGCAATCAAAGAAACCAATTGATTATTTATTTATACCCGTAGGTGGTGGTGGACTAGCAGCAGGAATAAGTGAAATATTCAAAATACTATCTCCAACAACAAAATTGATAGGTGTTGAACCTGCAGGGGCTCCTTCAATGACAGCATCAATTAAAGAAAAAAAGGTTATATCCTTAAAAACGGTGAACAAATTTGTTGATGGTGCATCAGTTAAAAAAGTTGGTGATTTGAATTATGAGATCTGCAAAAACAACCTAGATAGAATGACCACAGTTAAAGAAAAAACCATATGCAAATGTATCATTGAACTTTACAACAAAGATGCTATAGTAGCAGAGCCTGCAGGTGCTTTAAGCATCTCTGCTTTAGAGCAATACAGGAATGAGATTAAGGGTAAAAATATTGTTTGCATATTAAGTGGGAGTAATAATGACATCAACAGAATGAATGAGATAAAAAGAATAGCAACACGTTAAATTTCATTATAATATTTTGTTTGTTTTTTTTAAAATATTACTTTCAAATATGATAATCAAACAAACAGAAAGCCTCATCTGCTTTGAATTTGGAACTATTGAACTTAAAAACGGAATCCTTGTTCAATGCTATCATAAAAACACTATTGTAGACTTAGATAAAGTGTATTTAATGGAAGCAGCTATAGAAACTTTAACCAAAAAAAAGAAAATACCATTTTTATTTCTTGGAAAAGAAGGAGTCGAACCAACATTAGAAGCTAGAAAATATAGCTCATCAGAAAAAGCAAATAAATACATTTCAGCTATTGCTATAGTAATAGAAAAAGGAAATTTAGCCCATAAAATTTTTGGAAACATACTTTTAACTATAGACAAAAGACCAAACCCCATCAAAATTTTCACTAATGAAAATAAAGCCATTTCGTGGTTAAGTAAATACTAAATTTCTATTTTCAGAATATATATTTAGCTATTTCGTAAAACAATTCAAATTATTACATACTTCAATATGGAATAACGAAATCCTTTATTCAGTCATTGATTAGAGAATAAAAAAAATACTTACTATGTATTTTACTTTTTATTTATTAAATAATTCATTATCTTATATTTAACTAACTTCTTCGGTCATTAAAACAGAAACAAAAAATATTATCAACTTTGATTTTGGATCCATAGAATTAAGGAATGGAATTCTTGTACAGTTTTACAATGAAAACACTACAGTTGATATGGAAAAAGTGCTGTTAATTAAGAAAGCAACTAAAGAATTGACAAAAGAAAAAAGAACCCCTTTATTACTTATTGGTAAAAGAGGAGTACAACCAACAATCGAGGTAAGGAAGTATGGTTCTACTGAAGAAGCCAATAAATACATTTCTGCTATGGCAATTTTAATTATTGAAGGAAATATAGCCCATAGACTATATGGCAATATGATATTAAATTTAGATAAAAGACCAATGCCTTCTAAACTTTTTGTCAATAAAGAAAAGGCCATTCAATGGTTAGAAAAATTCAACAATAAATAAATATTTAATCTCAAAAAATAAATTACTGTTTTCAATATATAATGAGCGAATCTCAACCAAAAGTAAAATGTGATAAATGTTCCGAAAAGATTCATCGTCAAAATAGAGTTACAGAAATTAGAATCTATTAACTTTTTCTTTTAATTATTCTAATAAAAACAATAATTCCAAAGGCATGTGATCTGAAAGACCTACTGTTTCAGGATACATTCTCTCACCTACTACCCAATCATTCCCAATTAACAAAATCTTTTTCAGCACTTGTTCAAATGACGAATCATTTTCACGTATAAGAATATAATCGATAATGCTTGTTTTTTCATGATTACTATAATTATAATCTCCATCTAAAGGCGTATCAACAGCATTAAGAATAGAAAGCATGGAGTTGTAATTTTTTTCATTTTCAAAAGAACAATTTAGGTCACCGCAAATTAGCTGCGGAACACCTTTTGATTCATATGGAAGTATTAATTCATCATAAATCATTTGAAATTGACGATTATTCACACTTCCACCATTGGTATGGGTTCCTATGAGATGAAATGTCTTTTCATTCCATTTTCCTTGAAATAGAACAGCGCCTTTGCGTGCCCACCTGCTGGATCCAGTTGCTACATCGAACTTGACACTAGCAATTTCTTGAAGATCGATCTTACTCAAAACCCATACTCCTCCATTGGTTTTAAAACTAAAGAACCTAAAATTCAAAGGTTTGGATATAAAAGGGTATTTATCTTTTAATTTTCTTTTTAAGACTCTTCTAGCTCTAAAATGAAAAGCTTCCTGTATCACCAAAATATCATAATCTCTTTTAATGAATTCATCAGCAATTAATTTTGCCCTTTGTAGCTTTTTAGTAGTATGATAAATAGTTCCTGGAAGCATGTGTATATTCCAGGATAAAACACTGATGGTTTCTTTATAGTTAGTTGTATCGGCCTGCCCAATTAGTGTATTATGAATGATTGATAATAAAATAATATTTAATTTAAAGAACTTCATAAGACAATTATTTCAATATAATCATTTCATTATGTAAATTAAACAACTTTATTTTTTTTATACGTTTTAAATTAGACTATCTCATCATTTTATGAAATTAAAATGCCACATAGTCATATTGTTTTTCTTCATCAATTCTAATATTGTTGGGCAAAGTGGCTATTTAAGAGCTTTATCTTCCGGTTTTGACGATTACCCTCAATGTGCATTAAGTGTAGCCAATGGAATTGTCATTGGAGGATATTCAAAATTAACAACCAATGACTGGGCTATATATGTAGCAAAATTTGATCTTAATGGATCATTACAATGGAATAAAAGACTAAATGGATCAGGAAAAGACCTATTGCATGATATTGAATTAACTTCTGATGGAGGATTCCTGCTTTCTGGAAGAACCTGGTCTTATCTTACCATGGGAGGTGATGCTTTCATTACAAAACTCGATGCAAACGGCAATCAGATATTCACAACAGTAGTGGATGGATATCAAAATTACTACAATGCAGGCTTAGCAGCCGATGAATTGTCGAATGGCGATTTCATTCAGATAGGCAAGCACCATCTTTTTTATAATCCTGTTAGGTACGATTGGGAGATCAATCATTTTAGTCCAACAGGTCAGCATTTAAATAGCTATGTAATAGGAAAAGTAGATGGTGATGACGGAGGTTTTGATATTCAAAGCATCAATTATGCAACCAATCAATACATTGCTACTGGATATACAGAAGACTTAACTACAGGAGATGACCCCAGTATCCTTTACGCAAACCTTAATGGACCCATCTATTTTGCCAGTTATGCTGGCCCAGGAGATGAAAGAGCAATTAGGGTAATTCAAAGCCTAGATAATTTCTTTTACATAATTGGCTACACCAATAGCTTCGGAGCTGGCGGAAATGACATTTTTGTAATAAAATTAGATGGCTTCTGGAATATTTGGTGGCAAAAAACTTATGGAGGAGCTGGTGATGATTTGATAATGGATGCTACTGTAGATGACAACTTTGGAATAGTAATAGGAGGATCTACTGATGGTTTCAATGCTCAGGGAACAGATAACTTGATCATAAGAATAGACAAGAATGGCAATTTGATTAAATCTGTTAGCTTTGGAGGACCATATGATGAAAATATTGAGTCTGCAACCTTAGACAGCTCATCTCACTTCATCTTTCAGTCAAAATCTAATTCATATACAAGCGGCTCTATTAATGATATTGTTTTAATAAAAACAGATTCTCTTTTAATTCCTGGCTGTGACTTTAATGAAGTACCTGTTCAAGTGACCAATTCGTCCTTTACAACAGTACTGAACGCCACCCAATCTACTGGAAGCATTAATAACGCTAGTGTAAGTATGAACACAAGTAATCAATCCTTTACTGATCAAAACTTACTACCAATAATAGATGCTGGAACAGATCAAATTGTTTGTGACAGCACCTTGATTTCTTGCATAGCAAACAATCCAAATAATTTTACAATAACTTGGTCTGATGGTATTATTGAAGGAGTTCCTTTTTACCCTTTGGATTCAAATTATTACACAGCTACTGCCATTAGCTTTGGATGTGAGTACTCAGACTCTGTACTAGTTATGGTTGAGGACCCGTTACAAATAGGATTTACTGCAGATACGCTTTATGGATGTTCCCCATTAACAGTTAATTTTTCGGATCTATTTTCTCAGCAATCTGCTACTTGTTTATGGGATTTTGGAAACGGAAATACTTCATCACAATGTGGGAATATTTCAACAACTTATACAGACACAGGATGTTTTGATGTCACCTACTCTTTAACCAGTCCAAATGGATGTGTGAAAGACACTACTATTGACAACATGATCTGTGTTTATGATTATCCCATTGCAGACTTTTCCTATAGCCCTCCCTTTTTATCTTTTGACGACACACTAGTTTCTTTTAACAATAATTCTTCTGGAGCTTCTAATTATTATTGGGACTTTGCAGGAATAGGCAATTCAACTTTAGAGGATCCTTCTTTTACATTTTCTGGAATTGGCATCTATAACATTACTTTAACAGCAACATCTAGCTACGGATGTACAGATATAACATCACAAACAATTGAAATAGGAACTGGATCAACATTTTTTGTACCCAATTCATTTACGCCAAATGGTGATGCGATTAATGATCTTTTTATACCTATAAGCTATGGCACAACCATCGATCATTATTCATTGAAAATTTACAACAGATGGGGTGAGTTGATCTTCACTTCTAAAAACATAGAATATGGATGGGATGGATCCTACAAAGGAGAAACAGTTATGCAGGACATGTACATTTGGGTAATTGAATTAAGGAATTCATTGAATGAAATAAAAAAGAAAACTGGACATGTATTTGTTATAAGATAATTATACTACTTTTTTTATTTCATTCGACTTACAACATTTCAACTATTAAGTTGTTATATTTATTTCATCTGTATTTATAATATTTCATGTATATAATTGGTAATTCTAGATCAGAAATTCATCTATTCAAAAAAGGAGCAGGAATGATGGGTTATGGGATGTTCCATAATACTGTTCAAGATATTGAAAGTGCAATTTATGCAAGAACGTTTTTTATTAAAGAACAACAAACCCAAGATTGTTTTTGTTTTGTTAATGTTGAAATTTGTTTTATTACTATCGCTATTAAAAGAGGGGTTCTTAAAAAGCTAGAAGAGCATCCAGATATTCATTTAAATGACCATAACTTAATTATCACAGCTCAGCATACTCATAGTGCAACAGGTGGTTATTCAGAATATGCATTATATAATATTACAATTCCTGGATTTATCCCAGAAATACTAAAAGCTATAATAGAAGGAATTACCCAATCTATCGTATTAGCATTTCAATCAAAACAAAATGCTAGCTTAAAATACAATGTAGGAGAATTTGACACTGATAAAGAAGTGGCCTTTAATAGATCCATTAAAGCTTACAATCAAAATCCAGAAGTCACCAAAAGAAGCAATCATGAAAAGCACTTAGCTGTTGACAGAACAATGAAGCTGTTTAGAATTGATAATTCGAATGATCAGCCTATTGGAATGATCAACTGGTTTGGAGTTCATTGCACTAGTATTTCCAACGATAATCATAAAATAAGCTCAGATAATAAAGGCTATGCATCTGCATTTTTCGAAAATGAATTAACAAAACTAAACCCTAAAAACAGCTTCACTGGAATTTTTGCTCAAGAAGCAAGTGCAGACATAAGCCCATGCTATATATGGGATAAAAAAAAGAAATGGAGCAGAGGGAAATTCGAAGATGATTTTAAGAGCGCTAAATACAATGGAAAATTACAAATGGATAAAGCGCTGGAGATTTTCATCAATGCTAAAAACAAATCAACAATAAATGGTAAAATAGATCAGGCAGTAATGTATGTGGATTTTTCTAATGTTATTCCCGACAAAGAATTTACTAATGGTCAAGAAAATGCACAAACTGGACCATCTTGTCATGGAGTTGCTTTTTTTGCCGGCACTGATGAAGGTCCTGGCATGTCTTTATTTCTGAAAAACACATCTATTCTTTGTACCAAAATCGTTAAATCTTATGAAATGATCAAATGTATTTTCACTAACTCTGATCATAAAAAATTGATAAAAGAAAAACACAGAATACATGGCAAAAAAGACATACTCATGGAAACTTCTGAAGGGAAAATATTGGGAACTAGCAATATTAAAAACTTCTTTATTCCCTCTTGGGTTGACCTAAATATCAAATACTTTAAAAAATACCATAGAAATGGAAGCTTAACAGGAAAACCCTGGATCCCACAAATTTTACCCTTACAGCTTATTATAATTGGTCCTATTGCAATTGCTGGGATTCCTGGTGAGATCACTACAGTTGCAGGAAAAAGACTTAGATCTACTATTATGAGAGTATTAAGTAAAATAGGAATCACTGAAGTGATCCTATCCCCTTTTGCTAATGCTTATTGTGGATACATTACAACTAAAGAAGAATATCAAGTACAGGCCTATGAAGGGGGACACACTGTATATGGGGAGTGGACATTGGCAGCATTTCAAACTAAATTTAAAGAACTAGCCGAACAATTAATAAAAGAACCAAATCAAAGAGAATTTCCTTCTACTAGACCTCCTGTTTTTAATAAAGATGAATTAGAAAAAAGAGCTTTTAGAGACCTTGATTTATAAATGATAATGATAAAGACCTATAGATTTGCTTCTATAGTTCATCTTTAGTAAATTTCACTAATCTAAAATTAGGCTTTGTCATTGCCTTATAAATTAAACTATGAAAAATTGGTCAGGATATCTAACATGGAATCCCAAAAAGATTCTTTATCCTGAATCTGAAGAAGAAATACAAAAGATTGTAAAGTCTGCAACATCTGAAAACCAAAAAGTAAGAACAATTGGAACTGGTCATTCATTCACACCTTTATGTGCTACTAATGATATTCTAATAAGCTTAGATAAATATCAAGGATTAACTTCATCCGATAAAGATAAATTAACCGCTACAGTTAAAGGAGGTACTAAATTGTTTTTCCTAAATGAACTACTGCATGACAAAGGAATGGCTTTAGAGAATATGGGAGACATTGACCAGCAAAGTATAGCAGGTGCTATTAGCACTGGTACTCATGGAACTGGACTCTCATTTGGCAACATTAGCACACAAATCCTTAACATCACTTTCATTAACGGTCTTGGAGAAAAAGTGATCTGCTCTTCAGAAAAAAACAGTGATATATTCAAATCCGCCCAAATCTCATTAGGTACTTTAGGAATCATTACAGAAGTTACTTTACAATGTGTTCCAAGCTATAAACTTGAGCTGATTATCAATAGATCGACATTAGAAGAAACGCTTTCTAATTACAAGTCAATCAATCAAAAAAACAGAAATTTCGAATACTATTGGTTTCCCAATACTGAGTATGTTATGACCAAGGTTTGTAATGCCACTAATGATCCAGTAGATAAAAGTGGAGTTAAAAATTACTTTCAGGATTATGTCCTAGAAAATTATGCCTTTAAGCTAATCTGCGAATTTGCGAAAGCATTCCCTAGTAAATCAATATGGACCTCTAAATTTTCTGCAAAAACTATTAGCTATCATCGCAAAGTAAATTACTCCCACAAAGTACTAGTAGCACCAAGGTTGGTAAAGTTCAATGAAATGGAATATAATGTACCATTAGAAGCTTATAATGATGTAGTAAAAGACATTGTAAAGTGGATTAATAAAAACAATAAAACCGTTCATTTTCCAATTGAAAACAGGTTTGTAAAAGCAGATGATATTTACTTAAGTCCATCTTATCAAAGAGATTCAGCATATATAGCTTGTCATGTATACAACAAAAAAGAATTTACTCACTTTTTCTCTTCTTTAGAAGAAATTTTTCTATCCTATAACGGAAGGCCTCATTTTGGTAAGATCAATCAGTTCAATAAGAAATTAATGAGTAAAAGCTATCCGAAATTTAATGAGTTTTGCAAAATAAGAGAAATGAATGACCCTGCTAATATTTTTATGACAGATTATATGAATCAGCTTTTCATCAATTAAAAATGGATCAGTACCAGCTATATAAAAACACTCTATCCAATGAAAGCTATCCATTAGCTGTTCTTAACCTTGACCTTTTTTACAATAATATTCAATTGAATATTCAGAGATCTAAAGACAAAAAAATAAGAATAGCTTCTAAATCCATACGTTCAATTGAAATTTTAAAGCTCATACAAAAGGAATCTGATCAAATTCAGGGTATCATGTCCTATCATGCAGAAGAAGCACTTTTTTTATCAAACGCTGGTTTTAAAGATATTCTCATTGGATATCCTGTAGTCGACCATAGATTGATCCATAAAATTGGAGAAGGAATAAAATCAGGCCACTCTATTTGTCTAATGATTGACAGTATAGATCATTTAGCGCTTCTTCAAAAAGAAGGAGAGAAATCTAATGTTATATTTTCTGTATGTATCGACATTGACCTATCAATACAGTTCCCAGGTATTTATTTTGGAGTAAAGCGATCTCCAATTAACAATAAAGAAAAATTAATTAACCTATTGTCTTATCTGAAAAAATGTAATGCTATTCGACTAGAAGGATTAATGGGTTATGAAGCACAAATAGCAGGTTTAGCTGATAATGCCAAAGAATATGGATTAAAGAACAAGATCATCCAGCTATTAAAAAAACGCTCTATACCAAAACTGAATAATTGGAGAAAAGAAGCAGTTGATTTAATTAAACAAGAAGGGTTCAATTTAAAATTCATCAATGGTGGAGGAACAGGAAGTGTAGATACGACCATTGAAGATCCTGTAGTTACTGAAATTACCATTGGATCTGGTTTTTTTAATTCACATCTATTTGATAATTACGCTAACTTTCAGCTACATCCTTCTATTTTATTCGGTATTCAAATCGTTCGTATTCCTAAAAAAGGCACTTATACTTGTCATGGAGGTGGTTTTATTGCTTCTGGTGGAATCGAAAAATTAAAAGCTCCTAAAATCCACCTTCCAAAAGGTGGTAAATTAGACAAAAATGAAGGTGCTGGAGAAGTTCAAACCCCTGTTATTTACAACAATGACATTGACTTAAAAATTGGAGATCCTATATTTTTAAGACATGCTAAATCTGGAGAACTTTGCGAACGATTCAATGAATTAATTCTAATTAAAGAACATAAGATTTCAGGCAAAGTATCTACCTATCGTGGGGATGGACAATCCTTTGGTTAATCCATTATATTTTTACCGTAAGCATATCGGAAAACCGTGTCGTATAACAAGGCGACAAACGCTCCTGCTTAAGCCTCCATTTACGATCAAATCCTTGTACTGCTAGACGGACCTTATCTCTTCCGACACGTGCATTGATCTGGTCTAAAGCCCTCATTAATTGATTCCGTTTTGTTCTATTAACGCTATCAAAAAGACTCAGCTGCACCTGCTCTTGCGGGACTACTTCAGAAACGATCACCCCAGCTTTTTTATAAGCATATCCTTTACGATAAATAGCTCTTAAACCTACTATAGCTGCCTTAACGATCTCCATACTATCATTGGTCGGGGTATCGAGCTGTATTTTCCTGTATCCATTATACTGTCCCTCTGCATATTTAAATGGGTTAGTATTAATAAAAATACTTACTGTAGAAATACAGCTTTTCTCTTTCCTTAGCTTAGCTGCACAAGTATTAGCATAAGCACCTATGGCTTCCCTAAGCTCTTCGAAAGTATGTACATCCATTCCAAAAGAACGCGCTGTGCAGATATTTTTCTTTCTTAATGGATATTCTTCAATAGGAAAACAAATTATTCCTTTCAATTCCTTTACTAGCTTAAGACCACTTACTGTTAAGTTGCTACGGACCCATCCTTCATGAGTATTTACCAGTTGCAAAGCCGTAAAAATACCTCTGTCTTGTAAAAACCTGGCATACTTCCTCCCTATCCCCCAAAGCTCATGAACAGGAAACTTATCGAGGACCCTTCTTACCTTTTCATAATCTTTAAGCACAAAAACTCCTTTTTTAGTATGCTTTTTAGCAACGTGATTGGCTACTTTGGCGAGTGCCTTAGTAGGTCCAACACCAATAGAAACCGGAATCCCAGTCCATTGCTTTACCTTTTGCCTGATCTCAACTGCTTTTTCTTCTAGTAAATGAACAGCTGAAAAATCAAGAAATGATTCATCAATAGAATAGATCTCCATGTTATCTACTTCTTCTTTCATCGTAGCCATTACCCGATTAGAAAGATCTCCATACAATGCAAAATTGGAAGAAAAAACATGCACTCTATTACGGTTGAATATTTTTTTCATTTCAAAAGCAGGAGCTCCCATTTGAATACCTAACTCCTTAGCTTCATTACTCCTTGCAATAACACAACCATCATTATTAGAAAGCACTACAATAGGCTTGCCTTCCAACAAAGGCTGAAAAACACGCTCACAAGAAGCATAAAAATTATTACAGTCTGCTAATGCAATCATACCTTATGAATGACATGGGTTACTACTCCCCATACATGAAAACCCATTTCCTCTGTTACTAAAATCGATGAAAAATCATCATTTTCAGGAGCAAGAAACAATTGCTGTTTCTTTTTTTGAATTCGTTTAACGGTGAATTCCCCATCCAATACTGCCAGCACAATATTATTATTTTTAGGTTCTAAAGCCCTGTCAACAACCATTACATCTCCACTGTGTATTCCTGCCTTGATCATAGAATCACCTACTGCCCTTACACAAAAAGTAGCTGAAGGATGCTGTATTAAGTACTCTTGAAGATTGAGATCCAAATCCATGAAATCCTCTGCAGGAGAAGGAAATCCGGCAGACACACTTTCCTTGTAAAAAGGAATCTGACTAAGCAGATCACCATTCATCGAATAGAACGCTAAATCATCATTACTTTTAATATAAAAAGGCTTTTTTTTCATGCATGCAGAATCTCCCTTAAAGTTCCTATAATTCCAACAAAAAAGCGCTTTTGTTTGCTGTTAGTTATGAACAAGCCTTATTCCGACAGCAACCAATCATTCATCTTCATTCAATTGGGGTTTATCTAATAGATCAACTTCAAAACCAACCTGACTCTCACCTCCTGAAATCTTTATAACATCTTTATCTATCTTCTTAAATTCCTGAGAAGAATTATTAAAATGATTAACAGCAGTAGACAATGTATTTCCTAGCTTACTATGATAGACCTTATATGCATTCAAATGATTAGACAGCTTATCTACATTTTTTTTAATGTCTTCAATTGACCTCTCTACTTTAAGGTTATGTAATGCCTTTACCGTTATTTGCAACATAGGAAACAAGCTCATAGGCGATACGATCATGACCTTTTTAGAATAAGCATAAGATACCAGGTCCTTAGAGTTAATCTTTAATGAACCAACTCTGCTATTTAACAGATCCTGGTACAAACCATCAGCCGGAATAAACATATAGGCATAATCCGTTGTGCTTTCTGAGGGTCTAATATATTTAGAGGTCTCATCGATCCTGTTCTTTATGTCCTCCTTGAATTTTTTCTCTAATCCAGCAATTTCATTCTGATCGCTGCTTTCGATCATCTTATTGTAATTATCTAAAGAGAATTTAGCGTCAATAGGAATGATATAATCTCCTACTCTAACAATAGCATCTACAGCTTCACCAGAAGTAAAAGAATACTGCATCTGAAAAAGTTCGGGAGGCAATACATTGGCCAATAAATTTTCCAATTGGATCTCTCCAAGAATACCCCTTTGCTTTTGATTCCCAAGTATCTTTTCTAATGTTTTCATCTGATTAGCAAAAGACAACACCTGTTCATTAGTTCCTTTAATCTTTTCAAGCTCCATTGTAACCTCCTTGATGACTTTCTTAGAGTCTGCAAATTGTTGCTGCATATCAGTTTTAGAAGATTTATGAAACTCGTTGATCTCTTTATTGATATCCTTTAGTTTACTATCAATTTCCTTCCTGCCTTTCTCAGAATTATCACTTACCTCTTTCCTAATATTCTGAATTTCATTTCTAAGCTCAGCATTCAGCTGAACTAATAATTCTTGAGATTTACCATCAGTATCTTCTTTTTTCTTGGTTAACAAAAAAACAACAGCTAGTAAAAGAATTGACAGTAATATAATGATAGTAATATCCATTTATAAATTATTTAAAGTTAAATGTAATAACATATTCTATTAATAGTTTAAAGGTAACAAACTACTACGTAAACAAATTAAGTAGTAAAAAATAAAATTGTCATTCTAATAATTAATAAGTTTTATCTAATTTTCAGAAATAATACTTTCAAAGATGAGTAACGAAAATTCTATTCTAAATAAATTATTCAATGCTAAAAATGAGCATATAGAAAATGCACCAATAATTGACAAAGCTGAATTTATAAAAACCGTTAAAAGTAGAAGAAGTGTAAGAGTTTACACAGATGAGCCAGTTCAAGAAAAAGACATGATGGAATGTCTTGAATTAGCATTACTAGCGCCTAATTCATCTAACCTGCAGCCATGGGAATTCTATTGGGTAAGAGATAAAAAGAAAAAAGAAAAATTAATTAACTTTTGTTTAAATCAACCAGCTGCAACTACAGCACAAGAGCTAGTAGTTTGTGTAGCCAGATATGATAATTGGAAGATCAATCAACAAAGAATGCTGAAACTTTTTAAGGAAAAAGGTGATCAGGTACCAAAGTCAGCCATTACCTATTACAAGAAAATCGCACCATTGGCCTACAATCAAGGACCACTTGGGATTTTTGGAGTTCTTAAAAGAATAATCGTATTCTTTAGAGGATTAAAACACCCAACACCAAGGGAACCGGGGTCTATCAATGACATGAAAATATGGGCACATAAATCTACAGCATTAGCCTGTGAAAATTTAATGTTATCATTAAGAGCATATGGGTATGACTCATGTCCTATGGAAGGTATGGATTCATATAAAATTAAAAAATTACTTAACTTACCCAGAAAAGCTCAAATCACCATGGTTATAAGTGCAGGAAAGAGAGCAGAAAATGGAGTATACGGTAATCAGGTAAGGTTTGACAACAAACATTTTATAAAGATCATCTAACTCATGAAGAGATTAATAGTAATATTTAGTATTCTATACTTCCCTTTGTATTATGCACAGAATACAGAGACAACAAGAGCATTGTTAAATAAAATGCATCAGTCTATTCTAAAATATCAAGATCTTAGGTTCACATTATTAAGATCTGAAAGAGATGGATCGGAATACATAAAAGGAAGTTTTGATGGGAAATTAACAATGGAACCCTTTAGAGTTTACCTTAAAAACCACTTTCCTAATAAAGGTTCAGAAATTTTATATTTAGAAGGTAAAAACAACGACAAAGCATGGGTGAATCCAAATGCTTTTCCCTATCTAACTTTATCATTACATCCAGAGAATAAATTACTACTTGCAGGAGTTCATCACACATTAAAATTATTGGGCTTCTCAGTAATTAATAAGATGATCTTATTATATAAAAAAAATTATAAAGAAGAGTTTTTCAATTTCACAAAATACCTTGGCAAAGTAGTATGGAAAAACATGAATTGCCATAAAATTATTTTGAATTTTCCAGATTATAAAATCATAAGATACGCTGCTAAGAAAGGAGAAACATTAAAAACAATTGCAGAAAATAAATTATTAAATATTGCTAAACTTAAAAAGCTAAATCCAAATATTGACCCAAAAAAAGAACTTAATAATGAACAAGAAGTTATAATAACAAATGCATATGCAAAAAAAGCTATTATTTATCTTGATTCTAAATCATATCTTCCAGTTGTCCAAGAAATACATGATGAAAAAGGAGTATATGAAAAATATGGTTATTTTAATTTGAAATTTGGTAAAGAAATACCCGATGAAGAATTTTCAACTAAATACGAAGACTATAATTTTTAATTATTCCCCTATATCTTCATTCCATAATTCAGGATTCTTACTGATAAAATCTTTCATCAGCTGAACACATATTTCATTATCAAGATCTACCACCTCAACACCATGCTCCTCCATGAATTCTTTAGCACCTGAAAAGGTCCTAGATTCACCCACTATTACTTTTGGAATTTTAAATTGAACAATAGTTCCTGCACACATATAGCAAGGCATTAGGGTAGAATAGATAACTGTATTTTTGTAATTCCCAATTCTGCCGGCATTATTCAAACAATCCATCTCACCATGTAAAATTGGATTTTTTTCCTGAACTCTTTTATTATGTCCTCTTGCAATACAAACACCATCCTGAACTAACACGGAACCAATAGGAATACCCCCTTCAGATAAACCAATATTGGCTTCCTCAATGGCCATTTTCATGAATTTATCCATAGTTTACTTTGCTCGTTTTCCAGACTTATCTTTTCTTATAGATTTTAATGCTTCTAAAGGTTCAGGCACATAATGTCCTTTTCCACCAGCTCTATCATCATTCCAGGTATTTGGAATCTGATCAGAATTAGTTAACTCATCCCAAGTTTGATGCTTTGATCCATCATCATGGCGTTCCATAGTAATACAATTTTCTACAGGGCATACTAGTGAACAAAGATTACATCCTACACAATTTTCTTCAATTATCGAAGGAATTCTAGTGCCATCAGTAGGTAAAGCTATAGCTTGATGGGCTCCATCGTCACAAGCAATGTAACAAAGGTCACATCCTATACATTTTTCTTCATTAATCTTAGCCTTTACATCATATTTAAGATTAAGGTCTTTCCATTCAGTAATGTTAGGCAATGCCTTTCCTTCAAAATCATAAATAGTTTGATACCCTTTTTCATTCATGAAGTTAATTAAGCCAGCCTCCATTTCTCTTACAATTCCAAATCCATAATGCATAATTGCTGTACAAACCTGTACGGAAGTAGCACCTAAAAGAATATATTCCACCACATCTCTCCAATTCTCAATACCTCCTATTCCACTAATAGGAATATCTTTTATTTGAGGATGTTGCTTTAAATCTTTAAGCATATGTAAAGCAATCGGTTTTACGGCTGGACCACAATAACCTCCATTAGATCCTTTTCCATCAACAACAGGGTATGGTGCATAAGTATCCAAGTCTATACCCACTATACTTTTAACAGTATTAATTAAAGAAATAGCATCTGTTTTTGCCTGAACTGCCGCCAAACCAGGATCTGTAATGTGTGAAATATTAGGAGATAATTTAGTAATCACTGGAATATTGGCAGCATCCATCACCCATTCAACAATAGTTTTAAGAGCCACTGGATCTTGACCAACTGCTGAACCCATACCTCTTTCACACATTCCATGTGGGCATCCAAAATTGAGTTCTATACCCTTAGCGCCTGCATCTTCAACTTGTTTAATGATATCAATCCACTCTTCACGTGTATCCACCATCAAAGATGCGATAGTTGCATGGTCAGGAAATCTTTTAGTTACTTCCCGCATTTCACGAAGATTATCTTCTAAGGGTCTATCGCTGATTAATTCAATATTACTGAACCCAGCCATACGAGTATCCCTATAATTAGTAGAACCATATCTACTTGAAACATTAATGGTAGGCATGCCTAATGTTTTCCATACTGCACCACCCCATCCTGCATCATAAGCTTTCATCACCTGATAGCCTGTATTAGCTGGAGGAGCTGAAGCTACCCAAAATGGATTTGGTGATTTAATCCCTGCAAAATTGATTGATAAATCTGCCATGTCTTTTCTAATTTATTTATTTAACCATTGATGTATTCCTTGAGCTGCCTGCTTACCATCAAAAGCACCATTCACCACTTCAGCACCACCATTAACAGCATCTCCACCAGCAAAATATTTATCATTTGAAGTCTGATAATTCTCAGGGTTTACTTTGACTTTAGTAGCTGAATCAACTTCCAGACCTTCTATCATTTCATAAAACGAACCTTGTTTCGCTTGTCCAGTTGCCTTTATGACCATGTCTGCTTTTACTATAAAATCTTCACCCTTAGAGTTTTTAAATCTAACTCCTTCAACAGTATCATTACCTAAAATTTCAACTGGTGAAGCATCAAAAACACTTTTTACACCAGCACCAATAATAAGATCATATTCAAATGAATAAGCTCCCATTTTATCCTTAGATCCTCTATATGCCAAAGTTACGTTTGAAGCTCCCATTCGTGCAGATTCTGATGCTGCATCCATAGCAGTATTACCACCACCGAGTACTACTACTTTTTCACCTACTTTAGTTTGTGCATGGTTAATTTTAAGGTCTTCTATAAACTCAACAGCTCCAATTACTCCTTCTAAATCTTCACCTGGAATATTTCTATATGCAGTAACGCCCAATCCAACACCAAGAAAAATAGCATCATAATTATTTTCAAGCTCAGCCAATTGTTCTTTAGAGTTAATAGGAGTATTATATTTTACATTATACCCTAACTGATCCTGAAGGTAAGAGGTCTCCTGAAAAACTTCTTCATTAGTGATTTTATAAGGAGCATTGCCATATAGTAATAATCCAGTAGGTTTATCTTTCGCCTCATAGATATCTACTGTATAACCTAGCATTCTCAACTCACAAGCACACGCTATTCCAGCAGGACCTGCCCCGATTACTGCCACCTTTTTTCCATTATCATCACCTGGACTATATAAATGTTTAGATGAATCAATCACTGATCTAGTAGCGTAGTTTTGCAGCCTACCTATTTGCAATGGAGGAACTTCCTGATGATTATATACACAAGCCCCTTCACACAACACTCCTGTAGGACAGACCGCTCCACATGCATTTCCTATCCAGTTAGAATCATAAATAGTACTAGCAGCACCTTCTACATTACCTGAATGAATTTGTTTGATGAATAATGGTATATCAATACTTGTTGGACAAGCATTTACACAAGGAGCATCATAACAAAACAGACATCTAGCACTTTCGTAATAGGCCTGAGTGTCATTCATAAGAGGTTTTTTCTGTTTAAAATTCTCCTTGAATTCTTCTTCGTTCTGAGGTCTTTTATATTCAGCCATAATTATCTAAATCAATATTTAAAAATGGTTATAGTTTTGTTAAATCTCCATATGTCTCTGGTCTTCTATCTCTAAAGAATTGCCAAGTTGAACGAACTTCTTCTATCAAATCTAGGTCAAATTCCGCTACTAATAATTCATCATTATCTCTCGATGCTTCAGCAAAGATCTGTCCTCTAGGATCTACAAAATAAGACTGCCCATAGAATTTACCTAAATTCCATGGTTTTTCCTCTCCCACTCTATTAATACAACCCATAAAATAACCATTCGCTGCAGCATGAGCAGGTTGCTCTAACTTCCATAAATATTCGCTTAAACCAGCAACTGTTGCTGACGGATTATAAACGATCTCAGCTCCATTTAAACCCAAAGCTCTTGCTCCATCCGGAAAGTGTCTATCATAACATATATAAACTCCAACTTTTGCATACTTTGTCTGAAAAACTGGATAACCCATATTACCTGGCTTAAAAAAGAATTTTTCCCAAAAACCAGTAGTATGTGGAATATGATTCTTTCTGTATTTTCCTAAATATTCACCATCCGCATCAATAACAGCTGCTGTATTATACAAAACACCTGCTTGCTCTTTTTCATATAACGGTGCAACAATAACCATGTTATACTTCTTAGCTATCTCCTGCAATCGCTCAGTAGTTGGACCAGGAACAGCTTCTGCTGAAGCATACCAAGCTCGATCTTGTCCTGGACAAAAATAAGGAGTATTAAAAATTTCCTGTAAGCATAAGATCTGAACACCTTGTTTTCCGGCATCTTCTATATATGGAATATGCTTTTGATACATCGCTTCACATATTTCCTGAATAGTTCCTTCTCCTTCCGTCATAGGAAGACTCAATTGTATTAATCCTGATTTTACTTTTCTAGGCATATCTTAATTTTTAAATTATTAAATTACCAAGGATGATTTCCCCCTGGATATAAATTTCCCATCACCCGGTTTTAAATGACATTCATTATTTTCAATTGCTATTTTACCCCTTAACAGTACAGTTTCTGTTTTCCCAGTTACTTCCCATCCTTCATAAGCAGAATAATCACAATTCATATGATGATTATCTACTGAGATTACATGTTTTTTGTCTGGATCGAAAACTACAACATCTGCATCTGCTCCAACAGCTATGGTTCCTTTTTTTGGATACATACCAAATATCTTTGCAGCATTAGTAGAGCAAACCTCAACAAATTTATTTAAGGATATTTTTCCTTTCCTTACTCCTTCAGAATACATAAATTCCATTCTATGCTCAATAGCTGGATGACCATTAGGAATCTTTGCAAAATTATCTTTTCCCATTGCCTTTTGATCCATATTAAATGGACAATGATCTGTTCCTACTACCTGCACCATGCCCTGATTAATTCCACTCCATAAAGCTTCCTGATCTTTCTTTTCTCTTAATGGTGGACTCATCACCCATTTTGCACCATCCTCTTTTTCATATAACGATGCATCGATCATAAGGTATTGTGAGCATGTTTCAACAAAAACCTTTTGATTCCTCATGGTTCTTTTTCTAACAGCATTCAAAGCTCCTTCACAAGTCATATGTACGATATATCCAGTACAACCAGTATAGTTTAACATATCACAAAATCTTCCTGAAGCTTCAGCCTCAGTCACTTCTGGTTGTGATAAATAATGGTATAAAGGTTTAGTATTACCAGCAGCTAAATTCTTAGCGATCAAAGAATCGATCATGTCTCCATTAGTAGCGTGTACTGTTACAAGACCTCCATGTTTTTTAACGACTTTCATCAATTGAACCATCTGTCCATCATCTATCATTAATGCACCCTTATAAGCCATGAAAGTTTTAAAAGATGTAATACCTTCTTCTTCAATCATCTCTACAACTTCTTTAGCTACCTCATCATTAAAATCAGTAACTGCCATATGATAACCAAAATCTCCAACCGCTTTAGGTATGGATTTTTCCTGCCATGTTTTTAGAGCATTACGTAAAGTATCACCTTGTGTTTGAAGTATAAATTCTATCACTGAAGTAGTTCCACCAAACAACGCAGCTCTTGTACCTGTCTCATAATCATCGCTAGAAAAGGTCCCCATAAATGGCATCTCTAAATGTACATGTGGATCAATTCCTCCGGGAAAAACCAATTTACCAGTAGCATCAATTTCTTTATCAGCATTGAAATTTAAATCTCTACCAATAGCAGATATCTTTTCTCCTTCAATAAATAAATCAGCTATATAATCTGACTCTGCTGTGACAATTCTACCATTTCTTATTAAAACTGACATTTTAAACTTTGTTTTTCATTAAAAAATAATACATGGCAAAAGATACAATAAAACCACTAAACCAAGAAATAGAATACAATGGAGCCATTAGAGGAATCCATTTACCACCTATGGCAATAAATGCTCCAATAAGTAAAGTAATAATAGCAACTTTATTAAATCCTGAACCACCAAATGAATAAATGCCATTTTCTTTATAAAGTTCAGCCAATTGAATTTCTTTTTTTCTAATGATGAAATAATCACATACTAAAATTGCTAACACTGGACCTAGTACAGCACTTACATCAATCAATAAACTTTGTATTTCATTAAGTAATAACCAAGGACATATAATAATACCAACTATTCCAGTTATAGTACCTCCCATTCTAAAACTAATCTGTTTTGGAAGTAAATTTGAGAATGCATTAGCTGGAGCAATTACATTAGCAGCAATATTAGTACTCAAAGTAGCTATGATCATAAATAACTGTGAAATAACTACTACCCATGGATTATCAAATTTAGCCAACAATGAAATTGGATCCCATGGTGCATCATTGGCTATTAACACATCATCGAAGTTGATAACAGCAGCACATGTAACAAAAATACCTACAAAAGAATAAAGCATCATTGTCCCAGGTAACCCTATAAACTGACCTTTAACCTGATCCGATTGTGAAGATGAATACCTGGTAATATCAGCTATACTTAAAGACATTGTAGCCCAAAACCCTACCATGGCTGTCAACCATATTAAATAAGACCAGATCTTGCTTCCATTGTCACCTTCTTGCATTACAACAACTTCAACTACAGATGATTCTAATTTCTCTTTTTTAAGCTGAACTTCAAATTTATCATCCTCTTTAAAATCTTGAATATAAATTGGTGTGGTTTTTAAATTTTCCCAGCTTAATGTATCTTTTTTGTTAATTAAGCGATAGCTTTCTGCTTTAGGAACTCCATTTTTATCAGTGATTGGATTTATAGATATAAAGGTTGAATCATTATGCTGGTACAATACAGCAGCAGGCTTTTCCAATTGGGCACTTTGATCTAATACAATACCAAAACCACCTGCTTTATTCATTCCCCAACCTATTAATAGTAGACCCATTACTATGAGAATTGGAGCAGAATATTCCTCAAGCCATTTTATACTATCTGTTCCTCTCCATATAAAAAACATATTCAATAACCAGAAAATCCCAAAGCATATAAATTGCCCCCAAGAAAGACCAATTTCAGGATCATTACCTGTAATTACCATAAAGATTGAGTAAATAGCTAATCCGCCTAGCCATGTATTTACACCAAACCATCCACAGGCAACAATTCCACGAATTACAGAAGGAACATGAATTCCTTTAACTCCAAATGAGGAACGACCTATAACAGGAAATGGAACTCCATATTTAACACCTGCATGACCATTCAGTACCATAGGTACAGTGATAATAAGATTTGCTAAACCAATAATAATAAGTGCTTCCCACCAAGTCAATCCTGTTGTAATCATATAAGAAGCAAGAAGATAAGTAGGTATACATACAGCCATCCCTACCCATAAAGCAGCCAAACTCCATACTGACCAAGTGCGTTTATCTTTTGGAACAGGAGCCAGATCCTCACTATACAAAGGTGATGAAGTAACATCTTCTTTAAGTTCAATTATTTCTTCTTTCATTTTTAATTACAATATTCATCAGCAATTGAAATAACTTCTGAAATGATCTCCATTCCTTCATCTATTTCTGATTTAGTTATACAAAGCGGTGGAGCAATAAAGATCCAATTCCAACGAACGAAAGTAAACATCCCTAATTCTCTTAATCTAGCAGACATTCTATTTGTAGCCTCCATTTCATCAGGCTTTGCATTCCATGGTGTTACGGGTTCTTTAGTATTTCGATTCTTCACTAATTCTATACATCCCAACAATCCAGTATTTCTAAAATCTCCAATAGATGGATGCTTAGATTTTAAGCTTTCTACTTTTTGCTCAATATATCTACCCATTACTGCAGCATTCTCAACCATACCCTCCTCTTCTAACACTTTAATATTTGCAACAGCAGCTGCACAAGAAACAGCGTGTGCAGAATAAGTTAGACCAATAACTAGTGGATTATCATCAAAATGTTCAGCTATTTTTTTAGATACTATTGTTGCACCCAAAGGTAAATACCCAGAAGTAAGCCCTTTTGCACAACACATTATATCTGGTGAAATATCATGGTGCTCTATGGCAAACATTTTACCAGTTCTTCCAAAACCACTCATTACCTCATCATCGATCAAGAGAATACCATATTGATCGCAGATATTTCTTATTTTCTTTAAATAAAACGGAGGGTATTTAATGCAACCCGAAGAACCTGATTCACCTTCCAATAAAATAGCAGCAATACTATTAGGGTTTTCATACTTAATAACCCTTTCTAAATTTTGGAGAGCCATTTGACCACAATCCTCAACATTCTCAGTTCCCCAAGGGCACCTGTATGAATAAGGGTTTTCTACATGGACTATATTAGGTACAGCCTGTGAGTCAACTGGAAATTTTCTTGGATCACCACCCGCTGAAATAGCTCCATAAGTAGCTCCATGATAGGAACGATAATGAGTAATCACCTTATGACGACCTGTATACATTCTTGCAATCTTAATGGCATTTTCAATTGCCTCAGCACCACCTAAAGTGAAAAATGTTTTTTGCAAATTACTAGGAGTTATTTCTGCTAGTTTTTTTCCTAATTCTGCCCTAGGGTCAGTAGACATACCAGGATAAACAAATGAAAATTCATTCATCTGTTTAGAAACAGCAGCAGCAATACGTTGATCACCATGACCAATATTAACATTCATCAACTGAGAAGAAAAATCTATGTATTTTTTCCCATCTCTATCATAAAAGTATACACCTTTTGCGCGTACTGCATCAATAGGATCTAAGCCTCCCTGCTTTGCCCAGGAAAACAAAGTATAATCTAAACAATTTTGAACGCTTTGACTTTTCATAGAAATCTGTTTCTTGAAAATTTAGCTCATCCAGTTGGTTTTTGCCCCTGGATTCCATTTAATAGTTGTCTTCTTATTCTGAGTCCAAAATTCAATTGAACTTCTTCCAGTAATATCACCCACTCCAAATTTTGATTCATTCCATCCTCCAAATGAAAATGGTTCCCTTGGCACAGGCACACCAATATTAACTCCTATCATTCCAGCACTAGCTCTTTCCATGATCTCTTTAGCTAATTTTCCACTTTGAGTGAAAACCGCAGCAGCATTACCATAATTGGAGCTGTTTTCGATAGTAATGGCTTCATCAATGTCTTTTGCTCTTATTATTGAAATTACTGGTCCAAATATTTCTTCTTTTGCTACACTCATATCTGGAGTTACATGGTCAATAATGGTTGGTCCAACATAATAACCTCCTTCTTTACCTTTAACCTCAGAACCTCTTCCATCAATTAAAATAGTAGCCCCATCTTTTTCTGCTTGAGTAATGTAACCTTCTATTCTCTCTTTAGCTGCTTTACTTATCACTGACCCTAAATTTTCACCAGGAATAACAGACCTAGAAAATTCAACCATTCGATCAATTATATGTTGTACTTGATCCACTCCAACCATTACAGATGCAGCCATACACCTTTGACCTGCACATCCAGACATGGATGCAACGACATTGGTAGCCGTCATCTCAACATCAGCATCAGGTAGTACGATCAAATGATTCTTTGCTCCACCTAATGCAACACACCTTTTTAATGATGAAGTGGCTCTTTTATAGACAATTTTAGCAACTGCTGTTGAACCTACAAACGAAACAGCTTCTATTCCAGGATGATCACATATAGCTTCAACAATCTCTTTCCCTCCATTTACAATATTAAAAACACCGTCAGGCAAACCTGCTTCTTTTAATAATTCAGCTATTCTTACTACGCTTAAAGGAACAACCTCAGATGGTTTCATGATCATTGTATTGCCCAACATTAAAGCATTTGGCATTGTCCAATGAGGAACCATGTTAGGAAAATTAAAAGGTGCTATTGACGCAACAACACCTAATGGTTTTCTTTCAATTCTGCATTCAACACCTTTACTTACTTCCTGTACTTCATTTGCGACAATTTGAGGCAATGAAACAGCAAACTCACATAACTCCATACTTTTTTCAACTTCTGCCTTTGACTCTTCATAAGTTTTACCATTTTCCAGCTGACATAGTTTTGATAATTCATCCAAGTTCTTTTCTAATAAAGCTCTATACCTGAAAAATATTTGTGCTCTTTCCTTAAATGTCATTGAAGACCATCCTTCAAATGCGTTTTGAGCTGATTTTACAGCCATATCTAGATCATCATAAGTTGAAAGAGGAAGGGTTGCAATAGTAGAACCGTCCAAAGGGCTCTCGACATTCATAGAAGCGTTCCCTTGATTTTCAATAAATTTTCCATCTATATAATTCTTGACACTAGATTGCTTTAACAATGTTTCCATAATGTAATTTTAATGTTAATGCTAATCAATAATAATTATTGAATAAGCAATTCTCAAATTTAATTAATAAAGTATAATAAAGCTAGCGTGGTTTCGATAGACACTGATGGTCTATCTTTAGGATATTCACTACTAAATCTTTGCAAATATAAAAAAACAATTTTTATTTTTTTAATAGTGCCAAAAACATAAAACAATACCAACGTGCAAATCTCTAATTGTTAAATAACTTAAGTTATATTTATAAATCATTTAACCATTCACGACTTATTAGATGAATTAGATTGAATAATATCTGGAATAAAATATCAGAAAATGGAATTCCATTAGAAATGGAAGACAATGAAAAGAAAAGAATAAGGTTTCTAAATAGAATACTTTTTGTAATCTTTATTCTATCGTTGTCTTTTTTATGTGTGGATTTAATTCATATGGTTTATGAAGGTGTGGCTATAACTTTATTAACCATTTTTACCGTAATTATTATTCTATTCCTTATTCATAAAAGGAAATACACCATCTCAAAATGGTTCTCTATTATTTTTATTATAGCTTATATTTCTTTATTAACAATATTAACTGGTAAAAACACAGGCACCATTATTTATTTAATTCCTAGTGTTTTATTCCCTACTGTTATTTTTCAAAATAAAAAAACCATCCTCTTCTTATCAATCTTAATCATATGCCTCTTCTCTACTTTATTCTGGATAACACAATCAATAGATCCAACTATAAAATTAACTGCTGATATAAGAGTAATTTATCAATTTTCTGGAACGTTAGGAGTCATCATTGTCTCCTTTCTCATGATCTGGTATTTTAGAAATTTAAATGATGAATATGAAAACATCATTATCGATAAGAACAAAAACCTTATACATTCAAACGACAAGGTCAATCAACAAAAATTAAAACTAGAAATTAAGAATAAAGAAATTACTGATTCAATCAATTATGCTAGTAGAATACAGAATGCCATTTTACCCCCAGAAAATAAAATCAATGAGTATTTAAAAAACAACTTTATTCTATTTCTTCCGAAAGACATTGTTGCAGGAGACTTTTACTGGATGGAAGAAGCTAATAATCTATTACATTTTGCAGTTGCAGATTGTACAGGTCATGGAGTTCCAGGTGCTATGGTTAGTGTTGTATGCCATAATGCGCTTAATAGATCTATTAGAGAATTTAATTTAAAAACACCTTCAGAAATATTATCCAAAACAAGAGAGCTTGTTATTGAAACATTCGATCAAGGAGATGAAAATGTAAAAGATGGGATGGATATTGCATTATGTTCATTAGACATGAACAACAATATCTTACAATTTGCAGGAGCTAATAATCCTTTGATCATTATAAGAAATAAAGAAATAATTGAAATTAAAGGAGATAGACAACCTATCGGGAAATATGCCAACAGCAAAGGGTTTACTAATCATCAAATTGAATTAGAAAAAAATGATTCAATTTATATTTTTAGTGATGGTTTTCAAGATCAATTTGGAGGAAAAAACGGAAAAAAACTGAAACTAAAAGGTTTAAAAGAAATCTTAATTTCAAACAATGACAAATCAATGAGGCATCAAAAAAACAGGATTGAAGATGCATTTAATTTATGGAAAGATGAACTTGAGCAAATAGATGATGTATGCATCATGGGTTTCACTATTTAAAAAATGAAAAAATGAAATCAAATTGAAAAATATTTGGACATTAATAGCAGATAATGGGATTACTTCTAATCTAGAAGAAGCAGAAAAAAAACGACTTAATTTTCTCAACAGATTAACAGTTTTTGTTTTAATCAGCTCTGTTGTTTTCTTTCTGATTGACTATTCAAAAGGAATTCATGCTATTTTATATATTGACGGGCTTTCTTTTCTCACTGCCGTCATCATTTTATTATTGATCAACAAACAATTTTACCTTGTTGCTAAGTTTACTACATTCTTTGGACTTATAGTAAATATAGGCGCCAATACCATGATTTCTGGTGACCACACTGACAGCATCTTATTGCTTATTCCTGCCATACTTTTACCTCCTATTTTATTTAGAAAAAAGCTATTAATATTAGGTTTTTGCATCTTAACTATTTCAATGTTTTTCTTCTTGTCTTGGTATATTAATAATTTTGAAGGACATATTAACCTCAATGAATCAGAAAGTAAATTCTATAGACAAATTGGAAGGTTAGTAGTACTTATTTTTTGCTTCTTAATTATTTGGCATTTTAAAAAAATCAATAAAGAGTTTGAGAATATTATAATTTCAAAAAACAAGCTTCTTACACAATCAAATAATAAAATAAATAAACAAAAGGCGAATCTTAAACTTAAAAATGAAGAAATAACTTCATCTATTAAATATGCTGGAAATATTCAAAGAGCTATTTTACCTAAAAAGAGAAAGCTTGACAAACACTTTAAAGATCACTTTATACTTTATTTACCAAAAGACATTGTAGCGGGAGATTTTTACTGGACTGAAAAAATTGGAGATTATTTATTGATTGCAATTGCAGATTGCACAGGACATGGAGTTCCTGGAGCAATGGTTAGTGTAGTATGCCACAATGCTCTAAATCGTTCTACAAGAGAATTTCAACTAATTGAACCTGATCTTATTTTAAATAAAACTAGAGAATTAGTTATTGAAGCATTTAAACAAGGTGATGAACCTGTAAGTGACGGCATGGACATCTCATTATGTTGTATAAATTGCAAACAAAACATATTATACTTTTCAGGTGCATATAACCCATTGATCATTATTAGAAATGACCAAATGATAGAGCTTAAAGGAGACAGAAAATCTATTGGAGAAGCAAATGCTGATTCACCATTTAATAGACAAGAAATTGACATATTAGAATCAGACATTTTTTATTTATTTACAGATGGTTTTCAAGATCAATTTGGAGGCCCTAATAAGAAAAAACTTAAGCTTAAAGGGTTAAAAGAAATTTTGCTTTCAAATACTAACAAATCTATGAGGCATCAGAAAAACAGAATAGAAGATGCATTTAATTTATGGAAAGACGACCTTGAACAAATTGATGATGTATGTATAATGGGATTCACTATATAAAATAATATTTATGAAAAGAAGAAATTTTATGAAATTGGGTGCACTAGGAACAGCTGGAGCAATGATTGGTAATTCTAAAGGGCAATTACAGCCTATTTTAAAGGGGATAAACAAACCCATTATAACAGGTAATCCCAAAGTTGTATCTACCTGGAATCATGGTTTAGATGCCAATAAAGCAGCTTGGAATGTTTTAAAGAACAACGGAAATGCATTAGATGCAGTTGAAAAAGGAGTTAGGGTAACAGAATCAGACCCTAAAAACAGAAGTGTAGGTTTAGGAGGTCTACCCGACCAAAATGGTATCGTAACACTTGATGCATGTATAATGGATCATCTTTACAATTGTGGAGCTGTTTCCTTTCTTCAGAATATTGAAAACCCTATTTCTGTAGCTAGAAAAGTAATGGAAGAAACACCACACATTATGCTTTCTGGAAAAGGCGCTTATGATTTTGCAAGAGAAAAAGGATTTAAACATACAGAATTACTTACTGATGGAGCTAAAGAATCTTGGTTGAAATGGAAAGAAGAGAATAAGTCTCAAAAACCTGAAGTTAACATAGAAAATCATGACACGATAGGCATGTTAGCAATTGATCATAATGGTAATTTATCAGGAGCATGTACTACTAGTGGATTGGCTTACAAAATACATGGAAGAGTAGGTGATTCTCCTATAATTGGCGCTGGTCTATATGTTGATAATGAAGTTGGGGCCGCATGCGCTACGGGAGTTGGAGAAGCTGTTATTAGAACATGTGGAACACATGCTATAGTTGAGCTAATGAGAAATGGAGCTACTCCTCAAGAAGCCTGTGAGATCGTTATAAATAGAATTAAAAAAGCACATAAAGATATCAATGGATTACAAGTTGGTTTTATTGCACTCAACAAAAATGGTGAGGAAGGCGCTCACTCCATTTATAAAGGATTTAACTATGCTCTTAGAAATGAAGAAAATGAAATCATGGTTGCATCGAGCTATGAAATGGAATGGTAACTTTATTTTAGTTACGTTTTTATTGTTCAATTCTTGTGTTCAAGATAATTTAAAACATGAATTAGAGCATCCATCCAACTATGACATTATACCTTACCCTCAAGAAATAATTAAGAATAATTCATTATTCGAGCTTTCTTCCAGTCAAACATTAGTCTATGACTCTATTTTTAAAAATGAAGCCCATTATTTAAAGAATTATTTGTTAGCTGAATTCAATATTCACCTCAAATTAGCTATTCTTGATTCAAGAGCAATTAAAAAAGGTCAACTAGTCATTCAAAATACTGAAAGACATCTAAACAAAGAAGGATATTACGAATTAAACATCGATTCGGATAAGGTTGTTATTTCTGCTCCTCAATCCAAAGGTGCTTTTTATAGTATACAAACAATTATTCAGCTTATTAGATTGAATAATTTAAAATTAGGTGACAAATTAATCCTTCCATGTTTAGAATTAAAAGACTGGGGAACTTTCTCTCATAGAGGAATGTTAATGGATTGCTGCAGGCATTTTTTTGATGTTAGCACTGTTAAAAAATACATTAACCTTCTAGCACTCTATAAAATGAACACATTGCATTGGCACCTAACTGAAGATCAGGGTTGGAGAATTGAAATAGAACAATATCCTAAGCTAACTCAAATTGGGGCATATAGAAAAGACAGCAATGGGATCTATGGTGGATTTTACACTAAAAATGACATCAAAGAAATTATAAAATATGCAGAAGAAAGACATATCAATATTATTCCAGAAATAGAGCTCCCAGGACATGCACAGGCTGCACTAGCTTCTTATCCAGAATTATCTTGTAAAGGTAATGATATAGAAGTAGCCAATGACTGGGGAGTATTTAAGGAGATCTATTGCGCAGGTAACGATAGTGTCTTTTTGTTTTTAGAAAATGTATTATCTGAAGTTATCGAATTATTCCCCTCTAAATACATCCACATTGGAGGAGATGAAGCTCCTAAATTTCGTTGGGAAAACTGCAATAAATGCCAACACAGAATTCAACAAAATGGATTAAAAGATGAACATGAATTGCAAAGTTATTTCATAAAAAGAATTGCTGACTTTTTAGTTGAAAAAGACAAAGTATTAATAGGATGGGATGAAATTCTTGAAGGAGGATTAGCTGATGGAGTAATTGTACAATCCTGGAGAGGAATGGAGGGAGGTATTGAAGCAGCCAAGCATGGAAATAGGGTTATAATGTCCCCTACCTCACATGCCTATTTTGACTATGATATAAAAACCACAGATCTTAAACAGGTTTATTCATTTGATCCTATTCCTTCTGAATTAAACCAAGATGAAAGGTCAATGATCATTGGAGGTGAATGTAACCTATGGTCTGAACATATCCATGATGAAAACGAATTGGATGCTAAAGCTTTCCCTAGACTACTGGCCATGACGGAAGTACTATGGTCCTATCCAGCTAAAAGAAATGAAAAGCATTTCTTTACTAGAGTTTCCTCTCAATACTCAATCCTAGAACAATTAAATGTAAATTATGGGTTAGAAGTATTACCCAGCAAGATCAAAGTAAAAATAGATAATGATCAAACTTTAGCAATAGCAGAACCTGGCAGTATAGATTTAAAATTAAAATATTGTTGGGATGATGAAACTGAGTACATTGATTTTGAAAATAATTCAAATACAATAATCCTAGATAGATCGGGAAATCTAAAAGTCCAAGCTTATAAAAAAAATAAAGAATATGGCAATCCATCTGAACAGGTATTTGAAACTCATTTTGCAATAGGAAAAAAAATAAATTATATCTATCCCTACAGTGATTATTATCCAGCTAATAAAGAATATGCACTAACAGATAGTAAGCTAGGCTCATTGGATTTTAGGGATGGTAACTGGCAAGGGTTTTGGGGAACAGACCTTGAGATTATAATCGACCTTGAGAAACAAATAAATATTGAATCGATTAGTGCCAACTTTTATCAGTATAATAACTCCTGGATCTTTTTTCCTGAATATTTTGAAGCATGGAAATCCGATGATAATACTAATTGGACCCAAATTGGAAAATCATTAAATGGCAAAAATCCAGAAAAAAGGGGTAAATTGATACAAACCTTAAGTATTAATAACATCAATGATAAAGTCAGGTATATTAAGGTTAAAGCAAAAAATATATTAAAAGTACCTGATTGGCACGAAGCAGCTGGATCTGATTCCTGGATCTTTATTGATGAAATTTTAATTAAATGAAAATTGAATTTTGCATAGAATCTATTGATGGAGCCAAAGCAGCTGAAAAATGGGATGCAGATAGGGTTGAGATTTGTAGTGAATTATCCAAAGACGGATTATCTCCAGGAGAAGAACTAATTAAGCTATGTCTATCAAATTTTAATGGAGAATCACATGTCATGATCCGACCAAAAGCTGGTTCCTTTTGCTACACAAAAGAAGAGATCATTCAAATGAAAAAAGAAATTACAGCTGCTTTTCACCTAAATGCTCATGGAGTTGTATTTGGTATTTTAAATGCAAAGGGGGAAATAGATATCCCTTCAAATAAATTATTATGTAACCATGCTAAAATTCTAGGTCTTAAAAGCACCTTCCACAGAGCATTTGACCAATTACTTGACCCTCTAAAGTCACTAGAAGAATTAATAGAAATTGGTTTCAATACTTTATTAACTTCTGGACAAAAAGATAAGGCTATTGAAGGTATTTCAATAATTGAAGAACTAGTCAATTTGTCCAAAAATAGAATTGAGATCATGGCAGGAAGTGGAATAGACCACACCAATCTTCTAACAATAAAAAACTCTGGTGTTCATGCGGCTCATTTCAGTGTTCACAATAAGAGTGATCATACAATAAACAATGATAAAATAGAAAAAATAATGCACTTAATAAGTCAATAATGAAAGTAACATATCAGACTTCCATTATATTAATGCTGAATTTCATTGCACCCATTTATGTTGCTCAAATCAATGAACATCAAAAAGTTTTCCTCCATGAACAATGGTCATTTCATCAATCAGGGGAAAACAAAATTTATTCTGCTACAATTCCTGGTGTGGTACATACAGATCTTCTTTCAAACCAAATTATAAAAGACCCTTTTATTGGAAATAATGAAAAGCTATTGCAATGGATTGAAGAAGAAGACTGGGAATACACCACTCATTTTCAATTGACTGATAAACATTTAGACAATCAGCATCTACAATTGGTTTTTGAAGGATTGGACACCTATGCAGATGTGTATCTCAACAACGAGCTGATCCTAGAAAGTGAAAATATGTTTATCGAATATAAAAAAGAAGTCAAATCTTATTTAAAATTGGGTCACAACGAATTAAAGGTAGTATTTCACTCACCATTGAAACATAATAAAGAAAAAGTAAAAAACTACCCATATAAGCTCCCTTCTGGATGTGAATCTGTCTCTTTAAAGGTAAGTCCTTTTACTAGAAAGGCCGCCTATCATTTCGGGTGGGATTGGGGTCCTAGGTTTGTTACAATGGGAATCTGGAAACCTGTTTATATTGAAATATGGAATGATGTAAAGATCAACCACATTAATTGTCAAACAATATCCATTAATAAAGACAATGCCATTGTTTCATTAGAAGTTGAATTAGAAGCCCATATCTTAGAAACTCAAAAATTTCATTTAACCATTAATGATTCCATTCATCAATTCAACTTACAAAAAGGAATCAATCTTTATAAGTATAATCTTAGAGTTGAACAGCCTCAATTATGGTGGACCCATGATCTAGGAAAACCATTTCTATATGATATGGATGTGGCGCTATTCATAAATGAACAGCTTGTAGATAGAAAAAAAATAAAGTATGGGATCCGAACTATTGAATTGGTCAATGAACCAGACGAAATAGGTACTTCCTTTTATTTTAAACTCAATGACATCCCTGTCTTTATGAAAGGTGCCAATTACATACCTCAAAACAGCTTTTTAACTGAAGTAACTGATGATAATTACAAGCAGCTGATAGGCTTAGCAAAAAATGCTAATATGAACATGCTTAGAGTGTGGGGAGGCGGCATTTATGAAAAAGATATTTTCTATGAGCTATGTGATCAAGAAGGTATTCTTGTTTGGCAGGATATGATGTTTGCCGGTAGTCTATACCCTACAAATGATACTTCCTTTTTAAATTCAATTTATAAAGAAGTAGCACAAAATATTAAACGACTCAGACATCATACATCCATTGCTTTATGGTGTGGGAATAATGAAATAGATGTGGCTTGGAAAAACTGGGGATGGCAAAAACAATACAATTACAGCAAAACTGATTCTATAAAAATATGGGAGGGATATAAAAACTTATTCCATGACTCTATACCTTCTATCGTCTCAAGACTTGATAATAGAAATTACACTACAACTTCTCCGTTAAGCAATTGGGGGAAAGCTGAAAACTTCAACCATAGCACCATGCATTACTGGGGAGTTTGGCATGGAAAAGAAGAGCTGACTGAATTCAGTAATAATATTGGAAGATTTATGGTTGAATACGGGTTCCAATCCTATCCCTCAATTAAAACAATCAATCAATTTGCTGCACAAAATGAGCATGACTTAAATGGTCCCATCATGAAAAACCGCCAAAAAAGTTACATAGGTAATAGTATGATCACTGAACATATTGAAAAATGGTATGGAAATCACAGCTCATTTGATGATTTCGTGATTAAAAGTCAAAAAACACAAGCCCTTGCATTAAAAATAGCTATTCAACAACACAGAAAAAATCAACCTCATTGTATGGGAAGTTTATTTTGGCAGTTAAATGACTGTTGGTCCGGACCTTCATGGAGTGTAATTGATTATTATGGAAACCCTAAATTAGGTTATGAAGTCGTTAAAAAAGAATTTCAACCTATTATCGCTGTTATTGATACTATCAATAATAACATCACAGCTCATATTATCAATAATAGTGGGAAAGAGTTTAATGGAACTATTAAGTTGAGACTATTAAAAGGAAAAGAATTTTTATGGACTGAATCCGAACAACTTAAAATAGGAAACAATCAATCCATATTAGCTTTTAAAAAATCAATTACAAATCATAATGAGCTACGTGCAGAAATAGAAATAATAGCAAATGAGATTGTAATCTATAAAGATGTCTTTTGGTTTGACATTCCAAAAAATAGATAAGACTACTTAATAGTAATTTCATCTAAAAACAACCAGGTCTTCCCTCCTTTTCCCAAATGCCAATCTGGACAGGGACCATAATTTATAGCTTCTACTTTTATATACTTACAACTAATAGTCTCCTTTAAAGTATATTCTAAATCTTGTATAAATGAGCCATACTTTTTATCAGAAAAATTATTTTTAACAGTAGCAATTTTATTAAAGGTTACATTGTCATTAGATGCATAAAAACTAATTTCTCTCGGATAAAAAATCCATGATTTAATATCCTGCAGTACACCCAATGAGATATAATTAATTTTCTTTTCTTGTCCAAGATCAACAACAGCAGAAAAATCTTCTCCCTGATAACCCTGCCAGAAACCAGTCATGAAATTATTAGGCCCCTTTAAACCATCGATCAAAGCATCATCTCCTCCTCCATTGTACTGATTATCATACTGATGGAATAAATTAAGCTGCCTCCCTCCATCAATTTTAAAATAGGACGCTTTTACAATTTTACTTTTTCTATTATCAATTTGAGCATATGCCTCAAAATCTCTAGATCGATGTATGTAAAATGGGGTTTTATAAAGCTTAAAAATACTATCCTGTTTTTGTTTATAAAAAACATCACCTCTATTATCTACTGACTTTAATTCAACTTTAAGAGAATCGACAAAAGATGGTTTTACTGAAGTATAATAAGGTACAGAAGTAATGCTGTAATCATCTTCTATGTAAGATATAGCTGGAATTTTTTTCCATAATTCCTTATTTGGTTTAGGCCCCATTACAAAACGTAATTCTCCACCATTCATTATCAATTCATGTGAAAGAAATGCAATTTCAATCATCCTTTCATTTAAAAATAATTCCTGTATATAAATATCATCTTGAGTTTCTCTTTTAACTACAATTTTCAAATGGTTTCCATTCTCTAATTGAATATCTACTTCATCAAAGACTGGTGAACCTATTGCGTAATAAGGAATACCAGGAGTTACTGAATAAAAACCAAGAGCACTTAACACATACCAAGATGACATCTGACCACAATCTTCATTTCCAGAAAGACCATCTGGTTCAGATGTATATTGCTCATTTAATATTTGAGCTACTCTTGCCTGAGTTTTATGTGGTTTACCCACATAATTATATAAATAAGCCATATGATGACTTGGTTCATTACCATGTGCATACTGACCGATCATGCCTGTTATATCGGACTGATGTCTTCCTGAAAGTGTGGAACTTGTTTCAAAAAGTTGATCCAATTTTAATTCAAATGATTCATTTCCACCATGAAGCTTAACAAGACCATCTATATCCTGAGGAACGAACATACTGTATTGCCAAGAATTTGCTTCTGTAAAATTAAAATTGACTTCTTCTGGTTTAAATCCATATTGCCAGCTACCATTGAATTTAGCTTGCATAAAACCCGATGAAGGATTAAAAATATTCTTATAATATTGAGCCCTTTCAATGTATCTATTAAATACCTCATCAACACCTAATTCTTCTGCCATTTGTGCAATACACCAATCGTTATAGGCATATTCTAAAGTTTTGGATACAGATTCGGTTTCTGATTCTGCTGGAATATAACCATGGTATTTATAATAAGGAATTCCCAATTGATCCCTTTCAGCAATATGTGTCATTGCATTTAATAATTCCATTTCATTTTCTAATTCTATTCCTTTAACATATGCATCAAGAATCACCGAAACAGCATGATAACCAATCATACATCCTGTATAATTGGCCGATAACTCCCAGACTGGGAGCTGACCTCCGTCTTTATAATTTCTTAAAAAAGTAGCTATGAAATCCCTAGTTCTTTCCTGCTCAATGATCGTATATAGTGGATGAGTTGCTCTGAATGTATCCCATAATGAGAAAATAGTATAAACAGCAGTTTTATCTGCATGATGAACCTGAAGATCTGTACCTCTATAATTCCCATCAACATCACTGAATAGATTAGGAGCTATCATGGAATGATATAAAGCTGTATAAAAAATAGTTTTCTGGTCATCTGCACCTCCATTCACTTTAATTTTAGAAAGAGCTCTTACCCATATGTCTTGCCCAGCAGATTTATAATTATCAAAATCCCAATGAATTGCTTCTTTTTGTAAATTTCTTCTTGCACCCTCAATACTGACTGCAGAAATGCCCACCTTAATCATGATTTTCCCCTTTTTAGGTTTTTTAAAAACTAAGGCCATTTTAGTTACATCATCCTCATTACGATGATATACACCAGTTCCCCTCATTTCTTTTATATTATCTATTGATTGAGATGTTTGTAACACAAAATAAAAATGCTGCTCTTCTGCCCAGGAATGTGATATTCTATAACCAACCACCTCTTTATCTGATATCTTATTAATATTCCAGTCCAGCAGCTGATCTCTGTGTTCAAGGTCGATGATAAGATTAACCGCTCCTTTATTATTAAAAGTATATTCATGAAAACCGACTCGGTCAGTTGTCGTTAATCTAACGTCTATATCATCTTCCTCTAATTTTACTTGATAATATCCAGGACTTGCCTTTTCGGTAGATTTGTTAAATATTGAAGCATATCCCTTTTCTGAACCCAGTACTTTTCCATTATTAAATTCAATCTCTCCCTGTGTTGGCATGATCAAAAGATCACCATAATCCGCCACACCTGTTCCACTTAAATGCGTATGACTAAAGCCATAAATAATTGAGTCCGAATAATGATAACCTGAACAACCATCCCATCCCTCAATACGAGTATCAGGACTTAGCTGAACCATCCCAAAAGGCATTGTAGCCCCAGGGAAAGTATGTCCATGACCTCCAGTACCTATAAACGGATCTACCCAATCAATAATTGAATGCTGACCAAAAAACGATATGGGTAAAAAAAATATTAAGAATGTTAATCTCATGCTGGTTCAGCATCATAATTAATGCCTTGGCTATTAAGTACTTTTTTTGTTCTTATTGCATAAAAAATTAAATATACAAAACAAAGTACAGCTACCCAATATGAAGATTGTATACTAACTATATCAGCTAATTTACCTTGAATTGGTGGAATGATAGCACCACCAAGGATCATCATAATTAAGAAAGCAGAGCCTTGAGATGTGTACTTTCCTAAACCAGCAATACTTAAAGAAAAAATACATGGCCACATTATTGAGCAAAAAAGACCTCCACTTAAAAAGGCAAACAATGCTAAATTCCCAGTAGAAAACAAGCCAATTAACATAGCCAACACCCCAATAGAACTAAATATCTTCAAAGTAGCAACAGGTTTATCTTTAGCCATAAAGAAGCCAGCAATCTGAATAGCCACACATGCAGTAAAGATTAAAATTTCCGATACAGTATAAGATCCATAATTCACTAATAAAATTACACCAAATGCAACATAAGGAACCAATATTAACAACCATTTCCTTAATCCTTCTGAGGGGTTAAAAACAGTTATAGCGCCCACCCATCTACCAATCATTAATCCACCCCAATACAAAGAAATAAAAGGAGCAATTTCTGCATCATTCATGATTGGCAATCCTAAAGGATTAGTAGACCCATTATCAGAAAATTTCAGTAACTCCCCTAAATTACTTTGAATGGTTACTTCAACCCCTACGTAAGTGAAAATAGCAAGCATTCCTAAAACCAATTGAGGATATTGCATCGCACCCCAACCAGAAGGATTTACAGATGAACTTTTATAAGCATAAAAAGTACAAAACACAACAGCTAACAAAGAAGCTAGTAATAAAAATAATCTGACATTTTCAATATTTTCAACTTTAAATATTTCATGTTCTCCATAAGACATAAATACAATTGTAAAACATGTAATCATAAATACTGAAAGAACAATTAATAAGTTTTTTGCCTTATTAGCAGGTTGAAAAGTAGCATCTGAATTGGACTGAGGAAGTCTTTTTGAAAAATAAAACAAAGCTGCAGCAGCTAAAAACAAACCTGCTACCCCTAAATAAAGACTCTGAATAGTATTTAATTTTATCTCATTATTCTTAACCATTAATTCAAGCTCTTCACCTGATAAAGGTGTTGATCCAAAAATAATAAGTGCTACTACAATAGGTCCAATAGTAGTACCAAAAGAATTCACTCCACCTGCTAGGTTTAATCTATGAGATGCTTTAGCAGGCTCACCTAATGAAACAGCAAAAGGCTGGGCAGCAGTTTGCTGTAAAGAAAATCCTAATCCTACTATAAATAATGCTCCCAACACATAATAAAAAACAGCAGTATCTCCCTGCTCTGCTCCATTTACTGATGGATACATGGCTAAAGCGCCTATTGCTGATATCAGAAGTCCATAAATTATTCCATTTTTATAACCCCAACTATTTAGTATATCTTTTCCAGATGAGCTAGATAAAATAAAAAGCATTAATGCCCCAAAATAATAAGCACCATAAAAAGCAAAATCGACCAACTGTGACTGAAATTGATCTATTTGAAAATAGGTTTTACAAAAGGGTATAAAAACCCCATTAGATGCCGCAATGAATCCCCAAAAGAAAAATACTGTTACTAGTGTGGCTAGTGCTGAATTATTGTTTTTCATAGCTAACGAATTTAATCAAATATTAAAAAGTACTATTTGATTTGATTTGATTATTTACAATATCTTTCATGTTGTCCAAACTACCCTCCATTTCCATCGCTAATTTAATCTGATTTCTAGCCCTGTCTAGGTTATGGTTATTTCTAGATGTTTTAAAATAAACATCACCATTGATGTGGTCATGTAAAAAACGGATTCCTTGTTCCAATGTAATGATGTAAGGTGAATAAGCCAACCAAGTAAGTTCATTTTTAGAAATAAAATCCTGTGCTATTTCCAAGTAACCTTTAGAAAATGACTCAAAAAATAAAATGTTAAATTGAATTTTATCTAGATCACTTTCATCTTCTACTGCACTATTGGCTCCTGTTCGTATGGCATCACCAAAATCATTTAAAATACAGCCTGGCATAACTGTATCTAAGTCTATGATCGCAATAGGTTCTTTCGAGTTATTATCAAAAAGAATATTATTGAATTTAGTATCATTATGACAAACTCTTATTGGCAATTGACCTTTGTCTTTTAAAGATTGATATAAGCCAAAATATTTTTTTCTTTCATCAAAAAAAGAACTTTCATTTGAGACCTCAATAGACTTTCCATTTTTATCTAATTGAAAATCATTAACAAATTGTTCATAGATAAATCCAGTATTGTGAAAATTTTCAATGGTTGTATGTAGCTCTTCTGTTGGAAATTCTGAAAGTAAAGAATGGAAATTGGCAATGGCTTTTCCTGCTTTGTACATTTGATCTGAAGTTGTTACTTTTTGATAACTGATCGTTTTCTCTATATAATCGAAAGCCCTCCAACAATCATCTGTATTTAATCTTAGGAATAACTCATCATTCTTTGTTTTTACAATTTGTAGCGTTCTTTCTTTAATTTTTAATTTTGATTGCAGGTAGTTAGATACCACATTAATATTTTGCATTAAAGCCAATGGGTCTTTAAATATATTGGTATTGATCTTCTGAAGAATATAGATTCTTATTTGACCATTTGAACAAGAAAAAGTCAATTTATAAGTGTCATTTATATGACCATTCTGAATTATAGTAGCGTCTATATAATCACCCGAAAAACCGAACTTACTTATAATTTCAACTAACTTTTCCATAACTCTTTTGGATATTTTTTATTCGAAATAGATTCTTCTAATAGTATCTTATCTTTATTGTATGTTAATCCAAACCATTGTTCATTAGTTGCAATTACTTTAAATTTTTCTGAATGTTCTTTAATTAGTTCATTAACTACTGAAGGAAGAAAAAACTCTTTATCTAATTGTGTTGAAGATTGATCTAGGAAAATCAAAAATCTTTTCTCCAACTCTTCAAATATTGAAGGATATAACCCCCATAAATTCATTGAAACAATAGTGCTGGAATTATTATGTTCTGTATGATTTAAATTAGTTAATTCTTCAATTAATTGAAGAAAGTTATTGCTATCTAAAGTACAGATCCCCCTATTTACGTTTCCATGCTCAGAGAGTGTCTTACCTAGCTCATATCCTATCATTAACTGGTGATCAGATTTTGTGTAAAGCTGTTCATATAAGATTTTAAAAACAGATTTCCCATAATAATCATCTGCATTCATCAGCACAAAAGGTTCATAAATAAGGTCCTTACAAGCCAATAAGGCATGACCCGTTCCCCAAGGCTTAGATCTCTGTGTTTTTTGGGTATTTTCATGAGAATTTATTAACTGAAAAGCGAAATCAACCTCAATAAGGTTAGCTAATTTTTTTTCGAGCTCTTTAAAGTAGCTCTTAAATTCTTTTTTGATGATAAAAACTACTTTTTCAAACCCTGCTTCTATGGCATCATAAATAGCATATTCGAATAAATAAGCATTGGCAGCACCCACCTTCTCAAATTGTTTTAGAGAACCATACCTGCTTGAATTGCCTGCGGCCATTATTACTATTGTTGGAGTCATTTTTGAATAAAATAGCTAAGATTTAAACCTAAAGTAAACAGAATATTCATTATAAATCATTCAGATTTAATTTGAGTAGAATAAAATAGCCGAATTAAGCGTTGTTTAGACTAAATTTGCAAAAAAATTAAGCATGGGCAAGAAATCAGTTGTAGGGTTTTCAAAGCTATCTAAAGAAGCTAAAATGGAATGGATCGCCAATGAATATCTCGATGGAGATAGTAATTGTATAGATCTATTAAAAAGCTATTGGCATGAAGACAAAAAGGTACAAAAGATCCATGATGAATTCATAGAGAACACCATTTCCAATTTTTATTTACCATTTGGCATAGCACCCAATTTCTTGATCAATGATCAGATCTTTTGTGTTCCTATGGCAATTGAAGAAAGCTCAGTTGTTGCTGCTGCTGCTAAAAATGCTTCTTTCTGGTTGGAGAGAGGTGGTTTTAAAGCAGAAGTTATTTCAACTATTAAAATAGGTCATGTACATTTTGCTTGGTATGGTAAATATGAAAAGTTAGTTGAGCTATTTGACAAGATCAAAAATAAATTCATTGATGAAACTGATCATCTTACTGCCAACATGAGAGAAAGAGGTGGTGGAATTTTAGACATCCAATTGATCAACAAAACAGATCTAGAGCCTAATTATTACCAGCTAATGGCAAAATTCGAGACCTGTGAAGCAATGGGTGCTAATTTTATCAATAGTATTCTTGAAGAGTTTTCTAAAATTTTACAAAGAGAGATCGAGGATAGCAACTTTACTCAAGAAGAGAAAAGACTGGTGATCATCATGTGTATTCTAAGTAACTATACACCAGAATGTATTGTTAGATCAGAAGTTTCCTGTCCCATTGAAAAATTAACTGAAGGAACTAATTTATCTCCAGATGAATTTGCCTTAAAATTCGAACAAGCCATTCATGTTGCTACCATTGAACCTTATAGAGCAACCACTCATAACAAAGGTATTTTTAATGGAATTGACGCAGTAGTACTGGCTACTGGAAATGATTTTAGAGCAGTAGAAGCATGCGGACACACCTATGCTGCTAGAGATGGACAATACAAAAGTTTAACACAAGTTGAAGTAATAAATGGACAATTCAGGTTTTGGATTGAGGTTCCTCTTGCATTGGGTACTATTGGTGGTTTAACTTCCCTACATCCTATGGTGAAATTTGCTCATCAGCTACTTGGAAATCCAAATGTTGAACAATTAATGAAGATCATTGCTTCGGTTGGATTAGCTCAAAATTTTGGAGCCATTAGGTCTTTAGTTACTACTGGAATTCAAAAGGGGCATATGAAAATGCACTTATTAAATATTCTTAATCAATTGGGAGCAACGGAAGAAGAAAGAAAAGATGTTAAAGAATATTTTTCGAATAAAGTAGTTTCTCATCAAGCAGTAGTTAATTATTTCTGTGAATTAAGAGGTGTCTCCCAAAAAGATCTATTAAAAAAAAATAAGTGAACTCTTTTCATGCTAACGGAAAATTACTGATCAGTGGAGAATATGTAGTGCTAGATGGTGCGCTAGCATTAGCAATTCCAACTAAAAAAGGGCAATTCTTAAATTTTGAACCAACTAATCATTCTGTCCTTCATTGGAAAAGTTTAGATGAAAATAAAAATCTTTGGCTAGAAGTAAAATTTAACCCTAATGATCTTGAAATAATAGAATCTACAGATATAGTCAAAGCAGAAAAGCTAAAGACAATTCTTAAAAAAGCCATTGAATTAAACAATCAATCTACCCTAATAAATGGCCTAATTACCACCCAATTAGAATTCCCTCTTGAATGGGGTCTTGGCTCAAGCTCAACATTAATCAGCTGTATTGCTCAATGGTTGAACATTGATCCTTATGAATTACACTTTGAAGTAAGTAATGGCAGCGGATATGATATAGCATGTGCAGAAAATAGCTCTTCTATTACTTATCAATTAGCTAACAATAAACCCATTACTACAACTATAAATTGGAATCCTTCATTTCATGGATCACTATTCTTTGTGTACCTAAATAGGAAACAAAAAAGCGACATTGAAGTCAATAGGTTCATTAATAACACCAAGAATATAAATACAGCAACAACAATCAACTATATATCTGAAATCACAAGCTCAATTATTAATTGCAACCAGCTTCTGGCTTTCAATTCATTGATTGAAGAGCATGAAAAAATAATGAGTCAATTACTTAACCAACCTACTATTAAAGAAAGTGATTTTCCTGATTTTAATGGAAGTATAAAATCATTAGGAGCATGGGGTGGAGATTTTATTTTAGCTACGGGTGATAATGAAGAGAGAGCCTATTTTAAAAAGAAAGGTTTCAACACTATAATTGAATTTAAAGACATGGTTAAATAAATAGCCAAGATTTCAAAAAACAATGTTTATAATTTTATTAAACAAAAAAAGTTCCAACCATACAATCAACTATTTTAGTATCCAATGAACACTAGTGATTTTAAATGTAAAAGCACAATTAATTTTCCTAATGAAGGTGAAATAACCTGGGAAAGTCCATCTAATATTGCTTTAATAAAATATTGGGGGAAAAAACCTGTTCAGATTCCGACAAATCCCTCTATTAGTCTTACATTAAATGATTGTTCAACTACAACAAAATTAAGGTTTAAAAGAGCTGATTCACCCAAAATAAATTTATCGCTTGGAGGTGTAGAGAACACCTCTTTTCTTAAAAAGATCCATGCATTTATTGACAGAATTGAACCCTATTGTCCATTTATTAAAAATTATTCTCTCTTTATAGAAACTGAAAACACATTTCCACACAGTAGTGGCATCGCTTCTTCAGCATCTGGTTTCAGTGCTTTGGCGCTATGCATAGTTAGCATTGAAAAAGATTTAATGAATTATTCTGATGATTTTTTCTTTCAAAAAGCATCGTTCATAAGCAGACTAGGTTCGGGAAGTGCTTGTAGATCATTATATGGGCCTATTGCTGTATGGGGGAACCATTCATGCTATAAAAATAGCAATGATGAATATGCAGTACCATTTTATGATGCACATGAAATATTCAATAATTATCAGGATACTATACTTATTGTGGACAAAGGCAAAAAACAAGTTAGCTCATCAGTTGGACATCAGCTAATGAACGATCACCCATTTGCAGATAGCAGGTTTAAACAAGCCAATCAAAACATTGAAAAAATCAAAAATATACTCATTGAAGGAAACCTTCCTGCTTTTAATGAATTAGTAGAAAAAGAAGCTTTATCTCTTCATGCTATGATGATGACCTCCAACCCTTACTTTATGTTATTTAAAGCAAATACTATAAATATCATCAATAAAGTATGGGACAAAAGAAATTCATCTTCATTACCTATGAGTATAACGTTGGATGCAGGTGCAAATGTGCATTTGCTTTATCCTGAAAAATACAAAAACGAAATTACGGGCTTTATCAGAGAGGAATTAATTGGTTATTGTGAAAATCAGCAGTATATTTGCGATAAAGTTGGAAATGGCCCTTTAATGAAAAAGGAACATTATGCTTAAAGAATCACTATATTATAGTAAGATCCTATTATTTGGAGAATATGGGATCATTCAGGATTCAATGGGGTTATCAATACCCTATAATGACTATAATGGAAAATTTATATTTACAAAAGAGCCCAATGATTTTTCAAAAAAATCCAACAAGAATTTAAAAAAATACCTGGATCACCTTCTTCAACTCCAAGAAAACAACAAAATACCTTGCCAGCTTGATCTAATTAAATTTGGTGAAGACATTAAAAATGGCATTTATTTCGATTCAAGTATCCCTCAAGGATTTGGTGTTGGAAGTTCAGGAGCTTTAGTAGCAGCCATCTATGACACTTATTGCCCCAAAAAGATTGCACCTGAAAAGAACCTAACTAATAAAAACTTTTTAAAGCTAAAAGTTATCTTCGGTGAAATGGAAGCTTATTTTCATGGAAAAAGCTCTGGGCTGGATCCATTGATCTGCTATTTAAATTTACCTATCCTTATTAAATCTAAAAGTAATCTAGGAACAGTAGGTATTCCTGATTCTTCTGAAGGCAAAGGCGCTATATTCTTAATGAATACAGGGCAAACTGGCAAAACACAGCCACTCGTTCAACATTTTATGGAAAGGTGTAAAGAAGATGGATTTAGAAAAATGCTTAAAGAGAAATTCAAAAAATACAACGATGCTTGTATTGAAGCATTCCTAAATAAAGAATCTAAACCTTTACTTCAGAATGTAAAAGGACTATCTAAAATCGTACTAGAACACTTCAAACCAATGATCCCTAAAATATACCAGAAACTTTGGCAGGAAGGTATAGATTCTAATGCCTATTATCTAAAGCTATGTGGCTCTGGTGGAGGTGGCTTCATCCTAGGTTTTACTGAAGACATTGAAAAAGCAAAAGCTAAACTAGAAGGTTATCCATTAGATGTCATCTATCGATTCTAAATCCTCTTTGGATCATAACAACAAAAAGAAGGAAGTTCTTCTTATAAAGGTCATTGCCATGTTATCTTTGGTAAGATGGTACAACATATTGTTGATGGTCATTGCTTTGTATTTAAGCTCAGTTTATATCTTAAATCCAAAAGTTCCTAAACTAGAGCTACTAAAAGATTTACAGCTTCATCTCAATGTATTTGCAATTGCAGCATTATTAATGGCTGGTTATATCATTAATTCCTTTTATGATTTTGAAAAGGACATGATTAATCATCCTGAAAAAACTGTATTTGGAAGAGTGATAAGTAAATCATCCTGCCTTAATACATATATTATTTTATTATTGATAGGATTTGTTCTATCTGCTTTTATAGACTGGAAAGTATTTATTTTCAATGTTGGGTTTTCTTTTAGCCTTTGGGTATACTCTCATAAGCTTAGAAAAAAAGCATTAACTGGAGAAATGGGAGCTTCTTTGCTAACCATAGCTCCATTTGCCAGCATTAGTCTTTATTATATGCATACCAATTCTACCATTATACTTTTTGTCGGCTATATTTTTGCCATCACCTTCACTAGAGAGGTTGTTAAAAAAATGGTGTCTTTAAAAGGAGATCTTCTAGTGAATGAAAAAAGCATTCCCATATTATTTGGAATTAGAAATACAAAATACATTATTCTAATTCTAATGCTCCTTTCCATTTGTCCAATTGTTGTTATTTTTCCCGAAATAATCAACAAGCAAATTGCTTATTATTTTGGATTTAGCTTATTAATGATCATCCTCTCAATATTGTTGCTTAAAAATTCTAAAACACCAACACATTTTAATAAGATCAACAATATTTACAAGATTATATTAGTTTTAGCAATTGCATCCATTATTTTGTATTAAACTATGAAAAAAATAGCCCTACCCTTTGCATTTATTATTTTACTCGGATCATGTGATCCCAATAATCCCGCTCAAAATTCCAATCAAATGACAGAAAGTATTACTATTCCTGAATGTAAAAAACAGCCAAAATCTCTTATGATTCATGATCATGAAAGGATTGACAATTATTATTGGCTTAATCAAAGAGAAGACCAAGAAGTAATAGATTATTTGAATGCAGAAAATGAATATACCCAGCAGATAATGCATCCAACAAAAATGCTTCAAGAAAAGCTGTATAAAGAAATGAGAGGGAAGATCAAAGAACAAGACGAAAGCGTTCCTTATTTCTTGAATGGATATCATTACCTTACCAAATACAATGAAGGATCTGAACACCCCATCTTTTCAAGAAAAAAAGAGCATCTTGAAGCCAATGAAGAATTGTTATTAGATTGTAATCAGATGGCTGACGGATTTGACTTTTTTGACTTTGGATCTTTTGATGTAAGTCCTAACAATAGTATAATTGGATATTCCTACGATACGCTTTCTAGGAGAATGTATGACATTCAATTCAAAGACCTCAACTCTAATAAAATATATCCTGAGATTATTAATAATACTACTGGGTCTATGGCCTGGGCCAATGACAATCGAACTGTATTCTACACAAAACAAGACCCCGTTACTTTAAGATCCTGTAAGATCTATAAGCACATCCTAGAAACTGACCCAAAAAATGATGAGTTGGTCTATGAAGAAAAAGACGAAACATTCGATTGCTCAGTTTATAAATCGAAATCCGATAAATACATTATTATCAGCACATCTAGTACCCTTACAGATGAATTTTTGCTGATCAATGCAGACGAACCTAATAGCCAACCTAAAGTTTTTCATCCTAGAGAAAGAGGATTAGAGTATAGGATCTACCATTACAAAGACCAATTTTATGTTCAGACAAATTTAAATGCACAAAACTTTTGTTTGATGACCTGCCCAGAAAACAATACAGCAAAAGATAACTGGAAAATACTCATAGAACCGAGGACCAACACTTTATTAGAATACATTGAAACTTTTGAGAACCATTTAATGATCTGTGAAAGAACAGATGGACTACTTCAACTAAGGATCATTGATTTAATAAACGACACAGAGCATTTCGTACCTACTAATGATGAATCCTATGTCATTCAAAGTGCGGCCAATTTCGAATTAAACACCAATAAGCTAAGGTATTGGTACTCATCTTTAACAACTCCAGGCACCACTTATGAATACGATATGGATAGTAAAGAGCATACTATTCTAAAACAAAAAGAAGTACTTGGAGATTTTAATCCAGAAAACTACATTTCCAAAAGGATTTGGGCTTCTTCTAGAGATGGTGTTAAGATCCCTATCTCTATAGTTTATAGAAAAGATGTAGCAATAAATGGTGAAAACCCATTATTGCAATATGCTTATGGGTCTTATGGCTATAGCATGGAACCCTATTTTAGCTCAAACAGATTAAGCTTATTAGACAGGGGATTTATTTTTGCCATTGCTCATATTAGAGGAGGAGAAGAATTAGGAAGGCAATGGTATGAGAATGGAAAACTATTAAAAAAGAAAAATACTTTTACTGATTTTATTGATTGTTCTTTATTCTTAATTGAGAACAACTACACCAATAAAGAGAAGCTATATGCATCTGGTGGTAGTGCTGGCGGATTATTAATGGGAGCAGTGTACAACATGCGCCCAGATCTTTATAAAGGCATGATCGCTGCTGTACCCTTTGTTGATGTAGTAACTACCATGCTTGATGAGTCTATTCCATTAACTACAAGTGAATATGATGAGTGGGGAAATCCAAACAATAAGGAATATTATGAGTACATGCTCTCTTATTCACCTTATGACAATGTAGAAGCCAAGGAATACACCAATCTATTGGTAACCACTGGCCTACACGATTCTCAGGTACAATACTTTGAACCTGCCAAATGGGTAGCCAAGCTACGTGAGCTAAAAACAGATAACAATCTGGTATTATTACACACCAACATGAAAACAGGACATGGAGGCGCCAGTGGAAGGTTTGAATACCTTAAAGAGATCGCTCTAGATTATGCATTTCTATTTATGTTAGAGGACATTAAAAACTAAGCTGACCCATGATCTGATGACAAACCTCATCAGCTGTAAGTAGATCACAGTCTATAACAAGATCTGCTCTTTCATACAATGGTGCTCTTTTTGTCAATAGCGATTTAAATTGATCGTCATTTTTAAAATTAGGTCTTGATATTTCATCAAACCCTATTCTTTTAATTAAAAGTGTAGCTGAACATTTCAAAAAAATAGTCAGCCCTTTTTGAGATAATAATTCATCGATTTGATCTAGCTCTACCATTCCTCCACCAGTAGCAATCACTGTATTTTCACAATTTAGATCTAAAATAAATTGCTTTTCAAGCTTTCTAAAATAAGCTTCCCCTTTATTTTCAAAAATAGATGCTACAGATCGTTGTTCTTTTTCTTCGATCATTTGATCTGAATCCAGAAAATGATAATTCAATTTTTTAGATAATAATCTACCTACTGTGGATTTACCACAACCCATCATCCCTACTAAAAAAATATTTTGATCTTTAGATTTAATTAACCTCAGATTTATTAAGCATGTTCAAATAGGTAACTACCTGATTGATATATTCTTCGAAATCTTCTCCATTTAGGTCTATCATCATGTCATAGAATGGTTCATTTTCTGATGAATAGGTTCCCACTTTTAAATAAGCTTTTGAATAATGCAATACAAATCGCTGAGAAATTTCTTTTTCCCTAATTATATCTAGTAAAATATCAAAGTTTTCATTCATGAAATTCCTGGCTTCATTAATGGTGGGCATACAAAACCAGTTTAAGTCTTTTAATTTATAATAATCCAGTCCAAGCTTACTTTGTAAGAAATGCGGATCATCTTTTTTAGGATAGAATGCAAGGGCTTTAATATTTCTTATACCAAATTCATCTTTAAGGTACTTGATCAGCTTCACCACCTTTTTATAATCATCTTCTTCCTTAACAACACAAAGAATACCAAATGAATTAGCCTCATTAATATTACAAGACTTAACCTTTCTTTTTTTGTATTTCTTTATTTGATTAGTAAGGACTTTTTTGCCAAAAAATTTCTTTATATGTAAAAATGGCTGTTGCATGATGCAAATTAATAAAACATCTAAAAGGGTAGCTCACCCTGAACAGGATGATTTCCACTTTCTTTTGTTACTGAATCAGTGATTTTAGATAAAAATTCTTGTTCTGTAGCTATTTTAATCCCCAACTTTTGAGCTTTTTCCAGCTTAGATGGGCCCATATTTTCACCTCTAACTATCAGATCAGTTTTTGCAGATACAGAAGACACCACTTTCCCTCCATTCGATTCTATAAGTGCTTTGATCTCATCTCTAGATCTTAAAATGAATTTTCCGGAAACTACTATACTCATCCCATTCAATTGATCGGAGCTTTGATCCTCTTCAATTACTTTAAATGACAAGCCAGCTTCTTTAAGTCGTTCAATTAATTGAAGATGGTCTGGATCCTTAAAATAATCAATAATAGATGCTGCGATCTTTTCTCCAATCTCATCTGCTTCTATCAGTTCTTCTTGTGTTGCTCCAATAATCGCATCTATGTTCTTAAAATGTTTAGCCAGCTTTTTAGCTACAGTAGCTCCAACATATCTAATACCCAAGGCAAACAATACCCGTTCAAAAGGAACCTCCCTAGAATCTTTAAGCCCATTGATAAGATTATCAACTGACTTTTGGGCCATCCTCTCCAAGGGTAATAATTGATCGGCTTTAAGATCATATAGATCAGCTACATTCTTTATCAGCTTTGCTTCAAATAATTGATCTACAGTTTCCGCTCCCAACCCATCAACATCCATTTGTTTTCGACCGATAAAATGCTCAATTTTTCCTTTTAATTGAGGAGGGCATTCTTTGTCGTTAACACAATAATGCTGTGCTTCTCCTTCTATTCTTTCTAATACTGCATTACACTCCGGACAATTCTCAATAAAAACAGTCGCTTTAGATTTCTTTTTTCTTTTAGAAAGGTCCACCTCGATGATCTTAGGAATGATCTCTCCTCCTTTTTCAACAAAGACAGTATCCCCAATTCTAACATCCAGCTTCTCGATCTGATCTGCATTGTGTATACTCGCTCTTTTAACAATTGTCCCACTAAGCTCAACAGCACTAAGATCTGCAACAGGTGTAATGGTTCCGGTTCGACCTACCTGATAAGTAATGTTCTCCAACAATGTACTGACTCTTTCGGCCTTGAACTTATAGGCAATTGCCCATCTAGGAGATTTAGCTGTTGAACCGAGCTCTTTTCGTAAATGTAAATCATCGACCTTAATAACTACACCATCGATATCAAAGGGAAGTGATTTACGTTTATCATCCCAGTAATTAAGAAATTCCATCACTCCATCTATTGAATCAAATCTATCGATGTATCGGTCTTTTAAAGATGGTACCTTAAATCCCCAATCTATTAATTGCTCATAAATAGAAAACCCAGAGCTATAAGGTAGATTATCCATATGGAGACCGTATAAATAACAATCTAATTTTCTTTGAGCTACTATTGATGAATCTTGCATTTTTATGGTGCCAGATGCTGTATTTCTAGGATTGGAAAACAGAGATTCCCCATCCTTTTCTCTTTGCATATTTAGCTCTTGAAAAGCTTTATGTGGAAAAACAATTTCTCCTCTGATCTCAAAATAATCTGGATAGCTTCCTCTAAGTTTTAACGGAATGGATTTAACGGTTCTTACATTAGCAGTTACATCCTCCCCTTTCTCACCATCTCCTCTTGTAACACCTCTTAATAAAACTCCATTTTCGTAGGTAAGACTAATGGCTACTCCATCGTATTTCAATTCACAGGTATATTCAATGTCTTTTTCTGTTAATTTTTGAATTCTTTTTTCAAAATCAAGGATCTCTTCTTTAGAATAGCTGTTGCTTAACGACAACATAGGAAACCGATGCTCTACAGTAGGAAAATTCTTAGTGATGTCTCCTCCAACTCTTTTGGTAGGTGAATTAGGATCTTCAAATTCAGGGTTCTCTTGCTCAAGCTTTTCAAGCTCTTTTAGCAGTACATCAAACTGTTGATCGGAAATACTAGGTTCACTCTTTACATAATAAAGGTAATTATGCTGACTGAGCTCCTTCCTTAGCTTTTCTATTTTGTCTTTCACTGACATGAATTAATCAATTGTTTATATAGCGGCTTTAATCATGCGATCCTTACCCTGCATGTCTTTTTTTACCTCAATATTTACAAACCCTAAAGATGCCAATAATTTAACGATTTCCTCTCCTTTTTCCTCATGAATTTCAAAAAAAAGCAGGCCTTTTGATTGAAGATTAATACTAGCTAATTGGGCAATCCGCTCATAAAAGATCAAAGGATCATCATCTGGAACAAAAAGTGCTGTTGCAGGTTCATGGTCCAGTACATTTTTTTCCATTATCAACGACTCGTTTTTAGCTATATAAGGAGGATTACTTACAATGCAATTCCATTTACCTATTTGATCCTCTTCAAGGATATCTATCTTTTCAAGCTCTAGCTCCAATCCATGATGATCTGCATTCCACCTAGCGATCTGCAATGCCTCTTCGCTAACATCAATTCCCTTTACCTGCACACTATTCATTTTACTTTTTAATGCCAGTGCTATGCATCCCGAACCAGTGCCAATATCTAAGACCCTGTCATTATCATTAATATGTTTTATTACAAGGTCAACAAGCTCTTCTGTCTCTGGTCGTGGAATTAATACAGCAGGACTCACCTTTAAATCAAGCTCATAAAAAAATGTACTTCCAAGGATATATTGAATAGGCTCTGAATTAAGTAACCGTTCTAATACATTGCTAAATTGAGCAGATTGATCTTCTTCTAAAACCAGCTGTTTATTCATAGATATATCCAGCTTATTCCAGCCCATTAGCTTTTGAAAAGCTACTACAATAAATCGATCAATTTCTCTATTGGAATATAGCGAAGAAAGCTGATCATTAAATTGTTTAGATAACGCCCCTATTGTTTTACCAGAATTCACTTAACAAAGTAAATGAATTAAAGATCATAGCTCCTCTTTTTTATCGGTATTCTTTCTAATGGTATGCATATAGGTAATTCTTATGATCCTGATCTTTTTAGGATTCCAGTAGCTTCTTTCTTTTTCTTTTATGTAACAAATACTGATCCTTTGTTCTTTATTGAATTTATAAGAAGTCCCTATACCCATTCTGTATTTTGTAAATCCATTTAGAGCGCCAGTCTGATAATGATGAAATGTTTCAAAAAATATTTCAGGATCAAGTTTCCAGCTTTTAATGTTGTACCTGCCCTTCCATCTGAAACGAATATCATGACTATTATAATCACCCTCATCTTTTGTTCTACCTAATTCATTTCTTATTTGATAGCGTATTCTATAATTACTTGAAAAAGGATCTTTAGGGTTTGAATCTATTTTATAATTATAATCTATGTGAAACCTTATATGGTTCTCAAATTCAGTATTCCCCACATTATCATTCATGAACAGATATCTCGTACCTATTGTTAAAATATGTTGATCAAAAGATTTTTTATCGCTAATTAAGTATCTACCCTCTATTTGCGTAAAAATCCTATCAAAAGTAGTTGAGTTTTCTTTCATCCGAAACTGCCCCCCAATATCTACTCTTAATTTTTCCGAAAGGATATATCTTATTTTTCCAGCAGACCAAGTTTCAAAATCCTGATTATTAGGGTAATTAAAATCCTGAGTATAACCATTGATTAACATCAAAAAGAATAGAAATAGACCATATGTTCTTTTTTGGATCATTTATTATTCGTTGTAACATTTTCCTGTAGAATATTCTGCTCCTATTGGTATGTCAAAAAGCAGCTGATATTCTATTTGATTTCTTCTATTTACAACCCAGCTTCTGAGTTCATCTACCTTTAATGAATAACCGGGATCTATTTGTGCTGTTTCTACTAATACAGAATAATTATCAATAAAGGAAATAAGGAAATTTTCATCCCAAACATCATTCAACAATCTTTGTAATTCTATTTGTAGTTTTGCAGACATTATCGGAATCCTGGATAATCTTCTTGGAAGCTCAGCATTCATAAAACTGATAAGATCAGATCCCTCTTTGTTGTAGTAATCTATTCCCCATGGAATAAGAGTAGCTCTACCACCATCATTTGGATCGAAATAAACAAAGAAATTATTCCTGTTTACAGTATAACCATCGTCCATTGAGAGTAAGATCTCCAATGCCCAAAAAGAGATAAATCGATCTATATTCAGGTATTGATCTAAAGTAGAGATCAATTGTTCATCAGGCAATTCTAACGCTTGAGCAATGTTAATAATTGGCAAGCCAACATTATTGGTAGCCGCAGTTTTAGCCGTCCACCTTGGCAACCAATCTTCTACAAAATCTACTAGCTGCCCTTCATACAAATGTCCAGCACTGTTCCCAAAAGCTCTTTGTAAAAATTTTTCATCTAGGGGCTCAATTCGTGTGTAGACCCCTAATGCTTCATCATTGATAGAGACATTTGCCAGATGACTTCTAGGAGCTGGATAATTAGCCAATTCATATATATAATAAGCCAATGAGGTCCAGATCCGTGTTACTTCCTGAGAATTATTATTAAATGTGATACTGCTTGTTCCACCTAGATCTTGACCAGCTATGTATTTATCTGTAATGATACGCAATGAAGGTGCTGGTGAAAAAATAGAACCAAGAAACCCTTTTTTCCTAATACCAATATTACCCAATGACACCCCATCCAATTCTATATTTCCAGAATACCAATTGTATTCATTAGGAAAAGGAACATCACATTGATCTACATATTCAACCAAAACAGCACAGGCTGTATTGCCTTCATTGTCGTAAATATTAGGACCAAATCTCGATTCTTCTCTCATGCTTTTAAAATCATTGGCATCCATTTCAATATTAACACAAAGCATATGATTGTGATCGAATGCGATCTCCTGATTAGCAAAAGTAGCATTGGACAAACCTTGAGAACAGGGGATTCCTTCCGGCCGATCTTCCCAAAGATCAAAAGCATACATTAAGCTATCTGCTATAACTGAAAGAATGATTTTTTTACAAGAAACGCCTAGAATGAAACTGACAATAAATAGCAATAAAAACCCAGATAGTTTTTTCTTCATGCTTTAAATTTACACAAAAATCATACCCTCACTCCCATCACACAAACATCATCTATTTGTTCAAGCTCTCCCTTCCAAGAATCAAAGGTCTCTTCTATTATTCTTTTATGCTCTGCTATAGGTTTATCTTCTACAGAAAGCAATAGTTTCTTAAAATTCAGCTTTTTAAATTTCTTTCCTTTTTCTCCTCCGAACTGATCGGCAAAACCATCGGAGAAGATGTAAATAGTATCTCCTTTTTGTAATTCAAACTCATGCGTGGTAAATGGCTTTGAATGATCGAACTTTCCGATTGGCTGGCTGTCTCCTCTGGTTTCAAGCAATTCTCCATTCCTTACGATCCATAAAGGATTATTGGCTCCTGCAAAGCTCAGCTCATTTTCTCGAATCATACACAAAGCAATGTCCATCCCATCTTTTACCTCTTCTTCACTTTTTTGAAATTCCTGAATTAAAAGAGCACGGGAACGATCCAGTATTTTACCGGGTTCTGTTAGCCCATGTTCCCTTACAGAACGATTCAATGCATTGTTTCCTATTACCGACACCATGGCCCCAGGTATTCCATGACCGGTACAATCGGCTACAGCAAAAAGCACCATATTGTTGACGGTTTCCATCCAATAAAAATCTCCGGCTACAATATCTTTGGGCAGGTAAAGAACAAACGAATTTTCTAAGTGCTCTTTCAATGATTTTTGAGGAGGAAGTATGGCAGACTGAATGCGCTTGGCATAGTTTACACTATCTAAAATGTCGTTATTTTTCTCTTCCAGCTTTTCATAAGCCTCATCCACTTCTGCTTTTCTGGCTCTGATTATACGGTTGTCCTTTTTCTTTTGATAAAAAGACCAAAATCCAATGCCTGATAGTAATAACAACACGCCAATACCTGCATACAAAAACATTCTTTTATTGGCCGCATCTGTTTCATTGGCTAGAATTTCTGCTTGATGTTGTATTTGCTCAGCTTCTTTTGCTTTTACAAAAGATATGCTGTCTAGCTTATGCTGATTGTCAAATTCAATTTGAATGATTGATTTATTGAGCTCATCTTTATTAAGGCTATCCGCTAATAACTTGTACTTCTCCAAATATTCTAAAGCCTTATTATTATTACCCAAGTTTTTATAAATAATATATGAACTATTATATATTCCTTTTAATTCATGAAAAGAATTTTTGAAATGTTCTTCAGCTTGGTCTATATATGGCAATGCCTCTTTATATTTTTCATCTTTTATTAAAACATCTGCTAACAATTTATTACATTCTATAATGCCAGACAGATAATTTAATCCTTTAAATATTTCTTTACTTTCAGTTAAATATTTTAAGGTTTCTGAATGATTCTTTTTATTATAATGTACTTGTGCAATTAATAATAACGAGTAACCAACATCTTTTTTATTATTAGTTTTTTCAAAAACATCAATGGCTTTTTCAATATAATATAGTGCCGAGTCATATTCTTGCAGGTCTTTGTATGTAGAGGCAATGTCTTTTAAATTCCAGCCTATACCTGCATTCCATTTAATTTCTTTTCTGATTTCTAGACTTTTATGAAAGTATTCTATGGCAGACCTTTTACCAGATTCCCCTAACAATTTTTGAATGACACCAATTTCTGTATAAGCATTGGAAATACCTTTCGGGTTATTATTTTCTTTACAAATATCAACAACTTCTTTGTACGTTTCAATAGCTGATTGAACATCTCCTTTTTTAAAATAAATATTTCCAATTTCGTTTAAGCAATTAGCAATTTCTTTTTTATTCCCCAGTTCCTCTTTTATTTTTAAGCTTTTGGTGTAATAGTCCATTGCTTTGGTATAATCGCCCTGTACATCATAAATAATTCCAATGTTATTTAAAGCATCAGCAATGCCATCTTTATCTCCTATTCCCTCTTCTATTTTTAAGCTTTTAGTGTAATAGTCTATGGCTTTGGCATAATCTCCCTTATCTTGATAAATAATTCCAATGTAAGTTAAAGCATCAGTAATGCCATCTTTATCTCCTATTTCCTCTTCTATTTTTAAGATTCTGGTGAAATAGTCTATGGCTTTGGCATATTCTCCCTGATTAAAATAAATACTTCCAATGTTATTTAAAGCACTAGCAATGCCTTTTTTATATTTCTGTTTTTCCTTTTCTGTAAGCTGTTTTGTTAAATTGCTTTCACATATTTCTATTATTTGTTTATTTAATTCTAGGTCAAGTTCTGGATCTGATACATATATTATATTATCCCAAGCAATTAAAGCATTTACCTTAATAGTATCGTATTTAGCAGTACTAATTACTTCTTTTAAAGAATCTATTTGTTGAATTTCTTCACCCGATAGCTGAGCTATAGAGCTAACCCCAATAAAAAGTATTATGAAAAACGCTAGGTGCTTTTGCATGTGATAAAAATAGGAAAGAAAATAGGTTTTTTTAGTTAATAAGGTAATTAAGTTGAGTATTCATGAAATATAATTGCATTTATCATTAAAAAACTTAAATTTATTCTATCCTCTACAAAACCATCCTATTTGAAAACACACCTTGAATATTTTTACAGCTGGGAACAAAACACTCCTGACAATCTATTTTTAAAACAGCCCTATGGAAATACCTGGCACACGCTCACCTATAAAGAGGCAGGTATTGAAGCAAGAAAAATGGTTGCTGTTCTTCAAAAAATGGGCTTACAAAAAGGAGACCATATAGGAATTCTCTCCAAAAACTGCTACCACTGGATCTTAGCAGACCTTGCCATCTCTATAGGTGGGTTTATTTCTGTACCATTTTATGCCAGTCTGCCAAAAGCACAGCTCAAAGAAGTGATAGAAAAAAGTGACATTAAATTGCTTTTTGCTGGAAAGCTTGATCATTGGGGAGATAAAGCTACTGCACTCCCAGAAACATTAAAAGTGATCAGATTCCCCCATTACAAAGGAAATGCAAAAATTGAAATTGGTGAATCTTGGAATGACCTTATAGAAAATACCACTCCATTCAATGAAAGCCCCATCCCTGCTCTTGAAGATGTCTGGACCATTGTATTTACATCCGGTACTACAGGAAGTCCTAAAGGAGTAATACTGCCCTATGGAAATAAAGCCATCTTGTTCGACAACGAAGAAACCTACAATACTTTAGGTATACACGATTTAAAGGAGCATACCTTTTTTTCCTTTTTACCACTCAACCACGTGGGTGAAAGGCTGGTAATTGAAGGAGCTGCTTTTTTTACAGGTGGATGCATTGCATTTGCAGAATCCATCGACACTTTTATGAAAAACCTACAGGATATTCAGCCTACAGTTTTCTTTGCTGTTCCAAGGATCTGGAGTAAATTCCAATCGGGTATCTTATCAAAAATCTCTCAGAATAAATTGAACCTTCTGCTTAAAACTCCCCTTGTTTCTAACCTTATTAAAAACAAATTAAAAAAAGCACTGGGCCTTTCAAAAGCAGAGATCATTTTAACAGGAGCTGCCATTACCCCAAAGCACATCAAGCAATGGTATAGAAAGCTGGACATTAATTTAAGAGAGGTATTCGGAGCTACTGAAGCTTGTGGTGGAGTTACCATTACTCCTATTGGAGAGTTCAGTGATGAAGGAGTTGGCAAACCCATTAAAGGAGTAGAATTTAAAATAGATGATCAAACAGGAGAAGTCATTTATCAATGCGAACAATTAATGACTGGCTACTACAAAGACCCTGAAAAAACAGCATTAGTCATTAAAGATGGGTGGTACCATAGCGGAGACAAAGGTTTTTTTGATGAAATGAATAACCTGCATATCATTGGCAGGATCAACGATGCTTTTAAAACAGAAAAAGGAATCTATATTACTCCCAACCCTATTGAATCAAATATCCTGAAAAATGAGCTGATCGAGCAGGTCTGTGTTGTAGGGTTAACAGCTCCTCAGCCACTGGCGCTGATCAACCTATCGGAGCTGACTAATGATATGAGCAATGACGATATTCAGAACAACCTTTTCGGATTAATAGAGAAAATCAACCAAGAACTTGCCAATCATACTAAAATTGCATGCATGGTAATTACCAAAACAGAATGGAACGAAGAAAATGACCTGCTTACTCCTACCTTAAAGGTTAAGAGAAACAAAATAGATGAGCAATACATGCATCATTATACCCAATGGGTAAATAACGAACAAAAAGTGATCTGGGAATAAAAAATTTAAACGTTATTTCAGCTTAAATTCCTTCATGAGATAATAATCTCCTTTTTCTAAAAATGCCTTGGCTATTTTTCTTCTTTCCTCAATTAAATTAATGGCTTTATGACCTGTAAGTCGTTTGAGTCCTCCTAGCTGTATGGCCAGCATATCTTCTTTTACAAAACCACACAACGCTTCTTTACCTCTTCGATAAGAAGATTGCATGAGCTCCATAACGAGTACTTTTGTCATAGACAGCAATACGGATGTCTTATCCATCCCATGCTTATCAATCAGTAGTTTGGTTCTTAAAAGCGAAGATTCTGCAATAAAAATATCCATGGAAATATCAGCTATCAGCATCATAATCTCCTGCTCCTTTTCTAATTTATCCATCAAGGTCTGTGCTGCACTAGCTGCCACCAACAACCAAGCTTTTTTTGCTTGAGCAATCAAATGATTCAGCTCATCAAGCTCATCATCAAAAGCTGGTTTATTTTCTGGAGGTTTCATTAATTCCTGCTGTTGCTTTAGTGCTGAGCTCATCAAATCCAATCTACCTCCCATGGCCCTTTTTAGTAGCATTCCAGTTGTAAGCAAACGGTTGATCTCATTCGTTCCTTCATAGATCCTGTTGATCCTACAATCCCTATAAGCCCTGGCAATAGGTAGCTCTTCGGAATAGCCCATACCTCCGTAGATCTGCAAGGTCTCATCCACAATCTGATCGGCTATTTCAGAGCCATATACTTTTAGCATGGCACACTCAATGGCATATTCCTCTGCTGCGATCTGTTTGGCCATGTAGCTTTTTTCTCCACTTTCAATCTTATCATTTACCATATTATGGATCAAACCAGAAGTACGGTAAACTGCCGATTCGGAACCATAGATCTTGATCGCCATATTGGCTATTTTATGCTGTATCGCTCCAAATTCTCCAATGGGTTGATTGAATTGCACTCTTTCATTGGCATAAGAAAGAGCATGTACCAACATGGATTTAGCTCCACCAGTAACACCATTACCTAGCTTAAACCTGCCAATATTCAAAGTATTGAAAGCAATGCGGTGTCCTTTCCCAATTTCTCCCAACACATTTTCTACAGGAACCTCTACATTTTCAAAAAAGACTTGCCTTGTAGAAGATCCCTTAATTCCCATTTTTTTCTCTTCTTCACCTAACCTAACCCCTTTGGAATGGGCATCTACCAGAAATGCTGTAAAATGCGATCCATCGACTTGAACAAAAACTGTAAATAGATCAGAAAAACCTCCGTTGGTGATCCACATCTTCTGTCCATTTAAAATGTAATGTGATCCTTCTTTATTGAGTACAGCTTTGGTCTTGGCCGATAGTGCATCGGAACCAGATGTAGGCTCCGTTAAACAATAAGCCGCTTTGATCTTACCACACGCTATCATAGGAAGGTATCTCTTTTTTTGCGCTTCTGTTCCAAAGTAAAGAATAGGCAAAGTTCCTATACCAATATGCGCACCAAGTGATAAAGCAAATGAATGGGCAATGCCTAATTGCTCGAAAAAATAAGTTTCGGTATTAAAATCTAGCTCCATTCCCCCGTACTCTGCAGGTATGCTAATCCCCAGAAAACCCAATTTTTCTGCTTTTTCTAACAATGATAAGGTTAAGCCCTCTTCCTGGGCATCAAGTCTATCCAATACTGGATGGACCTCATTGATAAAAAAATCCCTAGCTGAATTACTGATCATCTCTTGCTCCTGTGTGATCATTTCAGGAACATAAATAGTGTGTTGGTCAGACTCCTTTAACAGAAATTCTCCACCTTTTAAACGCTCTTCTTTCAAATCAATTTCCGCTTTTAATTTAAACTCTTCTTACAATATTCAACTTAAATAAAAGTTAATCGTCTAAAAATAAAACATTTAAAGAAAGTTTATTACTAAATATTAAAATTTTATTCTTAAATTTAGCCAACGTAGTGCCATGACAAGAAGAATAAACTCTTTTAAATACCTTTTTTCCTTTTCGGCATATATTTTCGCTTATTTCAGCTTTACATATACCGGCATACTAGCATTTTCTGTAATTATTTATGCTTATGCGTTTATTCCTCTTCTAGAATTGTTTTTAAATCCCAATGAAAAAAACTTATCCTTAGCAGAAGAAGAGCTGATCAAAGACGATCCTGTTTACGACTTCTACTTATACTCCATGATCCTGGTTCAATACATTACCTTAGGGTATTTCCTGTATTCTATCTGTGATTTTTCCAATTCATTGGCCTTTAATTCCGAACTAACTGCAGTAGACATTACTGGAAGAATTTTATCCGCAGGAACATTGTGTGCACAATCTATCAATCTTGGTCATGAGCTAGGGCATCGCACGAATAAATTCGAACAGTTTTTGGCTAAATTGGCTTTACTTGTATCCCTTATCATGCATTTTTTCATTGAGCACAATAGAGGACATCATAAAAGAGTAGCCACTCCACATGATCATGCTTCTGCTAAAAAAGGAGATATTTTATATTTGTTTTGGATCCGATCTATGTTCCTAAGCTATTTTTCTGCATGGAATTTAGAAGCATTCAGGCTTAAAAGAAAAAACCAGCCAGTAATAAGTATCCACAATGAGATGATCCATTTTACCATTGTACAAATCTCTTTTATAGGTCTAATCTATTGGATCTTTGGAGTCTATGTTTCCCTTGCCTTTATTGCTTCTGCTATTCTGGGGATGCTAATACTAGAAACCATCAATTACATTGAGCATTATGGGCTAAGGAGAAGAAAAAATAAATACGATAAATTCGAGAGAGTATTACCTATTCATTCCTGGAATTCCAATCATATCATTGGCAGGATGATGATCTTTGAGCTTTCAAGACATTCAGACCACCACTTTAGAGCTTCCAGAAAATACCAGATCTTAAAGCATCATGAAAATGCACCTCAAATGCCTACTGGTTATCCTGGAATGATGGTATTGAGTCTTTTCCCCCCTTTATGGTTTTATGTAATGAATCCTAGAGTGGATAGTGTTATGTCAGAAAACTCCTAATCTTATTTATACAATTCTTTTAACAGCTTATATTCATCCCTTTTATATATTTATGACAATTAAATATTAATATGTTATTAGTTGTAGAAAGTGGGTCCACTAAAAGCGATTGGGTATTGGTAGAGAATAAAGCTATCACCCATAATTTCAAAACCATGGGCTTCAATCCTTTTTTTCACGATGAAAAAATTATACATCAAGCATTAAAAGAAAATACAGGGCTTTACCAAATTGCTGATCAAGTAACCAATCTGTTTTTTTATGGCGCGGGATGTTCAAGTGAAGAAATGAACAACATCATAAAGAATGCTTTTTCTAAAATTTTCAGTAATGCTACTATTGAAGTTGAGCATGATCTTTTGGCTTGCGCATTGGCTACTTACGAAGAAGAACCTGCTATTTCTTGTATTATAGGAACTGGCTCCAACTCTTGTTATTTTGATGGAGATCAATTGATAGAAAAAGTACCTGCTCTAGGTTATGTATTAGGCGATGAGGGTTCCGGCTCCTATTACGGAAAAAAAATTCTTACTGATTTTCTATACAATAAATTACCTAATGAAATTAAAACTGATCTAATTGACAATCAGCAGATCAGCAAGAATGTAATTTTTGAAAATATTTACATGAAACCAAATCCAAATGTGTACTTAGCTTCATTCATGCCATTTATTGCTAAATACAAAGAAACTGATTATGTAAAAGAAATGGTTATTAAAGGAATGTATCATTTTATGGAAAATCACGTTTGCTGTTACGACAATTACAAAGAAGTAAAAACACACTTTATAGGAAGCTTAAGTGAGGTTTTTAAAAATGAGCTTTTTATTGCAGCGGATCAATTGAATGTTCAGGTTGGTTCGATCATTCAAAAACCAATTGACAATCTGGTAAATTACCATATTAAACACTCATAAGATTATCCAATACCCAATTGAGGATTTTCATAGGATTCTTTAATGATAACTTTAAGTATCTCTATATCTATATCTGCCAATTTATTAATATAGAGGCACCCTTTACCCGTTTTATGTTTACCTAATTGGTCCAGCAAATCTTGAGCTCTAGAAATATCACATTGCATTAAATACATAGAAATCTTTGCTTTTCGAGGAGAAAACCCACATTTAAACCAATCCCCTTCTCTACCACTTGCATATTTATAATGTAGGTCACCATATCCAATAATACTAGTCCCCCACATTTTTGGTTGCTCACCAGTTACATCGGTCATCATTTTCATGATCTCCAAGGCATCTTTCCTCTTACCTTCATGATCAATTGAATTAATAAAATCGATTACATTGGATTTGTTCTTTTTAGTCTTTAATTCTGCCATTTTATAAAATTAATTAAATATTATTTTATATTTTATACAATGCATGCATTGATTATTTAAAATTTAATGTAACTTTGTTGATCTAAATTAACACTATTACCATGACTTTAAAAGGCGGATCTTTTTTAACCCAGACTACCGACCCCAATTCGGTTTTTACAGCAGAAGAATGGAATGAAGAGCAATTAATGCTCAAAAAAATGACTCATGATTTTCTTGAAGCAGAGCTTCATCATTTACCACAAGAACCCGAAGCATCTAAAGACCTTGAATTTGTAGCTAATCTATTAGAAAAATCTGCAGAACTAGGTCTTTGCGGTCTGTCCATTGCTGAAGAATATGGAGGATTAGACCTGGATTTTAACACTGGTCTGCTATTCACAGAAGCAATAGCTCCTGGGTTTTCCTTTGCCACCACAATCGGAGCGCAAACATCTATAGGGTCATTACCCATTGTTTACTACGGAACAGAAGATCAAAAGAAAAAATATTTACCCAAGATCGCTACTGCAGCATACAAAACTTCTTACGCTTTAACAGAACCAGATGCAGGTTCTGATGCTAATTCAGGCAAAACAAAAGCTATTCTGAATAACGAAAAAACACATTACATCATCAATGGTCAAAAAATGTGGATTACTAATGGAGGTTTTGCCGACATATTTATTGTATTTGCTAAAATAGAGGACGATGAGAACCTATCTGCATTTATAGTTGAAAAAGCTTTTGGCGGAATCACGCTTGGTGAAGAAGAAAAGAAATTAGGAATTAAAGGATCCTCAACTGTTCAGGTTTTCTTTAATGATTGCAAAGTCCCTACAGATAATTTATTAGGAAAAAGAAATGAAGGATTCAAGATCGCATTAAACATCCTAAACTCAGGAAGAATAAAATTAGCAGCAGGAGCAGTCGGAGGTTCAAAATTCGCATTATCTCAAGCCATAAGTTATGCCAATGAAAGAAAACAATTCGGGAAAAGCATTTCAGAATTCACCGCAATGCAATATAAGATTGGGGAAATGGCCAGGATGATTTACGCTTCAGAATCAGCAATTTATCGTACAGGAAAAAATATAGACCTGAAAGAAAAAGAACTCGAAGAATCTGGTCTATCCACAAACGAGATCAAATTAAAAGCATTAAGAGAATACGCCATTGAGTGTGCCATTCTAAAAGTCTACTGTACAGAAGTACTGGATTATAGTGTAGATGAAACACTACAGATTTACGGAGGCATGGGTTATAGCGTAGAAACAGGAGTAGAAATGGGATATAGAGACGCCAGAATTACTAGAATATACGAAGGCACTAATGAGATCAATAGGATGCTATCATTTGCAGAACTAATGAAAAGAGCGTTCAAAACAAAAGAAGTGAAATTATTAGCAGCCGGTAAAAAACTTCCTTTATTCATCCTAAAAAGAGCTTTACCATTTCAGAATATTAATGTAAAAAACACGATAGCTAATCTAAAAGCGCTATTTCTAATATTATCAGGAATTACCGGAAAAAAACTAGGAATGAAATTAGCCGATGAACAAGAGCTTGTTATGGATCTTTCCGACCTGCTTTCCGAAGCTTATATTGCAGAGTCACTTTACTTGAGAACTGAAAAAGTAAAAACACTTTCTACTGATAAAAATGAATTAGCTATTAAACAAGCTATTTTAGATCTTCACATTTACATGACCCTTCAAAAAATACAAAACAAAGCAACTACAATTATTGACAGCTTACCTGAAAAATCTAGAAAAAGGTTTTTAAAATGGACAGTCAAATTACTTACTAAACAAGAGGACATCAACCCCACTGAGCTCAGAAGAAAAATAGCGGTTTACTTTATAGAAAAAGGAACTTACAATTGGTAATTAAGAAGGCTCTTTTAACTGAGCTCTAAATTCTTCTATTACTTTAGGTATTACATTAATGACATCAAAAAAAGCATTGATTTTTTCAGGATCTACTTTTTCCGCAATTGATTTTTCAAACCCAAACAATCTAATAAAAGCGACCTCTCTTAACTCTAAACCATAATCTGTTAGGCATATAAAAACCTTTCTTTTATCTTTCTTGTCTTTCCTTTTATAGATTGCCCCTTTTTTCTCCATGGTTTTAAGCAATCTAGACAAACTATTGGGCTCCATACCCATCCTAGGAGCGATCTTCGTTACTGGAGTTCCATATTGATCATTTATGGTTAATAAAACAAAGGCCATGGACATGGTACCCCCCTTGTTAGCAGCCATCTCATTATACATCTTAGTAATCTCTAACCAGCTACTCCTAATCTTATTGACAACAACTCTTTCTGCTATTTGCTCATACTTATCCATTAAGACAAATATCTATAATTTAATTCACATAGCATTGAAAATCAAGTATTTTTTTATATTAAAAACTTTATAAAATCAATATTTTATGATATAAATTAAAAAAATTACCCTCTTTTTTTACAATGCATGCATATATTATGTAATTTTAGGACCTAAATATTAGCATTTTATGAAAGAAAAAGTAGTATTAATTGATGGTTGCAGAACTCCATTTCTAAGAGCAGGTACAGATTTTATGGATGTAATGTCTTACGAATTAGGCCAAATGGCCATACAAGGCTTATTAGCGAAAACCGGCATTGATAAAAACCTAATAGACAGTGTGATTTTAGGAACTGTTATTTCCAACCTTAAGACCAGTAATGTAGCAAGAGAAGCTGCCCTTACTGCTGGTATTCCAAACACCACACCATGCCACACAGTAACACAAGCATGCATATCTGCCAACAGAGCAATTGCTTCAGCAATAGGTGAAATCTCTACAGGTCATTCAGAAATTGTAATTGCTGGTGGAGTTGATTGTTCTTCCGACACACCTATTGGCTACAAAAAGAAAATGCGAAATAAACTCTTTAAATCGCAAAAGATCAAAACCATGGGAGACCAGCTTAAGTTCATTACCAGCTTAAGGATTCGTGATTTCTTGCCTGAGACTCCCTCTATCACTGAATTTACAACAGGAAAAACCATGGGACAAGACTGTGACGTATTAGCTGCAAAACATGGAGTAACAAGAGAAGAACAAGATCTATTTGCGATCAATTCTCATGATCTAGCACAAAAAGCATGGGATGACGGACACCTTAGTAATGAGGTTACACCTGTACAGGTACCCCCTAGATTCAAATACATTCATAAAGACAATGGAATAAGAGCAGGCTCAAAAATTGAAAAGCTCAGTAAACTCAGACCTGCATTCGATAAAAAACACGGCACACTTACAGCAGCCAACTCCTCTTTTTTAACAGATGGTGGTGCTGTTGTACTTCTGATGACAGAATCCAAAGCATTAGAACTGGGCTTACAACCCAAAGCAGAGATCATTGATTTTGCTTTTACTGGAGCTGACCTTAAAGAAGAATTATTACTTGGACCTGCATTTTCTATGAGTAAAGTATTAAAAAGAGCAGGATTAGAAATTACTGACATGGATGTAATAGAGATCCATGAAGCTTTTGCGGGTCAGGTGTTAGCCAATATCAATTGTCTAGAATCAGATGCTTTCTGCAAGGAAAGATTAAATCGCACAGAAAAGGCAGGTATTGTAGACAGAAATAAAGTAAATCAATGGGGAGGCTCACTTTCTCTAGGGCATCCTTTTGGAGCAACAGGAGCAAGATTGCTTAACACTACTGCCAATCGACTACAACACGAAGGAGGTACTTATGGAATTCTATCAGCATGCGCTGCAGGTGCACACGGCCACGCAATGATCATTAAAAAATACCAATAAACAATTATGCAAAACGACTTTTTTAACATCCAAATAGAAGAAGGTATAGCTACAATTTGGCTAGATTTCAAGAAAGAAAAAATGAACATTGTTTCCCCATCTTTGATTGGAAATTTCAATGAAGTTTTTGAATTACTTAACAACGACACTACTATTAAAGGTGGCATTATCATTAGCGCAAAGCCCGATTTTATTGCAGGAGCAGACATCAAATCTTTTAAAGCTGAAAAAGAAGGTGATTTTCAAGAGTTTAGCAAAAAAGGGCATCAAATCTTAAATATTATAGAAAACAACAAAAAACCTATAATTGCAGCTATTCATGGAACCTGCTATGGGCTAGGAACTGAAATATCTCTAGCTTGCCAAGGAAGGATTTGTTCAGATGATCCAAGAACAAAGCTTGCATTGCCTGAAGTTAAGCTTGGGTTATTACCTGGTGGAGGTGGAACCCAAAGACTTCCTAGGTTAGTGGGATTACAAAAATCCCTAGACATGATGCTTACTGGTAAAAACATCTACCCTAAACAAGCGAAAAGAATGGGGCTAGTAGATGAGGTTGTCAATAAAAATAAACTTCACAGAGCTGCCGTTAAAATGATTAACACAATCATCGAAAAGGGACCTATTCAAAGAAAAGTCAAAAAAAGCCTTTTCAATAAAATATTGGACGACACACTATTGGGAAGAAAACTTGTCTTCAAAAAAGCCAAAGAAAAAGTAATGTACCTGACCCAAGGAAATTACCCTGCTCCAGTAGAGATCATCAATTGTGTAGAGATAGGACTTACTAAAGGACTTGAAAAAGGCTATGAAGCAGAGGTAGAAAGGTTTGAACAATTAATGCTGTCCGATGTTTCAAAAGCATTAAGGAGCCTATTCTTTAACATGACAGACAAGAAAAAGAATCCTTACAATGCAGCTGCTAAAGAGCTAGACAGAATAGCTGTACTAGGTACAGGTTTCATGGGTGCTGGAATTGCAGATGTTTCTGTAAATAATAAAATTGATGTGCTCCTGAAAGACCTAGATGAAAATATTGTTACTGCTGCTAAAAAAGGAATCTGGAAAAACATCAATAAAAAAATAAAGAAAAAACAAATCAGTGAAACTGAAGGTAAAACGATTATACAAAGAGCAATTGGCCAAACCAATTTTGAAGGATTTAGTAATGTAAATATTGTAATAGAAGCCATTATAGAAAATATGGACATTAAAAAGAAAGTCATTCAAGAACTAGAAACTCATTGTAAAGAAGATTTTATTTTTGCTTCTAACACCTCATCACTTCCACTCACAGAAATGGCCAAAGCAGCCAAGAGACCCGAAAATGTAGTAGGGATGCATTATTTTTCCCCTGTACCCAAAATGCCCTTACTAGAGATCATTAAAACCGACCAAACATCCGAAGAAACGCTAGCCACTTGCTTTGAGCTGGGAATGAGACAAGGAAAAACTTGTATCGTAGTCAATGATGCACCAGGATTTTATGTAAACAGAATTCTTGCTCCATACATCAATGAAGTACTTTTAATGATTGAAGAGGGTGCTAAAATAGAGACGATAGATAAAGCACTTAAGAAAAAAGGGATGCCAGTAGGACCTATTGTCTTATTAGATGAAGTTGGGATAGATGTTGGCGCTCATGTAATGAGTGGAGATATGACGGATTTTGTTACCCAGAGAGATGGCGTAAAAATGAGTGAGGGTCTCCCTAAAATGTTTGAAGCTGGCCTATATGGAAAGAAAAACAAAAAAGGGTTCTACAAATACAACGATAAAGGTAAAAAGACAGGCGTCAATGAAGAAGTCTATCAATATTTTGGAAATCCACCTAAAAAAGACTTTGAGCTTGATTACATATGTGACAGATCCATTTCTTTGCTCTTGAATGAAGCCGTAATGTGCTTAGAAGAAGGTATTATTAGCGATACTATTGATGGAGATCTTGGCGGTGTTTTTGGTATCGGATTTCTCCCATGGTCAGGTGGACCTTTTAGTTATATCAATAAGGTTGGTGTTAAAAATATAGTTGAAAGAATGAAAGAATTTGAAAGTCAGCTCGGTCCTAAATTTAAGCCTAGACCAATGCTAGAAAAATATGCACAAGAAAATTTATTATTTTAAGACCCTGCCGACAACCTTTTAATGATTCAGAAGTTATAGTATTATGAAAAAATTTGCTTTTGTACTTGTAATCATATCAACAATTATTCTATTTGGATTTACTGAAAAAGAAAAAATAAAATCTTTAAAGCTTGGTAAAACTGCACCTTTAAAAGAAACTAAGATGAAAGATGTTTCCGGAAAGGAATATTCCTTAGTAGATCTTAAAAAAGAAAATGGCCTATTAGTAATATTTAGCTGCAACACCTGTCCTTTTGTTGTAGGAAGTAATAATAACGAAGGTTGGGAGGGTAGATACAACACCATCTATGATTTAGCAGCTAAAAACAATATTGGAATGGCTCTTATCAATAGCAATGAAGGTAAAAGAAAAAGTGCCGATTCTTTTGAAGCCATGAAAAAAAGAAGTGATGATCAACAATACAAAGCTAATTACTTGTTAGATAAAAATAATACACTAGCTGATAAATTTGGCGCAAGCACTACTCCACATATTTTCCTTTTCGATAAAGACATGAAACTTGTTTATAAAGGAGCAATAGATGACAATGTAAAAGATGCTAAAACTGTGAAGGAAAATTGGCTTCTAAATGCAATGGATAACATCCAAAAAGGAATTAAAATAGATCCTGCTGAGACAAGAAATTCAGGATGCAGCATTAAAAGGTTAAAATAAATAAAAGATAACTATTACTTAAAAATCTTTTATCCATTAATATCTAAGATCAGGTCTACGATTAAGTTATTTAAATCATTGGTTTCCATAATGTTATTCTTAATAATTTATAATTAAGATACTTAACATATTTACAATAATCATACCTTGAATTTCCTATCGTTAATTCTTGACTTCCATTCGTATTTTTTTTCGTTGAAAGTACCTACATTTACAGCATTATTTTTTGAAATTAACTTAACATCATGCCTAATATATCTACTAAATCAAAGAATATGCCTGCTTCTCCTATTAGAAAGCTGGTTCCATATGCAGAAAAAGCAAAAAGTGAAGGTAAAACAGTCTACCATTTAAACATAGGTCAACCTGATATAGAAACCCCTAAGGTGGTTCTTGATAAAATGAAAAACCTTAATTTACAGGTTATTGAATATAGCCATAGTGCTGGATTTCAATCCTACAGGGAAGGACTTGCAGGTTATTATGCTAAAATAGGTGTGAATTTAAACCCAGATAAAGAGATCATGATCACTACAGGGGGATCAGAAGCACTGATCTTTGCTTTCCAATGCTGTTTTGAGGCTGGTGATGAAATTATTATACCAGAACCTTTTTATGCTAATTATAATGGATTTGCAGTATCTGGAGGTCTGAATGTTATTCCAGTAACTGCCAACATTGAAAATGGTTTTGCACTTCCGCCAATAGATGAATTTGAAAAGCTAATTACTCCTAAAACAAAAGGTATATTAATCTGCAATCCAGGGAATCCAACTGGATACCTTTATTCAAAAGAAGAGTTAAGATCACTAAAAGAGATCATTAAAAAGCATGACTTGTTTTTATTTGCTGACGAAGTTTACAGAGAATTTTGTTATGATAATGCTGAGCACTTTTCTGCACTTGAATTAGAAGGATTAGAAAACAATGTTGTTCTAGTGGACTCTGTTTCTAAAAGATACAGTATGTGTGGAGCAAGAGTTGGAGCACTTATTAGCAAGAATCATGAATTAATGGAAATGGCTCTCAAATTTGGACAAGCTCGATTAAGCCCACCAACTATTGGTCAGATAGCTGGAGAAGAAGCATTAAAAACACCCGACAGCTATTTTGAAAATGTTAAGAATGAATATGTTGAAAGAAGAGATATCTTGGTAGATGGACTAAATAAGATAGAAGGCGTTATCTGCCCAAAACCTAAAGGTGCATTTTATGCCATAGCCCAGCTACCTATTGATAATTCTGATCTTTTTTGCCAATGGCTACTAGAAGAGTTCAGCTATGAAAATCAAACAGTAATGCTAGCTCCTGCAACAGGATTTTACTCTACAAAAAATGCAGGACAACAAGAAGTCAGGATTGCTTATGTTCTTGAAAAGAATGCTTTAATAAATGCTGTAAAATGTCTTGAAGAGGCCTTAAAAGTATATCCAGGAAAAAAAACAATTAACTCTACTGAGAATTTCCATACCTAAAGACCTAACAGCTTTTAAAATATAATATTATTCATTTCAATTTTTCAATTAATTGTACAATCATATTTTGAGTTCACTTAGAACTAACTAATTAACATTCACTATGTAAGGAGTTTTTATTATATTGTAATAAAATTCTTATTAATGAAAAATATAGCTTTACTTTTTAGTTTCTTAATTATTATACAATACAACTACAGCCAATGTAATGGCAGGTATCAAGATGAAATCTTTAGCTCTGTAAGTGTAAATACAGTCAATTATTCAGATGTATATACCGATTTCAGGCATGAAATGGACATCTACACACCAGATGGAGACACAGAAACCAACAGACCAGTAGTGTTTTACATGCATGGCGGATCTTTTACTGGGGGTGACAAAAACTTAACTGATTGTGTTGATTTCTGCACTTCCATGGCAAAAAGAGGTTACATTGCTATTTCAAGTAATTATAGATTAAGCCTTATTCCTTTGACTTTTGTTCTTAATCAAGAAGAGCAATACAGAACTGTATTAAAATCTGTCGCTGACATTAAAGCAGCTGTTAGGTACATTAGAAAAGACTATGCTAATGGAAACACCATAGGATCTGACCCAAATGGAATTTACATAGGAGGTTATTCTGCAGGAGCAGTGCTTTCATTGCATTTAGCTTATATCGATCAGATCAGTGACCTACCCACCTCTCCTATTGATGTTCAAGACCTAGTGAATAGTATCGGAGGAACATTAGAAGGTGACGCTGGAAACGATGGATACTCTTCAGAAATACATGGAGTGATCAGCTTTGCAGGAGGTATCAATGACCTTAACTGGATAGGCGCTAATGACGAACCCTTAGTTTGTGTTCAGGGCGATAATGACGGAACTGTAAGCTACAATTGCGCTCCTGGATTAGGATTGTCATCAGTATTAACACTTTGCGGAACAGGAGAAATGCAACCACAAGCCGACTTAGTTGGCATTACTAACGATGCGCTAACCTATTTTGGTGAAGATCACAATTGGGCTGCATCAGGTTCTGGGAACGCTCTATTTGATACTGCTGTCCAATTTGCAGTAGATTTTTTATATCCTTTATTACCATGTAATAACATTACATCTAATAATGAGTTCAATCAACAAGAGCTAAACATCTATCCAAACCCAGCATCAGATCAAATAAATGTAACATCTAATTTCAACATTACTGAGATAAAGATTTACAATACTATAGGTAAATTAATCATGGACAACTCTATTCAAAAAAGAGATTTCACAATTAATGTAAATGATTTAATTCCGGGAGTTTATTTTCTTGAACTAGCTAATGAAAATGGAATTACTGAGACCAAAAAGATCATGATTAGATAGACCCTAGTCCCAACTAGGAGTAACATATTCTTTCAATGATAATCTACGGTTCAGGTGATAGGTGACACCAACATTAACACCGTACTTCTTATAGGTTTTCTGTAATAAATAATCATCAGCCATAATACTATTTGTATTGTATTGGAACCTAAATGAAGAGAAAAGATCTAACGATCTAGACATTCTAACTCTCACTATTGCATTGGCAACATAATTCCAGTTATTGACCTTAATTGAATTCATGTTATTCTGGAAAGTAGTAGCTACCATATCTTCATAATAATAATAAGGGACTGGTCGTATACCTACATCCACATAACCATTTTTATAAGATATACCATTTGCTTTCATTAACCTAGTATATTCTACTCCAGCATTAATTTCAAAAGAAGCTCTTTTCAATGTAAATTCATATCCTAAAGTAAGCGGGATCCTCAAGTAATTATATCTATTAGCACTTTTTTCTATCTCATTCAACAAATTATCATCATTAGGATCTACATAAAAAACAACTGTTGTATCTGTATTGATAGAAGGCGCAACACCTAAGCTATCAGCAGGACCAAAAACTTGTAAACCTGATATTAACTCAACATTCAATAATACTATATTTCCATTAGATATAGCAAAAATTGAATCCTGATCCGTAAAATACTCATAATGAGGCTTATAATCATAAACCTGATCGAAATTAAAGCCAGAGTTCAGCTTAAAGTTCCTATAATTATAAGAGATATTAACCCCACCCCCTATACCAGATCGTTCCATTTGATGTTCTTTATAAAAATCCCACCAATAATCATTATGTATAGGATCTAGAACATTATCTACATCAGCTCTATTATAAGGAGAAAAATAAGCATCAAAAGTAAATCCTCTTGTGTGCTCATTGGCATAATCTGAAAGGTCTGGAGCTGGGACATCTGTAATTTCTTTTAAAGGAATACAGGTATGAAGTGCCGCAATACTCAACGTATTGACTTTATCCAGAATTTTAATCTTTTCTATCTTATTTAGAGGTAATGTTGTTTCGCCTTCAGATTTAGCTAATCCTTTATTTGAAGATTCAAACACTATCTTGTTATTTGGATCAAGTGCTGTCTCATCATCTAATTCATTAATATCCTCTGTGTCAGTATTGTCAGTATTAGTAATTAGTGCATTATTATCTTCCTTATTTTTATAAATAGCTTTAGGCTCTTTAACTTCATTGCTATTAATCTTCTTTTCATTAGCATTAATTTCTTGGGGATCTAACTCCTCAGAAATTGAATTAGCTTGCTCTTTTGAGCCATCAACCTCATTATTTATCTGTGCAATAATTGATTTATCTGAACTCTCAGTTTTAGATGATTTAATATCTATAGAATTATCTGTTTCAATAAAACCATCATCCGAATCAATAGTATTTTCAACAAAAAGTTCATTATTATCCTTAGATGAATTTGTTTGGAAAGAATTATCCGAACTACTATTATCTAAATATGAGTTAATGAAAAAGGCACTCCCGCCAATCATTACTATTGATGCCATGAGCTTCATTTTATGAAAAACCCATAAGTTCTGGTAAAATAATTTACCAAAAATAGCCTTTTTGACCTCCTGTTGTGGAAGTTGAGAAAAGCCATCTAAGCTATCCTTTATTAAATCGTCAAACTCTCGCGAATCCATTTCTTATTCTTTTTTTTTTCAATCTCTTTTACTCCTAATAATGTCCTTAAATACTTCCTAGCCTTTGACAATTGAGACTTTGAAGTATTTTCTGAAATATCTAGTATTTCAGCAATCTCTTTATGGGTATACCCTTCTAAAGAGTATAAATTAAATACTGTACGATATCCATCTGGAAGCTGCTGCATTGCTAACATTACCTTTCTCTTTCTTTCGTCAGCATCATCATCATCCCAAGAAATATCAAATTCAGGATTTTCACCTACCTGCACATCATCTACATCTTCTGTATAATGATGTTTTTTATTATTTCTATTATAGCTTAATGTCGTATTAATTACTATTGTTTTTATCCAAGCACTCAATGAACCTTCATTTCTTCCTTCAAAATTTTTGATATACTTAAAGATCCTAATGAAAGCTTCCTGGAGGACATCTTCTGCTTCGGATTTATTTCTAGAATACCTTAAAGCAACACCAAACATTGAACCTGAATATCTATTGTACAATTCATGCTGAGCTTTACGCTTACCTATTTTACAACCAGCTATTATATCTTCTTCTGAAAGCATAGAATTATCGGCAAGATAACTATCTATCTTTGAGTTAACAACCTCTAAGCCTAAAGAAATGTCCATAATCAATTGATTGCTACTTTGAAAACCCCTGATAAGAAGGGGGGTTGCCTAATTTGAAAAAAAAATCAAATAGGAAGAGAAAACATCTCAGCCAGCATACACCTTATTCCTCCACCTCCAATATTTTCAATACTATCTACAGGAACACATATCACCCTTGCATATTTACTAATAATATTTAATTCTTTTTGTGAAAATGCTTTGCACGCTCTTTCGGACATTACAACAATATACTCTTCACTATCTCCTAAAACAGTAAGAATATTTCCACAAAATCTTTCCATTTGAGAAAAATCAATATTAATGAGCTCTAATTGAGCATCAACAATAGAATCATAAACCCTTTTCCTATCTGTTTCAGCTATAAGATCTAAGCATACAACAGAAAACCCAGGCCCTATGCTCATTAATACATTAGTATGATATATAGGAATACCATTAACATCATTTGCATTAAATAAAACGCCTTTATATCCAATAACTTTACAATATTCATCAAAAACTTCCTTAGAAGTTCTAACAGACTCAACAGCATATGCCTTCATAGATAAATGGTCTAAAACCACACTTCCAGTTCCTTCTAAATATAAATTACTCTTTTCATAAAATGTTAAGTCAATTACTTCATTTATCTTGTATTTTCTTTGAATATGGTCAATGATATATTGAAGTCTTTCCTTTCTTCTATTTTTAGAATACATAGGAAAAAGTATTAGCTTACCTTCGTGAGTGACCTGAAACCAATTATTTGGGAAAACTTGATCAGGTAGATCCTTCATTAATACAGGATCTATAACATCTATGTCAATTCTTTCTTTTTTAAGAATATCAATCGTTTTATTAAAATTAGACGATACCCTATTTTTGATTTCTATATCGGACAATTCTGGACGATTTTGAAATACATTAGATAAAGCAGTTTCAGTATTAAAAAAGAAATTAACTGGTTTTATCATTAATAAATGATTGGCACATTGCCGTCTGTTAAACATAGGATTTGAATACTAATTGAAATTCAGTAAATTTAGCCCTAACAAAATGAAAATCAAATTTAGATTATTACCCAAATTATTTATTCTATCTGTAATATCCTGTTTATTACTATCACTAGGCGCCTGTAAAAAACTGGAAGATCTTGATGGCAACAACCAAGATTTTGAGCCAACTAATTTTGAATTTGAAGAGAACATCACCTTTGTAATTCCCAATGGATTATTAAATTTTCAAGGTATAGGAAACTGCCTTCCTTTAGAAATATGGCCTCTCCCTGCTTTTACCATAGACTATGAAGCTTTCATCCCTACTGAGAATCCTAATCCTTATGCTTCATTGGTTCATAATATAAAACCCAAGGACATAGAGCTTGAATTAGTGAATATATCTGATTGTGACTTTGGGATGCTAGAAAAAGTAATTGTTTACATTGTTGATGATGGCGTCACTGGCTCTATAGGTGATTTTATATTACAAAACCCTAGTGACCCAACTGCAACTCATAATGCAGTAAAAGTGGGTGAATATTTTAATATTCCTGAAGGAATTGGATCTACAATGAACCTCACAGTCAATCAGGATGCTGTACTTGATCAATTTATTCAAGCAGGCACCTTTCAGACCTTTATGTTCATGACTTTTGACAAGGCATTTACCGCAAGTGAGGCTATCATTAAATCTAAAATGACCCTAGCAGTAACACTTATAAATGAATAATCTTAATATAGAATTATTTCTGTAGCTCCATTATAGCCAAACTCATGAAAAGAGGCATCATGGTACTGAAATTCAGGGTAATACTCATTTAGCTCATTAACAATCTCAGCTTTTAAAACCCCTTTACCTTTACCATGGATCACAATCAACTTCTTTGTCTTTTTATTAATCGCTTCATTTAATTTAGATTTAAAATGAGAAAGCTGAACCTGAATGATCTGAGAGTTATTCATTCCTTTGTAAGAATCTATTAACTCCTGTATATGTAAGTCTATAATAAATGCCTCTTGTTCTCCATATTTTCTTAGATGCTTGAATTTTCTTTTTAATTGAACATCTTGTTGAGCTACCTTATCTGAATTAACTTTAGCAGAGACCTCTGAATCATTAATCTTATAATCTCCTTGTTTTCCGGTCAAGACCAATTCTTTTTCCTTGAATTCCCAGTCAAATCCATCAATTTCTATTAAATACACACCAAAAGGAAGTACCTCAATGACAATTCCTTCTCTAGTATCTTCTATTATACTTACGTGATCTCCAACTTTAAATGACATTGATTATCCTTTTAAGAATTCATTAATACTGTTATCTCATCTGAAATCTTAGACATCTTAGACTCATCCCCCTCTAGAATTGCTCCTTTTAAATCTAGGATCTGATTATTTAAAATTGTATTACTAGATGAATTCAATAAAGAAGATTCAATATTAACTATACTGTCCATTAATTTTTCAGTTTCATAGATCTCATATTGTTTCAGCTCAATAATTTTCTGAATAATCTGTTGCTTAATTTCAGGATCTACCTTAACTGTAACTTCATCCATTGATTTTTCAACTAGTTCTTTAGATAATAAATTAGACATTGTATAAAATAAAAGATCAAAATCAATTGGCTTTGTTATGTATCCCTCCATACCACTTTCTAAAGCTATTTCCTTACTACTCTTGAATGCATCCGCAGAAACTCCAATTACAGGAATACTTTTGGTTAAATTTGATTTCTTTAAATTTCTTGTTACCTCAGAACCATCTATATCAGGCATATGAAAATCCATTAATATAATATCAGGGATTTCTCTTTCAGCAATTTTTTTACACTCATTTCCATTATAAGCATGGTATAAAGTCACCTCAAAATCTTCAAAAACGCCATTTAATACTTCATGATTAATCTCTGTGTCATCAACTATTAAAATTTTAACTCCCTTAAAACAAGCGCCATAATCAACCTTCTTTTCATTATTAGAAGATTTGCCAATTTGGACTTTATCAAAAGGAACTAACACTTTAAAGGTAGAACCCTCCCCCTTTTTACTTTCTACTAATAGTTGTCCATTCATTAATTCAACTAAAGATTTAGTAATACTTAATCCTAAACCAGTACCACCAAAATTTCTCGTAGTTGAAGAGTCTTCTTGTTCAAAAGGATTAAATATTGATTCAATATTCTTTTTATCTATACCAATTCCTTCATCAATCACACTTAACACTAATTCATTATCATTTATTTCTGCATGGATTTGAACTTTTTTGTCTTTTTTAGTAAACTTAATAGCATTACCAACAAGGTTTAATAAAACCTGAGTCAATTTTGTATTATCACCATATATCTTTTCTGGCAATTTATTTGGGATATGATAAGAATAATTTAATTCTTTTTCCGCAGCTTGGGCCTTACATATATTATACGCATTCTTAACAACCTGTTCGGGGCTAAACCAATCTTCTGATAGTTCATGTTTTCCTGCTTCTATCTTAGAAAGGTCTAAAATATCATTGATAATTGATGCTAAATTATTACCACTAAGTTCTATATTATCAATGTAACTAGTAATCTTTGAAACATCTTCTTTCTTAGCGATCATTTTTTTCACCACATGACTAAAACCAATAATGGCATTTAATGGGGATCGTATTTCATGACTCATATTGGCCAAAAATTCAGTTTTACTAGCATTTAGCTTTTCTGCTTCATCTTTCGCCTTTAAAATTTCCTCTTCAGCTTTTTTCTTTTCTGTAATATCTATTATCTGCAATAAGATATTCAAGGCATTTCCCTGAGCATCCTTCATTAAGGTTACACTAGAAAGAACCCAAATATTTTGATTGTTTTTTCTAATATACCTCTCCTCATGTTCATAACCCTGAGTTTTGCCTTTCAATAGCTGATCAAGCATATTTAGGTCATCTTTCACATGCTCTTTTTCTATAAGCTCAGTAAAAGGTTTATTGAATAATTCACCTCGATTATAACCTGTAATTTTAGCAAATGCTTGATTAATATCATCTATCTTATGGTCTGGGTTAATAATGGCAATCCCATGTAGAGCATCCTCAAATGTTTTTCTGAAATATTGCTCACTCAACTGTAAAAGTCTTTCTTTTTCCTCTTTAACAACGATCTCTTCTTCCAGCTCTTTAGTTCTTAAATGAACCAAAGATTCCAATTTCTTTTTACGTTGTAACCTAATGTGAGCCAGCCTTGCTTGTTCGTGTGACAATGTAAGTATCCTACCAATATCTTGAATCGAATTAAACAGGACAGATATTATTTCATCTTTAGAACCAATAAAAAAGATCAGCCCAACTAACTCATCATATTTATTTTTAATGGGATAAAAAACTACTTCAAGATCAAAATCACTAGTTAATTGCAATATAAAACTCTTAACATCATCAAGCTCGTTATTACTAAACCCTTTGATCTTATTAAAAAATTCTGCAAAAGCAATTTCAACTTTATCTAAAACAGGATTATTTTTTGTTTTATGAATATATTGAGTGCTTTTTTGAGATGCATTGATCTCAAACTCAAAAACCATAAACCCATATTTCTCCAATTCTAAAAACTGAGACTCAAACAACCCAATCATTAAATTACCCACCGTTTCTCTAATGTCATTATGAGTACTACCTAAAGCAATTTCTTGCATTAGTGTATGCTCTGCCTTTCTATACCTTAAAGAAAACTCACGAATAGTAACGTCACTTGCAATAAATCTTGCTCCAACATATTCATCTCCATCATAGACTCCTTTTACATAAAACTGGACAAATCTTACTGCTTTTAGCTTTGTCACTATTCTTAACACAAAGAGGTCAAGTTCTTCATTAACCAATAAAGCTTTAATCAACTCATTAAATTGTTCCTGATCATCTGGATGAATAAAATCAATGATATTTCTATTTTCTAATTCATCATTAGAATAATGAATCAATTCCAACCATCCAGCATTAAAAAATGTGAAATTACATTTATGGTCAATGAAAATAATTCCATCATTCACCTCAGAAACAAATTTAAGCAGCTCTTCTTTTGTATTCATCTGTAATAAAGATGTTTATACTAATTTATTGAATTTATTTGAGGAATAGTCAACTCTCTTATCACTTAAAGAATTATAATGACTTATTCCTTGATTTCAATGATAAAAACTATTTATTGAACTTCTAAATAAAATGTTAGATATCTATTATTTCACCATAAAGATCAAAATGATCTGCTGATACAATCACCACATCTATAAACTCGCCTATTCTCATGTAATTTGTGTCATTTTTTTTGATCAGCACTTCATTATCAACATCTGGTGAGTCAAATTCAGTTCTACCTATAAAATAATCACCTTCGATTCTATCGATAAGCACTTTTAATTTCTTTCCAACTTTTTTCTGATTCAAATCATAAGAAATACCTGCCTGCAATTCCATAATTGCATCTGCCCTTTCTTTTTTTAATTTTTCAGGAACATCATCCTCTAGTTGATAAGCATGTGTGTTTTCCTCATGAGAATAAGTAAAAATACCTAGTCTATCGAACCTCATCTCTTCTACCCAATTGTACATTTCATTAAAATCTTCTTGATCTTCACCAGGATATCCTGCAATTAAAGTAGTTCTTATGGCTATATCAGGTATTTTTTCTCTTATATCTTTAATTAACTGAACTGTCTTTTCTCTATTTATGCCTCTTCTCATAGACTTTAAGATCTTTGATGAACCATGCTGTAATGGAATATCCAGATAATTACAAATTTTTGGATTATCCCTCATAACATCTATCACATCCATTGGAAATCCAGAAGGATAAGCATAATGTAATCGAATCCATTCTATGCCTTCTACCAATGACAATTTATCTAGAAGCTGAGCCAATTCTCTTTTCTTATATAAATCCAACCCATAATAAGTAAGATCCTGAGCAATCAGCATTAATTCTTTTACTCCTTTTGATGCTAGCGATTTTGCTTGTGTTATCAGATCTTCTATTGGAGTAGAACGATGTTTTCCTCTCATAATAGGAATGGCACAAAAAGAACATGGTCTATCACAGCCTTCAGCAATTTTTAAATAGGCATAATGAAGAGGAGTAGTTAAAATCCTTTCGCCTAAAAGTTCATGCTTATAATCAGCTTTTAAAGTTTTTAAAAGAACAGGGAGGTCTCTTGTGCCAAAATAAGCATCTACTTCTGGAATTTCTTTTTTAAGATCTTCTTTATATCTTTCAGATAGACAACCAGATACATAAAGCTGATCTACTAATCCTTTCTTTTTGGCCTCTACATAGTTGATAATCGTATCAATAGATTCTTCTTTAGCATTATCAATAAAACCACAGGTATTGATGATGACTATTTCAGCATCATGTTCATCGGAATCATGGGCAACTTCAAATTTATTGGCTTTAAGCTGAGCCATCATTACTTCAGAATCAAAAATATTCTTAGAACATCCTAAAGTGATGACATTTACTTTATTTTTTCTGAGTGTTTTAGTTTTCAAACCTTAAATTTTAAAAATCAATTTATTTTTCGAATCCTGAACCTTCAAATAAAGAATCAACAAATTCTTTTCTATCAAAAACCTGTAATTGTTCAACACCTTCACCTACGCCAATATATTTAACTGGTATCTTGAACTGGTCTGTTATGCCTATTACAACCCCTCCTTTAGCAGTGCCATCTAATTTAGTCAAAGCCATTGATGTAACTTCTGTTGAATTTATGAATTGATTGGCTTGTTCGATCGCATTCTGCCCTGTAGAACCATCTAGTATCAATAAAACATCGTGTGGAGCATCAGGAAGGACCTTCTTCATTACATTTTTAATTTTTGACAATTCATTCATTAAATTGACCTTATTATGAAGCCTTCCAGCTGTATCAATAATAACTACATCTGCATCCTGAGCTTTAGCACTCTGTAAAGTATCAAATGCAACAGATGCTGGATCTGCGCCCATTCCCTGTTGTACTATAGGAACGCCAACCCTTTCAGCCCAAATAGTTAATTGATCAACTGCAGCAGCTCTAAAAGTATCTGATGCACCTAAGACCACCTTTAGCCCTTTTTTATTAAACTGATGAGCTAATTTTCCTATTGTCGTTGTTTTCCCTACTCCATTAACTCCTACAACCATTATAACAAAAGGTCCTTCAGTTTCAGGAATTGAAAAATCAATTTGGTCCTCAATATTGTTTTCATCAAGAATCCCACTTATTTCTTCTTTTAACAAAAGGTTTAATTGTGCAATTCCAACATATTTATCTTTACTAACTCTTTCCTCAAGTCGATCTATGATCTTTAATGTAGTAGACACACTTACATCTGAAGATACTAGTATTTCCTCCAAATCATCAAGAACATCATCATCGACTTTAGATTTTCCTGCTACTGAAGAAGCTATTTTTGAAAAGAAACTTTTTTTTGTCTTTTCTAATCCCTGATTAAGGTCTTCTTTTTTTTCTTTAGTAAAAAAACTTTTCCAGCCCATAATGTAAGTAGCGTTTATAACGAACAAAAGCTTCTCCTGATATAGAAGAAGCTCATGTAGCTAATTATTTTAATAATTATTTTTTCTGAAACCAATCACTAACCTGTTGATTAGCAATGATCTCTTCTTTAAATGTATATGCACCTGTTTTTGGTGACTTAACCATTTTAATCACCTTTGTATGTTGTTTACCACCACCTTTTTGTAACGATGCTACTGCTTTCTTTGCCATGACAAATATTATTTAATCTCTTTATGAATAGTATGTTTCTTTAGGATAGGATTGTATTTTTTGATCTCCAATCTATCTGGACTGTTCTTTCTGTTCTTGGTTGAAATGTATCTAGAAGTACCTGGCATACCACTGTCTTTATGCTCTGTACATTCTAAAATAACCTGAACTCTATTTCCTTTCTTAGCCATTATTCCAATTTTTATAGGGGTGCAAAGATATAGATATATTTATAGATATACAACACATGCATTATTATTTATCATTTAAATAGCTTCTTAATTGCATTAAAGATTCTATTTCCTTAATTGTTTTTGGCACACAATCAGATATTACCTCAGGCTCTCCTGTAGTGATTAAGACATCATCTTCTATTCTAACTCCAATATTCCACCATTTAGGATCACAAGGAGATCCTTCAGCTATATAAATTCCTGGTTCCACTGTAATTACTGAATTTGCCTGCAAAAATCCATAAGTACCCATATCATGCACATCCAATCCTAAATAATGGGAAGTTCCATGCATAAAGTACCTACTAAGCTCAAATGGTTTTTTTATAATCCCTAAATCCATTAATCTTTGAGATATAACTGTAGTAGCTGCTATATTTGGATCCCAAAAGCGATTTCCTGACTTACAAACCTCAATCCCTGCCTGTTGAGCATCGTATACAATTTGGTAAATAATTCTTTCTTCATTAGAAAATGAACCATCAAGTGGAATTGTTCTTGTAACGTCTGCTGTATATCCATGGTACTCAGCACCTACATCACTGACTAAAAGATTAGCCCCCTTCATCGTTTTTCTATTGGTAGTATAATGAAGGATACAGCTATTTTCACCACTTCCTAAAATAGAAGGAAACCCAGGATATTCAGCTCCATTTTTCTTAAAAATATATTCCACAACTGCTTCTGCTTGATATTCTTTCATTCCAGGTTCTAAATATTTCATCAATTCTATCTGAGCTTCACATGTAATCTCAATTGCCCTCCTCATTAACTGAAGCTCTTCGGGGGTTTTAATCTCTCTCATTATAGAAAGCCATTTTTTTATACCTGAATGATCCACTTCTTCTTCTTTATTCACTGGAATTTTCGCATTTAATTGTTGCTTTAAATTGTACAGATCGTCTTTTTTATAAGGGTTATCTTTAACATCATGTTTTAAATTTAAAACATGAATAGATTCAAAATTATCCAGATTAAGATCAATATCTTTAAAATCTAAAGCGTTAAAAGCCATATTAACCTTTAGTATATTCTCAGCACCATCAATCCCCAAACGTTTACCATCCCAAACTTCTTCTTCAGGATTCCGAGGCTGAACAAAAAGAACTTCATTAGTAGGCTCTGAATTGACCATCACTTCATCTTTAAAGATCACCAATAAACTATGTGGCTCTTCATAACCGGATAAATAATACATATTAGGGTCCTGATGATATTCGAAGTTTACATCATTCGAACGATTTCTAACTGGATTAGCCAAAACAAAAGCAACTGACTTATCTGGCATCATTGTTCTAAACATCTTTCTTCTATCAGCAAAAAATTCAGCAGGCAACTTATCTACATCGTAAAGCTGATCATTTTCAGACAACTGAATAGTATCTATCGATTCCTGACTAGAAAACATTTGAAACGAAAAAAGAAAAAGAAATAAAATCCACTTCATAATTAAAATAAAAAAGCCTTGCTACCAAAGGTAACAAGGCTTTAAATATAATACAATAATAACTTATATTTTGCCGTGCTCTTTCACTTCTTTAAGAACAGCGCTAATTCCTTTTTTATTAATGGTCCTAATAGCAGATGCTGATAATTTAAGCGTAATCCACTTACCTTCCTCAGGAATAAAAAACTTCTTGGTTTGCAAATTAGGATAGAATTTCCTTTTAGTTTTTCTATTTGAGTGAGAAACATTATTCCCAACCATTACTTTTTTTCCTGTTAACTGACAAACTCTAGACATCTCTTTATTTTTTTGAGTGTGCAAATTAAATTGTTTTTTCGCTGAAAAACAAACATCAACACTTCTTTTTACTTTCTTCTTTTTTGTTGTTGTTTAGCCATGTCCTCCATCCTTTGCTGAAATTTAGATTTTTTCTTTGGCTTCTTTTTATTTTCTTCTATCTGTAATCTAATCTTATTTTCATCGATCATGTATTTTTTTATGCTCCACATAATCCCCAAGTTCATCATATTTCCACAGAAATAATAATAAGTCAATCCAGATGAAAAACTATTTAAGAAAAATAGCATCATAAATGGGAAAATATACATAATGATTTTCATATTAGGCATCCCTGGAGAACTAGTCATTTGACTACTATTCATCATTGTATAAGCAAATGTAGAAGCTGCCATCAATAAAGTAAAAAGACTTACATGATCTCCATACATAGGAATATTAAAACCTAAATCTAAAATTGAATCATAGGAGCTTAAGTCTTCTGCCCATAAAAAACCCTCATGCCTAAGATCGATACTTGATGGAAAAAATTTAAATACTGCTAATAATATCGGCATTTGGATAAGCATTGGAATACAACCTGCCATTGGATTTACACCAGTTTGTTTATACAGCCCCATTGTCTCCTTCTGCTTTTTCATCATTACATCTCGATCTGTCTTACCTTCATATTTTTTATTGATTTTCTCAATCTCAGGCTTTAATACCTTCATTTTTGCAGTTGACTTATAATTTTTATAAGTAAGAGGTAAAATGATCAATTTAACGATCAGTGTAACCAATAGAATAATTAAACCAAAAGAAAGACCTGTTGATTTAAGCAAATTAAAAATAGGCTCTATTAAAATCTGATTCACCCATCTAAATATCCCCCATCCTAAATTAATCAGCCCTTCCATTTCATTATCATAGGAAGCAAGTAGCTCAGCATCATTGGGACCAAAAAAGAATTTCAATTTTACATCATTATTTTCCGGCAATGACATATTTGAATTATAGAATATGGTGTACTTATCATCAGTCAATGGTTTCTGAGAAAAATTACCAGCCGCAAATCCATCATCATAGATAAGAACAGAAGAGAAAAACTTTTGTTTATATGCTATCCAATTCAATTTACCAGCTTCTATCTCACCAGACCCCTCTTGATTTTCATATAAATAATCTCTTCCCTCTCCTAAATATCTATACATAGTAGTGCAAATCATTCTCTCATCACTTGCTAGTTTTTCTGTAGACAAACCTTTCATATACCAGTTCATCTCAACATCTTTCACATAATTACTTGTAAGGTTTTCATATTTTATAGAATAATCTACATGATAATTTCCTTTTTTAAGCTCATAAATAAATTTGATCTTTTTTGTTCCATCATCAGACACAAGTGAAAGAACGAGTGTGTTTTCAGGTGAGTCTTCCTTTTTAAAGTAAAAATCATTGGTATTTAAATCTACATCATCGGCTTCATTGGTAAAGCTGATACTTTGCCCTGAGGATTCCTCTTCAAACAATTTCAGAGGGATATTTTTACCTGCTACATAATCAGCATGCGTAGTATATTTATAATCCCCATTTTTCTTTTTTTCTACTAAAAACACTTCTGTTATTCTACCTCCCTTTGAAGAAAATCTAATCCTAATCTTATCATTTTCTAATTGATAATGACTAGAATCCTCATTAAGAGCTGTATAAAATATACCATATTGATCCTTTTTTTGAGCCAGCTCTATCTTTTCTTTTAATAATATAGCTGCAGAATCATCAAGTAAAGGATCACTTAATTGGTTTTCAGCAGATAAACTCTCTTCTAACGAAGAATCATACAAAAGCGAATCAGCAGTTATTTTATTAGTTGAAGAATCTGTAGATTCAGCGCCTGATTCACCTTTCGCTTTTTCTTTTTTATTTGAATTATCAACAGGTTGTTGCTGCTCATTATTTAAAATAAGAAATGCAATAAATATTGCTCCGATCAATAATATTCCTGTTAGTGTATTTTTATCCATTTAAGAAAATTTCAATTCTTTTAAGACCGCAAATATATTTTTTCTTAACCAAACACTTAGTGATTAATTCTTCTTTTTTTAATATTTATCAGGTGCCATAGTGGAAAACTTTGTGAATAAAGGGATTTGTGATTTCTAAAATAAAACTGATTTCTAAAATATTTTTGTAACTGTTGAAGTAAACCCTACAATTAAAATAATGTTAACAACAATTTTTGGTAAGAAAAAATTAACTGAGGACAAGATTGCTAATGTTTTTGTAAATACATTATTAAATGTAATTGACAACAGCTTTAATGAAGTTGCTTCGAATATTTCTAATGATTCCGAATTTATTAACCCACCAATAATTGATCATCTTGATAGCGATAAGTTCCTTATGATCGTTCTTGCTGGTAACCTAAAATTTCTTTCTAAATATTTTTCAAATACAGAAGAAATGATACTTAGAAAAAAGATCATTGAAAAATTTGCTAATGTATATGGAATGGAATATGAAGAAATGAATGCTATAGTTAAAGACTTTAATAGCTTCATTACAAGAGTCAATCATCCATCTAAAAATATTATTTACGGAATGTCTAAAGCTGTATTCTATAAATACAACCTAGGGAAATATCAAATTGAATATTTTGCTCAATTAAATGCTCCTAGTCCTATCTTTCTAAAAAGAATGGATCAAATAATGGAAAATTATATTTGGGATTGGAACAATTTCTTTAACAAGTATAAGATCTCACCATCAGAACATTAATTATCAGCTGACAAAACATCATAATTTCCCGTTAACCAATCTTTTATTCTGTTTTTGTAAAACTTGGAAAACCTACTAGCTGATGCACCTCCAGCAAAAGAAGTTTCTATCTCATGTTTACTATGATCAGTAATTAACCTAATAGATGGGGTAAAGCTGGTCGTCCTTCCTCTGCTTGTAAACACCTGACCCTGATGAACAGTGGCTCTACCACCCACTAATCCATAAGGACCTGGGTCAAAACCTAAAAACCCTGGAAGTTTACCATTAAAGAACAAATTTCTAAACACAATTTGATTATGGTTACCCCATTTAACTGGTTTAACTTTTAAGACTTCTTTTATAATTCTTTCAATAATAATAGCTTTATTTTCTTTGAACCATGATGAGGTTTCTTTTAAAACTATTGAGCTAAAGTTTTTATACAAACCAATGAACATACCAGTATTTTCCTGCAAATAACTACCTACTTCCTTCCCGAAATTATGAGCTCCAAATATTTCAAAATATAATTTCTTTAGAATCAACTCAAATAAATATGCTCCCTTAGAATTTAAGTCATAACAAAAATCCCACTCTTTTAAAATCTTAGAATTATCACAATTCTGTAAATAAGGGATAAAAGTTTTCATTAAAAGCTCAGCTTCTTTGGAATAAACATCCATCTGTATAGCTTTCATATCTTCAAGAGAAGCTTTATTGTTTTTTGAAAGAAGTTCCTGAATTCTTTTAGCCCTGAAATCAGCCATTGAAATATTAGATGGGTTAACATTCCCGTATTCATTAAGATTCTGATTTGCAGTAACAAAAAATCCTTCTTTTGGATTATATATATTAGGTAATTCTTGACCATCAACAAAACCCTTCCAACTATTACTTGAAACTGAACCGTCAATTGGATAAAAACCAGACCAACTATTATTTCTTATTGGCATCAAACCAGACATCTGATAACCAATATTCTCTTTGCTGTCTGCTAAGATCCAATTAAATGACACCTCAACATCTTTAAAAAGATGCTGTGCTTCTTTAACAGAGTCTGTATGAAATAACTTAACAAAGGTATTTACACTCTTTGCACCTGTATTTGAACCAGTCCAACCCATTGAAAAATATTTCCCTTCTATAAATGGATCTCCATCTAATATGCCATGGTCATTTTCATAAACAGTTATTTTAACATTATCTCCTTTTTTTCTTTTGATGACTTCTTCCCTCTTATTAAAATCATTCCATTGACCATCAATTAAATACTTTCCATCTTTACAGGTCTCAATCCAAAAATCTGTAGCATCCATAAACGTATAGGTAGCTCCCCATGATAAATTATTATTTCTTCCAACTAACATGGCAGGAAGACCAGGCATAGTAAATCCTAAAAAATACCTGCTTTTAACCTTACATTTAACTTCATACCATATATTTGGCAATCTATTTGTTTCTAAGTGTGGATCATTACAAAGAATAGGGCTACCAGATTCAGTTCTTGAACCACTTACAGCCCAGTTATTTGAAGCCATCATAGGAGAAACATCCAATAACCACTTTACCTCATCAGGTACAATTTTAGTATAGAATTCAACTTGTTTTATCAATTCGTAATCACAACCATCTAAAATAGAAGGAAATAATTCTCTTAACTGCTCTTCTGCAATTCCTTTTTGTATCAACTGAACAAGGAACATTTCCATTTCACCCTGTGATTGTGCTAGCGTTAGAAAACCAGTCATTCTTGATAACAATACACTATCTTCTGTACACCATTCCTCTGGATAATAACCAATTAATTTACACTCAAAAGGTCTTTTTTTACTAAGCACACTATTTACGCCTTTATTGTAACAATCAAATAACTCAATAGTTCTTTTATCAAATTTTTTCAGCTCATCTGTACAATTACGCCAATTTAATTTTCTGAAGAATTTATCCACTTCAACCATCTCATCAGAACCTTCTAATAACTCAGCAGCTCTTCCTTTGCCTAGAATTCGCATAATAAGCATCTGCAACCCTCTATCTGTAGCATGTGCAATCCCTAAAAGCTCATACATTTCCTCTTCAGAAGAAGCATCAATAACTACAGTTCCGTTTAATTCTCTTTTCATTAAATTTTTAAAAATTAAGACAATCCGAAATGTTTAATAGCCATATCCCTTACTTCATTTCCAATTGCTAAAGATGCAGTTGCCGCTGGTGATGGAGCATTTAGAACATGTATACTATTACGGCCATATTCTATTCTAAAATCATCTCTTGTGTCTCCATCTTTACTTAACAATAACGCTCTAACTCCTGCTCTACCAGGCTTTATATCTTCCATTGTAAGAGAAGGTATCAAACCTTGTAAAGTTTTTAAAAACAATCGCTTTGAAAAAGCTCTTCTATATTCATCAATACCAAAGCTCATATTTTTAAAAAATAATTTCCAAGTTCCACTATAAGATAAGGCATCAACAGTATCCTTTAAATTAAAATCTGTTTTCCCATACCCTTCACGTTTGAATGTAAAAACTGCATTGGGACCACATTCTATATCGCCATTGACCATCCTGGTAAAATGCACACCCAAAAATGGGAATTCTGGATTTGGAACTGGGTAGATCAAATTCTTTACCTTGTGTTTAGCCTGCTCAGTTAATTCGTAATAGTCTCCTCTGAATCCAACCACTTTTTCTTTAATATTTACACCATCTTTTTTTGCCAATCTATCTGCCTGAAGACCTCCACAAAAGATGACTTTTTTAACTACATAGTCGTTTTTATTAGTAGTGATTTTAGTCATCTCATCTTCTTGTAAAAAACCTTTGGCTTCCTCTTCCAATACGACCTTACTAGCAGGCTGTATTCCTATTGCTATTTGCGCCATTTTTTTAGTAGCCCCTACAAAATCAACAATTCCTGTACAAGGAACCCATATCCCAGCTTTAGCCTCCACAAAAGGTTCTATTTCTTTTACTTGATCTGCTGATATTTTCTCAATTCCTTCTGTGTTATTTGCAATCCCATTTTCGAAGATCTGGTCCATGAATTTAAATTCACTTTCTTTAGTTGCAACAACAACTTTACCACATACATCATGGTCCACATTATGCTCTTTTGCAAATTTGACCAATTCATGTCTGCCAACTACACAATTTTTAGCTTTTAATGAACCAGGTTTATAGTATAATCCTGAATGAATAACACCTGAATTATTACCTGTCTGATGAGAAGCTAACTGCTTTTCTTTTTCAATTAGTATGATTTTTAGCGTTGGGAATGACTTTTGTAGCTTATAGAATGTAGCAGCTCCTACTATACCTCCACCAACTATAGCAATATCAAATACATTATCAGCCATATTGTTTTTTTGCGAAAATACTTATTTAATCATCTTTAAGCTAATGCTTTTTCCTCTTTTGGAACTCTTAAAAGAAGCAGGAGACCAATTACAAAAAATAGCACTAAAGCAACTATAGAATTCCTCATATTTCCAGTCAATTGTTCAATAAATCCATAAGATGCAAGCCCAATAACAATTCCTAATTTTTCAGCTACATCATAAAATGAAAAATAAGATGATGTATCTGTTGTTTCTTCAGGTATAAATTTAGAATAGGTTGATCTAGATAATGATTGCACTCCTCCCATCACCATACCAACCCAAGCAGAAATTATATAGAACTGAAAGGGTGAATCAACAAAGTATGCATAAACACACAAGCTTATCCATAAAAAAATCACAATCTTCAATGCATTTAAATTACCAATCTTATAAGATAATTTAGATAAAATTAATGCGCCAATAATAGCTAATAATTGAATCATTATAATAGCCATAATTAATCCAGTTGATTTTTCATTTTCATTGGCCCAATTAATTTCTTTTGTGCCAAAATAAATAGCCATGATCATTATGGTCTGTACTGCCATACTATAAACGAAAAAGCTAGCTAGGTACCTTTTAAGTCGAACTGTTTCCTTAACCTTTTTGAATACTAACTTCAACTCCTTATAACCATTCCAAATAACAGCACTATCTACCTTATTTTGAATCCTTGGTTTTGGCAACCAATAATACGTAACATGACTAAATCCAAACCACCATATCCCAGTAAACACAAAACACCATCTTGTTGCATCACCTTTAGATTGATCATCTTGAGACATCACAAAAATCAAACATGCAACTAAAAGAATTACTGAGCCTATATAACCCATAGAAAACCCTTTTGCTGACAAAGAATCATGTTCTTCAACTGGTGCAATTTCAGGTAAATAGGCATTATAAAAAACCAAACTACTCCAAAAACCTATTCCTGCTATTGCAAAAATTAGCATACTTAATTCTAGATGATCAATATCGAAAAAATACAAGCTCATACAGGCAAATGAACCTAAGTAACAGAAAAACCTTAAAAAAGCTTTCTTCTTCCCTGCAAAATCAGCAATTCCTGACAACAACGGAAGGAAAACACATAATAATAAAAAATAACTTGCAGTAACAATAGAGACCAATGCCGTATTAATGACCTCCCAGCCAAAAAAATAAACTACTTTATTTTCTGTACCATCGATTGTCAATGTATCATGTACAGCATAGCTTTCATAAAATAAAGGGAAAATAGCAGTTGTAATTACTAGAGGATATACAGAATTGGACCAGTCATAAAATGCCCAAGCATTTTTGACTTTTTTATTTCCATTACTATTTTTAGACATTTAGGTCTATTAAATTTAAAGACCGATCAATCAACTATTTTAAAATCAACTCTTCTGTTCTTTGCCAAACTCAATTCGGAATATCCAGCAGATGCCGGTTGAGCAGCGTCATGATTCATGAATGTGATTCTATCTTCAGCTACTCCTTTTTTTACAAGATATTTTTTTACATTCTCCGCTCTTAAATTCCCTAAATTAATTAACCTTTCATTTTCAGGATCTTTCTTAATTGCAGCAAATTCCATTTTATCTGTGTGACCATGTAGCTCTATATTAATATCTTCATTTTCAGTTAATATTTTAGCCATTTTATCTAAATCATCATTGAACATCTCATCAATTCTAGAATTTTTTACATCAAAATACACTGACCCCATATTGATCATTTCTTCTATTGTATATTTACCATCTTCTCTGAAAAAATCTTTATGATAAATCATACTCTGGCTATTTACCTCATTCATTTGATTGTTACAATCACAGTCAGTGATATCTTCAATTAAATACACTTCAACTTGATCTATATAATAATAAGCAGAGGGAATCTGGGTAGCAGTAAAACCATCCATTTTCTTCAACTTTTCATATTTCGTATCCTTATTATTGTAGAAATTACCAATCGTTAAATATGATTCTTTTCCAGATGCTTTATATATAGCACAGACAGGCTCCCAGTTATACCTGGCATTATATAACTTATTATCTACATTCCTAACTACATGATTATATTCATTTTTCTTTTGAAAAATAAGATCTTCCTTTTTATCTGAGTACAAAGGTTCTTTACTAAAATAAGCACCAATATTATTTACTGCATACTTACTTAAATCAGACAAACTTGTATAAAATCTTACACAATACTCAAGATCTTTACTCAATGGTGAGGCCAGTTGAGTTTGAATATAAGTTCTAGGCTCTTTATTGTTATAACTATAAATTAATATACCAGCATAATTTTCGCCATCCCATGGATGCTCTTTCCCCTTTTGATTAACAGGTGCAGAAACCGGTAGATCTTTTTCTGTTGAATAAAGATCAGCTTTTAAAGCTGTAGGGGATTCCCATTCTTTTGCAATATTGATCTGCTTTAGCTTTTTTAGTTTCCCACTTGTACTCTCAAAGCTTGGATTCAATATTAAATTAATTTCGTCTTGTGCAATATTTGAGTATCCCGAAAGAACTATCAATAATGCTATTATTCCCTTTTTCATAATCTATTTTTATTGCTTATATGATTTTACTGTTTCAATAAAACACTTTACCTTATCTGGCTTTATATCGGGGTAAACGCCATGACCAAGGTTGGCAATATGGCGATTTTTTCCAAACTTACAAAGCATTTCCTTCGTTTCAAATTCAATTCTTTTAAAATCAGCATATAAAACACAAGGATCTAAATTGCCTTGTAGGGTTTTATTTATACCGATTAAATTTCTACTTTTAATAATATCCATGTTCCAGTCTAATCCGATAGTATTACATTTTAATTGCCCCATTTCTTTAAGAACAGTATAGGCTCCTTTAGAAAAGACAGTTAATGGAACCTGGTCTATTTCATTACAAATCTTATTTACATATTTCATACCAAACTCCATATACTGGTCATGACCAAGAATTCCAGCCCAGGAATCAAATAGCTGTAACATATCTGCTCCTGCACTAATCTGCGCTTTTAAATATAAAATAGTGGTTTCAGTAATTTTTTCTAATAATAGATGAGATAATTCAGGCTGTGCAAATAGCATCTTCTTTGCTTTGCTAAATGTTTTTGAACCTTGACCTTCTATCATATATGAAAAAATAGTCCATGGCGCACCTGCAAATCCAATCAATGGAACTCGTCCATATAACTCCTTTTTAGTAATCTTTATCGCCTCTGTTACATATGACAAGCTATCTTCAACATCAGGAATATTTAATGAGTTAACATCATCAATAGTTTGAATTGTCTTGGGGAAAAAAGGACCTTTTTTCTCTATCATTTCATAAGAAAGGCCCATTGCATCTGGAACAACCAATATATCTGAAAATATTATAGCAGCATCTACTTCTAAAATATCAACAGGCTGAATAGTAACTTCAGCCGCTAGTTTAGGAGTTTCAACTAATTCTTTAAATCCACTCAAAGAATTTCTTAATGCACGATATTCAGGTAAAATCCTACCAGCTTGTCTCATCAACCATACTGGAGTCCTTTCAACATCTTCACCTTTTGCAGCTCTTAAAACAAGATCATTCTTTAATTTCATCCTGCAAATGTATTAATCATTGATTAATATTTTATTTTTATTGACCAATGAGCTCAATTAAATTACATCATCTATTAATTAATTTCATTTTTATTGTATTAATTCACAGTAATTTTCATTCTCAAGACTCTACCTCTACATTGAATGAATCAATTGCTGTTATCCATAAAAAAAATGGTGAAACCATTAGAGGCTTTGTCTACCATAATGATGCTGAAAAAATAATCATCATTTCTGGAAATGAACAAAAAATAACTATTCCATATACACAAATAGCTTCTATTGAATTTATTTCTACTGAAAGCTTAAAAAATGAAACTGAATTTAAAGAAGAACATTTAAATTATACTCAAAATTGTTTTTTTCCTACAGGATTTACAACTAAGAAAGGTGATTTTACTGGAAATGCTCATTATGGCTTATCTGGAAATGCAAAAATTGGAATTTCTGATAACTTTGAATTGACAGCAGGAACTATTTCTTTTGTCGCCTATTTTCTTAGTATTGGTTACTCAAAAGAAATCGGAAAAGTTTTACAATTTGGCATTAATGGATATGGAGGTTTTACATTTGATTTTAACCAAAACCCCATTCATAACTTAACTCCTATTTATTGTATGATTCCAAGATTTAGTATAGGCAATAAAAATAGAAATATTACCATGGGTTTTATTGGATTTTTGGGCGCTGATTTATTTATTGGATCAAACTTAAAATATGAATTTATGTATGGAGGTTACATCGCAGCAAAAAATAGATTTAAAGAAAAATGGTCTGTTTCTAGTGAGTTAGCTAGTGTCTCTATTAAAGGGTTATATACTACTTATATGGGTAACTTTACATTTAATTTTATGAGGAGTTTTTATTCTTCATGGTCCTTTGGAATTGCAGGGATTAGAAGCGAAGATCCAATTAATGGATTTCAAAACTTTGCTAACCTACCCTTTTTACCTTTACCCTATTTTGGATACATGAGAAGATTTAATTAACTCAGTTCTTTTAAAGTTTCAACTTGATCTTCTAGCCACAATAAAGCATCATTGTAATTGTTAAAAATCATTGCTTTTGACTTATTCCTTAAATATTTAACATAAAAATTTGCTAATAATCTGATTGACAAATTATCTGTAACGATGGACTGAAAAACACAAGACTTATTAAATGCAGGGTCTATTGTAAAAAATCTCATTGAATTTATAGTAGCAGTAGATTGTATATTTCTTGCATCCACTAAAATTCCAAATTTTTTGTTTGAAAAAGTCAATAATTGATCACGGAATATAACACCATCTTTAACAGTAATATTTAACTTATCTTTTATCTTAATATAAATAAGGTTGTCACTTAAAAAGTTGATTTCACCAAGAATAGTTTTGAAAGATTCACTCATCTAATTAATAACAAAAGTTACTATTAAATATAATTAAATTTTATCTCATAAGAATGACATGACCTGTAAATTCCTTATGCTCTCCCGTAACTGCATCCTTGGTATCTAGCTTCCATATGTAAATGTCCTCCTGTGCTGGTAAATTCTTATAGCTTCCATCCCATTTGGTATCCATACTCTCAGCCTCAAATACACGCTCTCCCCACTTGTTATATATTGAAAAATTAAACACCTCTGCATCTATGCTCTCCCCTTTTACAAAGAAAAAATCATTCACCCCATCTCCATCCGGAGTAAAGGCTGTAGGCACATAGCATGTAAACACTCCATTAACAACAATCTCCATTGTCTCTGTATCTGTGCATCCATCTGCATTAGTAACTGTTAATTGAGCTTCATATAAATCAGGGTCCTCATCTGGAAATGTATAGCTAGGGTTCTGTGTAGAACTGCTTCCTATTACCCCTCCTTGCATATTCATAAATGTCCAGCTATATGATACTACATCAACTGATGATTGATCAATAAATTCCACAATTGGATTTAATATATCTGTAGGGTTTGGTGTCGCATCAAATGCTGCCGTTGGATAATCATAAACCTCTACCAAATTAGTCATTACCGTATCATTTACACATCCTTCTGGACTCGTTATTGTTAAAGACACTGTATATGTACCTGGTTCATCATACACATGACTCACTGTTCCACATACTGTACTTGTTGTCGCATCTCCAAAATCCCAAACACAACTCGATACCTGATTACTTGGTGTAGCATTCGTAAAGCTTGGTTCTATTGGATAGCACCCTGTATTATTGGTCGTTAAAAAACTAACCTGTGGCTCCTGGTACCAATATACCAACAAGCTATCATATGCTGCAGGTGTCTCGCAATTATCTGTTACCATTACATAATATGTAGCTGGTGAAGCTGTAGGAATTAAATCCACTGTAGATGTATTACCGACCTGAACTCCTGATGCATCTGTCCATACATAATTATAAGTTCCTCCCTGTCCTCCATTAGCAACAACAGATAAAGTACCTGTACCTCCAGGACATATCGTGTCATTAGCTGATGGGGTAAGCAATATTGGTGGGTTGATCGCTACCAATACAGAATCCTGTGAAGAAACACATCCCAAATCATCTACTGCTGTTACAAGGTAATAATTGGATATAGCTGGTGACACAGGATGAGGACCACTTCCTGTTAATAATGGCCAGTCAAACGTATAAGGCCCTGTACCTCCAGTCGCTGAGGCCGAAATAACCGCTGTACCTCCGATACATATGATCGTATCATTACTTACTGACAACACCATCTGAGGTGGCTCTAATATCGTTACCAATGTATCTGCATAACATCCAGCTGTATCAATAGACCTTACTATATAATCTCCTGCAGACAAACCACTGAAAGTAGTTGTAGTAATTACATTGTTGTCCGATTGAATTATTGCACTAGTAATCGGATCCACCAACTCTACTATCCATGGCGGACCATCTATACCAGCTGGTTGAGCCAATACCGCTCCATCATTACCACCATAACATGTAACAGGTGTTAATGTAGGTATCGGTGCCATACATGTATCGCACATGACATTAAAAGATAATGATACAGTATCAGTACAACCGCCATTTAAATCTGTAACTACTGCAGTATAAGTAGTATTTACCTGAGGAAGAGCAAAAGGATTTTGAACAGAATTATTTGATAAAAATGTATTTGGTGTCCACTGATATGAAAAATTATTAGGATCTGGAATGGTAGGACAAGTAGTGAACCTAGTCACTGGTCTTCTATTACTAAAAGTTTGAAAAGTCATGTAAGGGCATGCTGGTGTTATATCGCTATAGTAATATAATGATGAATTAAAAGTTGTTTGTTGTGCCGGTGTTGCCCAATTATAAGTATAAGATGTACTTAAATTATCATAACAGATTTCCATTACAATATTAGACAACCCATCCCACTCATAAGCAGTTGTCAAAACTAAAGTATTCCAACCAAGATTAACATTAATATTCTGTGGAGAAAAAACAGTAGTCAATCCACTTTCCCAGACTGTCAATGAAGAGGTACTAGTGCATCCCATTTTAATTGAATAATCCATAAAAAGAGAAGTTGCATTATTAGATGCTGTTGTTTCCCAAGATATCTCTGTAATCTTTCCACCAACAAATCCAGCCGCTTGTAATTCAGCTGCAGTAAATAAAAACTGATGCTTTGCATTTCTGTACCAATTTCCAAATGGAGCTGGCCAAGTAGTTGATGTATTAATTCCCTGATTTGTTCCAACTGTTTGCTGAGATGCTGCAGCAGAACATGTTGTGGCTGCACTTACACCACAAACTGCAGGTATTCCTCCACCTAGGTCAAGATTCATGAAGATAGTATCACCGCAAATTATATTAGTATCACTTGCAGAAAAAGTAACATCTGGAGCATATGCTGCCGCTACATTAATAGAAATAGTATCGACTTTAACACACCCATCTGGGCTCGTTAGGGTAATCTCATAATCATAATTACCAGGTAAAGTTGGCATCACCAAAGGATTAGGAATAGTAGTGTTATTTAAAAATGTCCCTGGAGACCAGCTATAAGTATAATTACCAGTAGGAGTAGGAGCAACATTTAGTTGTATTTCACTGTTTAAACAAGTAGTTGTTGAGGATTGGCTTAAAGAGTAAGCAAAGTCTGGTACTACTGTTACCTCGACTGTATCAATATTTGTACACCCACCAGCTAAGTTTGAAGTAACTTGATAAACTGTAGAAACAGATGGATTAGCAATAGGATCAGGACAATTGTTACAGGAAAAATTAGTCCCTAAATTAATTGGATCACCTGAAAGCACAATCCAATTGAAATTAGAACCACCACTTGCATTTAATTGAGTAGCTACTCCCTGACACATGATAACATCTTGTCCTGCATATGTACTTGTAACTACTGTAACACCTACAACCATAGAGCTAATACCAACTACTGGACAAGCGTTATCTGCTGCATCAATAGAAATAGCTGAAAATGGGCTACTACCTGGCAACACAGTAAAACAAACAGTAGCAGAAGCAGGACTAAAAAAAGTGTTTTGAGTGAAGGTCGCACCTGGAAATAATTGAGCGACATTCGAATTCAAGTAAATAGAATCTGAAGCAACATCAGTGAATTCAACATTAAAACAAACATTATCCCCTTCACAAAGCTGTATATCAAAAGGACTAGTCTGAACACCTGTACTAACAAAATTGGTAATACCACCTGCTGGGGGACTTGGATTGATATTAGTACAACCAGCAGTATTGATAATTTCAAATTGAAAATCCTGAATAATACTTCCTACTAAATTACCTGCAGCATCAAATTCCTCAATCAATACAACTACAACAAAATTACCAGTAGAAGTAGGTGTAAATGTAATTTCTCCAGTATTAGGATCAATTGTTATACCTGGAATTGGGACTGAACCAGTATATCCACCTTGATAAGGAGCAGTACCAGCAGCACTAGTCATTGCATCTATTAAAGAATAAACAAGTATATTACCATCAGGCTCATAAACTCCAAAATTGTAAATAACCGGCTGATTGATACAATAATATGGAATCGGCTGTGATGTAATAATTGGTGAAGAATTACATGGAGCTGTTGTACTATTTAATACAGATTCCCAATAATAATTATTACCAGTTCCTGTTAAGTTATTTGAGGCATTTCTACAACAAGAAGAATACGCAAAAACCCAACTATCACATGGACCCGGCAGAACTATAGTGTCTTGCCAAATATGCATCCATACACCAGGTAAGCTACCTCCACTACATTCACTAGAAGGCAAATTTTGCAGACAAAGCTGCGAGACTTCTTGCTGAAAAACTAAATTTTGTAACATTACAGAAGTACTTATACTTTGAGATTGACCATTAATCGTAACAGAATTATAACCGCAATTATTACTGATTGTAATAGGCTCAGGACCATTGGTCTCAAAAGCAGTACCACAATCTTCAAATAATGTTAAAGTAACCACATATGTATTAGGGCCAACACATTGATAGGTAATATTTCCTCCTGGAACATGAGAAGCATAAGCTGAAAATGTTGAGAGAAATAAAAAAACTAGTAAGAAAAATTGTTTTTTCATGATCAATAAATTGGTAGTCTTTTAGAACTAATAAAATAAAAAAATTATACAATCATACAACCTTTTATAACGTTAATTTACCAAAAAGTTGCCAAAGAATCACCTTAATCTCAAAGATATTGGATTCCTATTCTTTATCCTGAGCTAATTTTTTACCAATAATAGTCCCATCAATGATCTGCTGTTGGAAATCTTTCATTCCTCCAGGCGTATGAGGAACCATAATAGTATTATTGGAACTACTTGAACCTATAGCAGTTAACGTATCGAAATACTGCGTCATTAAAACAAACTGCATGATCTCCTGAGGGTCTACATCTTGTAATGCTTTCTGAAAATCCTCTACTGATTCTTTGAATCCTCTAACAATTTCTAATCTCTGTTGAGCGATTCCTTCACCTGAAAGTCGCTTACTATCCGCCTCAGCTTCTGCCCTTTTAACTATTGTTATTTTTTCAGCTTCAGCTTCCTGTACAGCTGCTTCTTTATCTCTCATAGCAGCATTGATCCTGTTCATTGATGTTTTCACCACTTCATCAGGACTAATGTCAGTAATTAGTGTTTTGACAATCTTGTAACCATATTGCTCCATCTGCTCAGAAATATTATCTCTTACTGCAATAGCAACATCTTCTTTTTTAGCAAAAACATCATCGAGTTTTAATTTTGGAACCTCAGCCCTTACCTCATCAAAAATATAAGCTGCTACCTGACCGTGAGGGTCTTCTAGTTCATAAAAAGCTTCATATACTTTGTCTTTTATTATTCGGTATTGAACAGATATCTTTAGATCAACAAAAACATCATCAAGAGTTTTGGTTTCAACATTTACATCTAACTGTTGAATTTTTAAATTTTCTTTAGATGCTATTGACTCTATAAATGGAATTCTTACTTTAAAACCAGGTGAACAAATTCTATTATACTTACCCAATCTTTGAATGACCCAGGCTTCTCTTTCTGGAATGATCATAAATGTCTTAACAATCAATATGATTCCAGCAATAGCTTGAACAGCATATATTATAATATCATTTTCCATATAACTTATTTTTACTGTTAATTTACTAATTAAAATCCACTAAAAAATCAGGTCAGCTTTTGCTCTATTGAATTATCATAAATCTCCTTAGCTTCATTAACAAAACAAAAATGCTCATCATCTATTACCATCTTACCCTTAGTTACATGACCAAGTAAAATAAATGGTACATTAGAATTTTGCATTGAATCAATTAACTCATCTTCAAATTCCCTGTCAATAGTGACTACCACCCTACCCTGTGCTTCACCAAACAAATAAGCATCCTCACGGATTTCAGAATCAGTAACAATATCAAAACCAAGGTTACCTGCCATCGCCATTTCAGCTAAAGCAACAAACAATCCACCATCAGCACAATCATGAGCAGCATTGATAATATTTTCATTAATTAAACTTTTAATAACTTGATGAAGCTCATACTCTTCATTAAGATCAAAATAAGGAGCTGGTGAGCTCTTAATATTATGATAGCTATATAAATACTCAGATGAACCAATATCTTCTACAGATTTACCAATAAGGAAAATAAGATCTCCTTTATTTTTAAAGTTTAATGACCTAATATCTTTTTTATCCTTCACTAGACCTAACATTCCTATAGTGGGGGTTGGATGAACAGGCACTTCTTGACCATCAATTACAGATTGATTATAAAAACTAACATTACCACCTGTTACAGGTGTTTCAAATTTTCTACATGCAGCACTCATCCCCTTTATAGCACCAACAAACTGCCAATATGATTCTGGGTTATAAGGATTTCCGAAATTTAAACAATTCGTTATTGCTGAGGGGTTACCACCTGAAACAGTAATATTCCTTGCCGCTTCAGCTACTGCAATCGAAGTGCCTTTCTCTGGATCAGCATGTACATATCTTGAATTACAATCAACACACATTGCCAATGCTTTATTGGAATCTTTAATATTAACTATTCCAGCATCAGTAGGAGAATTAGTAGACATATTCACAGTGCCAACCATACTATCATATTGTTCATATACCCATTTTTTAGAAGCAATATTAGGGTGCTGTAATAAGAAATTTGCAACTTCTTTAAGATCATCTGGCTGTTTAATAGATGAAATATTGAATTGCTGATATTCTTTATAATACGATGGCTCTTTATATTCTCTTTCATATATAGGAGCGCCACCACCAAGCACTAATGAATGAGGAGATACTTCAGCTACCATATTCCCTCCCATGAAAAATTGCAATATATCTCCTTCAACAACTTCACCTATCTGTTCACAATTTAAATCCCATTTATCAAAAATAACTTGCACCTTTTCTTCTTTTCCTTTTTCAACTACCACTAACATTCTTTCTTGTGATTCAGATAACAAAATCTCCCAATCCTTCATGTTTTTTTGACGTGTAGGCACCTTATCAAGATCTATTATCATACCTACTCCTCCAGCTGCACTCATTTCTGAAGTTGAACATGTAATACCAGCAGCACCCATATCCTGCATACCAACAACTGCATCTGTTTTAGATAATTCTAGTGTAGCTTCTAATAACAATTTTTCTTGAAAAGGATCTCCCACTTGAACGGACGGAAGGTCTTCCATTGAATCTTCAGTAATATCTTTTGAAGCAAATGCCGCACCATGAATTCCATCTTTTCCAGTTGCAGAACCAACTATAAATACAGGATTTCCAACTCCAGAAGCAGTTGCAGAGATCATGTCTCCCATCTTCATAATTCCAGCAGAAAAAGCATTTACTAAAGGGTTCTGATCATAACTTTCATCAAAATTAACCTCCCCACCTACGATTGGAATACCGAATGAATTTCCATAATCACCTATACCTTTTACAACACCTTTTACTAACCATTTTGTTCTATCTAGGTCTATTTTTCCAAATCTCAATGAGTTTAATTGTGCAATTGGACGAGCACCCATAGTAAATATATCTCTATTGATACCACCCACTCCAGTTGCAGCACCCTGATAGGGTTCTAAAGCACTTGGATGATTATGTGATTCAATTTTAAAAGCACAAGCTAAACCATCTCCAATATCCACAAGGCCTGCATTTTCCTCACCTGCCTTAACCAACATGTGGGGACCATCTTTAGGTAATGTTTTTAACCATTTTATTGAGTTTTTATAAGAACAATGCTCGGACCACATTACAGAATATATACTTAATTCAGTAAAATTGGGTGTTCTATTTAAAATCTCACAGATCTTTTCAAATTCATCTTTTTGTAATCCAAGCTCAATGGCTTGTTCTAAGGATGCTGTATCAGGATTAATTGTGGTGTTCATGATTTTTATTAAAAATGAATTGCAAATTTATCAAAACCCTAAATAAATCAACTACAAATATTTAATTGAATTTATCAACATACAAATAAGCTAATCATATTCTAAAGAAAATGGTTGTTATATTTGCTAGACAAACAGAAATTTAACCTTTGATAATTTCAATACTATACTTCATTCTATTTATTTACCTATTAAATAAATGGTCTTTTTTTGCTAACAAACACATATCAAAGAAATTTCTTTCTCTAGCTTTTATATTTAAAATTGGAATTAGCATTTCTTTATTTTGGGTCTACTCTGATTACTATCCCAAAAAATCAATGATGAGCAAAGAAGAATTCAGAGATCAAGCAGATATATTTAAATATTATGATGACAGTGAAATTATTTATAATGCATTTAAAGACAAGCCTATTGATTTCTTTAAAATCCTATTTAGCGTAAATAACAACAATGAATATTTTTACAATCAATACTACATAAACATGAATCATTGGGATACACCCTATGACACCAATTTCTTCAATGACTCTCATACAATAATTAGAATTAACGCTCTGATCAGAATTATCTCCTTTGATAATTATTTTGTTCATGTTCTATTTTTTTGCATGTTAAGCTTTATTGGTTTATTTGCTTTATTTAAAGCAATAGTAGATTTCTTCCCTAAAAAAGAAAATATTTTAAAATGGTTGATTTTCTTTACTCCTTCCATTCTATTATGGAACTCTGGAATTTTAAAAGAACCTATTTTATTTTTCTCATTTGGCATGATCATGCTAAGCATTTATAATTTATCAATTAGAAATAATAAGCTCTTAGATACAACAATACTAATATCAATGTCTATCATCTTATTTCTGATTAAATTTTACGTTTTTTTCATTTTCACATCTCTGATAATTCCATTCATCATTAATCACATAAAAAAAGTCAAATATCCAATATTTAGTTATGTTATAAGTATAAGTATTTTTATCCTTTTAGCTTTTAATTTAAAACATGCCTCTAAATCATTGGACCTATTATATTTACTAGACAAAAAGCAAGAATCTTTTCTCTCTGAATCAGCATTTAAAAATGCTGGAAGTTATTTTGAAATCCAGGACTTAGAGCCCAACATCATCTCTATCACAAAAGCCATTCCTTCAGGTATTTACAACTGCTTCACCAAACCGCTACCATGGAATATCAGCTCTTCAATTGAGCTACCACAAGCAATGGAAAATTTCATTGTAATTCTCCTAATAATTATAGCAGTATTTCATTTAATTAAATTAAAAACATATAAGAAAATTTCATCTTATAATTTTTTAACCTTTTGCCTTTTATTTGCTATTTCGAACTTTATAATAATCGGGATTTGCACTCCAGTCTATGGTGCAATTGTAAGATATAAAATAATAGGCTTACTTTTCTTGCTTTTTTCATTGTTACTTTTGATTGACTACCAATCAATTTATAAAAAGCTTAAATAATTATATTTTGAAAAGACACCTCATACATCTCTCTATTAGTTTATTACTCATAAGCTGTGTAAATAAAAAAGAAGTAGACCTCATCATTCATAATGCACATATTTTAACTATTAGTGAAAAAGAATTAGAATTTGAGGCAATGGTAATAGATAATGGAAAGATAATAGACCTAGGAAAAGAAAATCAAATTTTAAACAAATATTCAAGTAAAAATCAAGTTGATTGCAAATCCGCATACGTTTACCCAGGGTTTATTGATGCCCACTGCCATTTTCTAAGCTACGGTCTATCTATTGAAGAAGTTGACCTAACAGGGTCTAAGTCAATTAAAGAAATAATTGACAGGTGTTTAAATTATAAACAAAAAAATAATTGTACAATCATTAAAGGTCGTGGATGGGATCAAAATATTTGGCAAATAAACAGCTTCCCTAATAAAAGCCAACTAGATGTCCATTTCCCTGAAACTCCTGTATTATTAAGTAGGGTTGATGGTCATGCTTTGCTGGTAAATCAAAAAGCATTGGATATTTGCGGTATAGACATTAATTCTAAAGTCAATGGTGGTCATATTGAAATCATTAATGGTGAATTAACAGGAATATTAACTGACAATGCGATGGATCTAGTTTTCAATAATATTCCTGATGCTGATAATCAAACTAAGAAAAAAGCTTTATTAAAAGCTCAGAATAAATGTTTTGAATTAGGTCTCACAACTGTAGATATTGCTGGTCTTTCTAAAAATGATGTCTTTTTGATTGATCAGTTACAACAATCAGGAGAATTAAAAATGAACATTTACGCAATGTTGAGTGATTCAAAAGAAAATTATGATTATTTCATAGACACTCTTCAAAAGCCTTATAAAACTAAAAAATTGAATGTAAGGTCATTTAAATTTTATAGTGATGGTGCTTTGGGATCCAGAGGAGCTTGCCTTTTACAGCCTTATTTTGATGTTAACGATTCTACCTATCATGGAATGATGCTTAATAGTGTAGAACATTTTAGAGAAAGTGCAAAAAAACTAGATTTTTATGGCTATCAAATGTGCACACATTGTATAGGAGATTCATCTGCCAGGGTTATCTTAAATATTTATGGAGATGTGTTACAAGATGTAAATGATAAAAGATGGAGAATAGAACATGCTCAAGTAATATCTCCTGAAGATTATCATCTTTTTAAAAAATTTGCAATAATCCCTTCTGTACAACCAACTCATGCAACTTCAGATATGTTATGGGCTGTTTTAAAATTAGGAACTAAAAGATTAAAAAACAGCTATGCATATCAACGACTTTTAATTCAAAATGGGATGTTAGCTCTAGGAACAGATTTCCCTATAGAAAACATCAACCCAATCCATACTTTTTATGCAGCTGTTGCTAGAAAAAACTTAAATGGAGAACCTAAAAATGGATTTCAAAAAGAAAATGCATTATCTAGATGGGAAGCGATACAAGGAATGACCATATGGGCAGCACTATCAAATTTTGAAGAAAACGAAAAAGGCACCATTGAAATTGGAAAAAATGCAGACTTTATAATTTTAAATCAGAATTTATTGACAGTAGCTGAAAAAAATATTTTAAATACTAAAGTTGTATCGACTTACATAAATGGAGAACAAGTATATCGACATTAATCCTTAATTAGGATCTTCAATTCTGACCTACGGTTTTGCTTATGCATTTCCTCTTCACAATCCTCATCATCCTCACACATATTAAGCAATTGTGATTCACCAAATGCATTAGAAGAAATTCTTGCTTTATCAATACCATTCTTAATTAAATAGTTGACTACTCTATCCTTTCTTTTAATAGACAACTTCATATTATAATCTTCTGATGCAGTTGAACTAGCATGCCCATGAACCTGAATAAGTGCTTTATTATTTTCCTTTAACGAAACAATCATCGAATCTAAAACTGAATAATACAATTCATCTATATCCGAACCATTCTTAGGGTAATAGATAATGAAATTCTCGATATGTATCTTAGTTTCATTGACTACAATCTCAGTAGTATCAAGATCCTCTACTTTAGTAGTATGATACTTAGAGGCTACCATTCTTTTATATACGAACATTCCAAATTCATCCTTTTCTAAAATGATCATTACATCGTTCAACCTATTAACAATTTCCAATTTAACATCACTTTTAAAATAAGGAGATGATTCATCTAATTTTATTATCAATTCTTCTAGTAGAGGCAAATCATCATACCTGAAATAGAATGTTGAATCTGCATTACAATTCATTAAAAGATCACCTTTATTATCTAAAATCTCAAATTGTAATTCTTCATCTATTCCATCTAGGGATTCAAAAACAAAATTCCCAGCAAGCATCATTCTCTCTTTCTTAAATTTTAAATTTATTTCATCTTCTGTTAACAAACTAATATTTGAATCATAATCCGCATCTAATAATCGATAAGAAAATTCACCATTAGCATCATTAGTAAGTGTAGCCATTACGTGATCAACATTATTGAAGATAATCAAGTTCATGTCTTCAGTACCTTCATCAACTTTAATTAAAAGATTCTTATCTGTAGAAAGCAGTTCAAATTTAAAGTTCCCATATTCATCTGTTTTAGTTTCCATTACTATATTACCATCTTCATCAATAAGATAAACTTTCATTTCATCTGGGTGTCCCTCCATCCTCTGGTATTGTAATTGACCATTCAACTCATACAGTCCTGTATTAAGATCTATATCACTTTCATCCATTAAAGAAAGAACACTTGCACCTTCAAAAGATAATTTCCTGAAAACAAATTCACCAAATTCACCATTTTCATCAGAAGTTAACAAAGCATTGCCATCACCTTTAAATAAAGACAAAACAACATCACCTTCTTCGTTCACTTTTATCGTATATTTCTCACCTTCTGGAAGATAATCAAATACAAAATTCCCATCTTTATCCGTTTTTGTAACAGCAACAATTTCCCCATCTTCATCCAAAAGCATCACTTCCATGTTTTCTGGATGGCCTTCAAGCCGCGTGTACTCAAATTGGCCTTTAATGTCATAATAATTAGTTTGAACAATAGCTTTTTCAATTAAATTAAAACTATATATATCATCTCCCCCTATTCCATTTTCTCTATTAGAAGTGAAATATCCAGATTTACCATCTGGATTAAAAACCATACTGAATTCATCCATTGCAGTATTGATAGATGGTCCTAAATTGACTGGAGAACCCCATTTCCCATTTACAAATTCTGAAACAAATAAATCGAGACCTCCATAGCTATCAAAACCAGTAGATGAAAAATACATTTTATTTCCCTTAATTGTTGGGAACATATCATTACCATTACTATTTAACGTTTCTACAACCACTGGTTCTGACCAGCCTTCAGTATTTCTTTTAGACATGAATATATTTATACCTTCATAATTACAAGGCATATTAGAAACAAAATAAATTGATTGACCATCTGGAGAATAAGTTGGTTGAGAATATGAATATTGCAAATCAGAAAAACTTAATTTTTCTTTTTTGAAAATCCTACCATCCAATATCTGAATTGAAAATAGTTGTGGATTATATACTTTAGCTCTTTTGGATGATTTTTTAACAACTTCAGAAAAGATAGCTTCTGAACCATCACTATTAAAAGCTATCGGCCCTACATGTGCATCACTAATTAATAGCCTATTAAATATCTTAGGATGATTAAAAACAACTGAATCTGTTCTATAGCTTTTAACCTCAACTTTAAAAAGGTTGATATTTTTAATATGATCCCAATTGGCTTCTCCAAGTGTATTATAATCCCATTCTCTATCAGATGCAAAAACCAATTCTGTATTATACCAAACAGGGCTAAATTCTGTATACTTTGAATTTAAACCATACACTTTATTGACTACATATTCTTTTTCCACCCTAATTGAGTCATCCAACTGATTGGCACTAAAGCCACCTTTTGTAATACAGACCATAAGTAAGATCTGAAAATAAACCTGATATTTAATGACTTTATTCATTATAGGTATCTAGGAGATAAAGATTTATTTTTCTTAATGTTTAAATCACATCCAATAAATACTTCGTGAGTACCTGTATTATATCTTCTTAATTTACTTAGGTCAAAATCATGACTATAACCGATTCTAATGAAATCACTTATATTATATTCTGTAATTAGCACTAGATTTTTACTAGATCTGTAGCTAAATCCTAACCAAAGAGTTTTATTAAATAGAATACTAGCATTTAAATCATAATTAATAGGCATTTTTGAAACATACCTTACAAATAAAGATGGCTTAAATACCAAATTATCACTAAAAACAACTACTCCTCCTGTTGCTAATGTAAAGTGACGATCTAAATCAAATTGTGTCTGACCATTTTGAAAATTTTCTGTTTGTCCTATTAAATGATTGACACTTAAACCTGAATAAAACCCTGATGTATAATAATAAACCCCAAAATCAAAATTAGGAGTGACCATTTGTAAAACCCCTCCTGTATTATGGACATCATTATTATCATAAAAGTTAAGCATGTCATTTTTTAAAGAAGTTGAAATCACCCCCCCCCTTAAACCAAATGAAATTTTACCTTTAGATGTCTTTAAATGATAAGCATAAGTACCCATGATTGAGGCTGTTTCAGATGGCCCAATTTCATCAATAATAAAATTCATTCCTAATGCCATATTCCTACCTGAAAATGGACTATGAATTGAGAAATTCATAGTATTAGGAGCTCCATCCAAACCTACCCATTGGCTTCTATATAATAATACACTACTTAAAGAATTTCTAGAACCAGCATAAGCTGGATTAATAGTAAATTGATTAAACATATATTGACTATATAAAGCATCTTGTTGGGCAGTTATATTAGTTGCCAATGACAACAACAGAAGCATCAATATGTTTTTAATCTTCTTCATTTAAAATTCAAATATCGAATTTATTATTTTAATTGATAACAAAGAAACCTAAATATGTAAATTTTTCAACTAAAAATTAGTTTGCACATAAAATATATTAAACTTCCTCAAGTTAGATCTAACATTAAATTTTGACTAAAATTAAAAGCACTTAATATACATCAGTTTATATTTGTATTTTATTAACTTTGCGGGAATTTATTTGGAACCCAATGAAATTCAAAACATGTCACTAAATTCCTCAAAATTTATTGGTGAAGGCTTAACATATGACGATGTACTATTAGTACCGGCTTATTCTGAAACCCTTCCTAGAGAAGTATCTCTTGATACACATTTTACAAAAAACATCACTTTAAAAACCCCTATTGTATCTGCTGCTATGGATACGGTAACTGAAAACGCTTTAGCTATTTCAATTGCACAACAAGGAGGGATTGGAGTGATACATAAAAACATGTCAATTGATTCCCAATCACAGGAAGTAAGAAAAGTAAAAAGATCTGAAAGTGGGATGATACTAGACCCAATAACTCTTTCTGAAAACGCAAAACTTTCTGATGCATTAAACCTAATGTCAGAAAATAAAATTGGAGGAATTCCAGTTACTAACACCAATAATGAATTAACTGGGATCATTACTAATAGAGACCTTAGATTTGAAAAAGATCTTGATAGAATCGTTTCTGATGTCATGACATCTAAAAATCTAATTACTGCTAATGACAACGTTGATTTATTAAAAGCAGAAGATATACTCCAAAGACATAAAATAGAAAAACTACCCGTTGTTGATGAAAAAAATAAATTGATTGGGTTAATCACTTTTAGAGATATTATTAAAGTAAAAGAACACCCAAATAGCTGCAAAGATGAATTTGGAAGATTAAGAGTAGCTGCTGCAGTAGGTGTAACAATGGATACTAAGGAAAGGATTGCCTCATTAGTAAAAGCTGGAGTTGACGCTATTGTTATTGACACTGCTCACGGTCATTCTAAAGGAGTAATAGATGTCCTGAAAGATGTCAAAAACAGCTTTAAAGGCCTTAATGTAGTTGTAGGCAACATAGCAACTGCTGATGCGGCAATTGCACTAGCTGACGCAGGGGCTGATGCAATTAAAGTAGGAATTGGTCCTGGATCAATTTGCACTACAAGAGTAATTGCTGGTGTTGGTTATCCACAACTATCAGCAATTTTAAATGTTTCTCAAGCTCTCAAAAAAAGAAAAATTCCCATTATTGCTGATGGTGGAATAAGATTCACGGGAGATATCCCTAAGGCAATTGCAGCAGGAGCAGATAGCGTAATGATGGGGTCGATGTTTGCTGGCACAGAAGAATCTCCAGGAGAAACAATCATTTTCGAAGGGAGAAAGTTTAAATCCTATAGAGGAATGGGATCATTAGAAGCTATGCAAAAAGGGTCTAAGGACAGGTATTTTCAAGACACTGAAGATGATTTAAAAAAATTAGTCCCTGAAGGTATCTCAGCGCGTGTCCCTTTTAAAGGAAAACTTCAAGAAGTAATGCATCAATTAATTGGTGGACTAAGAGCTGGCATGGGATATTGTGGTGCGAAAGATATTAAAGCCCTTCAAAATTCAAAATTCATAAGAATAACTAATTCTGGAATTAAAGAATCTCACCCTCACGATGTCACTATAACAAGAGAAGCTCCTAATTACAACCTTAGATAAATTATATAACCTTAAAAACAATCTTAAGATGAGAAAATCTATCCTTATTTGTTTATTCATTTCATTCTTAACACCTAATATGTTTTTTACACAACAAGATGAAATCTTAATGACAGTAAATGGAAATCCTGTTTATAAATCTGAATTTGAACAAATCTATTGGAAAAATAAAAAAGAAACCATTGCTACCAAGGATGATTTAAATGAATACATTGAATTATTTAAAAATTTTAAGCTGAAAGTCACAGCGGCTGAAGCAAAGGGCCTAGACACTCTTAAAAAATTCATTAAAGAACTAAATGGCTATAAAGTACAATTAGAAAAACCCTATTTAACTGATACTACCATTAATGAAGAATTGATTCGTGAAGCATACGAGAGAACTATTAATGAGATAAAAGCAAGTCACATTTTAATAAAAATCAACTCCGAAGACCCTAAAGATACATTAGCTGCCTATAAACAAATAATAACGATTAGAAATAAAATAGTAAATGAAGGCCTCGACTTTAATGAAGCAGCAGTAAAATATTCTAATGATGAATCCGCTCAAAAAAATCAAGGAAATTTAGGTTTTTTTGGAGCATTTAAAATGGTCTATAATTTTGAAACAGCATGCTACAATACAAAATTAAATGAGATTTCAATGCCCTTTAGAACCCGCTTTGGCTATCATATTGTTAAAATCCACAAGCATAGGGAAAATAGAGGCAAAATTAAAGTTGCTCATATTATGGTAGCCGTCAAAGAAAATGACGACAAAAGAACAGATGATAATAAATGGCAAAAAATTCAAGAATTACATCAAAAACTTAAGAATGGAGAATCCTTTAAAGAATTAGCCCAAGAATATTCTGATGACAGACAATCTGCAAGAAAAGGTGGAGAATTAGATTGGATCCAGTCCTCAGGAAATTATTACAAAGAATTTGAAACTGCTGTTTTCTCATTAAAAGAGGATAATGAAATATCTGAACCTTTCCTTACACCCGCTGGATGGCACATAGTTAAACGAATTAAACACATACCCATTGGAGATATTAATAGCTTAAAAAGTGAAATTAATAATAAAATTCAACGATATGGAAGATCAGATATTTCAAAAAAAATATTTATAGAATCACTTAAAAAAGAATACAATTATAAAAGCTACCCTAAAAGTCTAAATGCAGTAATCAATTTAGTAACTCATAAAGGTTTTGACAGAGAAATGATCTTAGAAAATGAAAAAAACCTTCAAGAGACCCTATTTGAATTTTCAAACAATGAGTTTAAACAAAGTGATTTTGCTTCTTTTATTCTTCGATCAAATTTAAAGGAAGTGTTGAATTTCGATAACTTTATTAATGATCGCTTAAACAAATTTGTAAATAAAAAAATCATTGCATACGAAAAAACTCAGCTTGAAAGAAAGTATCCAGAATTTAAAGGATTACTTAAAGAATACAGAGATGGAATATTATTATTTGAGATTTCTGATCAAATGATTTGGACTAAGGCAATTAAAGATACTTCTGGATTGAAATCATTTTATGCATTGAATAAAGATCAATGGCAATGGGATGAGCGTGCAGATGTTGAGATCTTCAGCTCAAACAATAAAAAGATCATTAAAAAAGCCTACAAATTAAAAAAGAAAGGGAAATTAAAAAATGATTCTATTATTAATTTCCTCAACAATGATTCACAATTAAATTTACAATTTAATGAAGGAAAAAAGGCTATTTCAACTGATCCAGTACTAAAAACCAATGAATGGAACACCGGTTTAAACAAGCCAAAATTAATTGACAATAAATACTGTTTTGTTTACATAAAAAACATGATTCCAGCAGGACCTAAAAAATTAAATGAAGCTGAAGGCACGATTACTGCTGCTTACCAACAATACTTAGAAAAAAAATGGCTAAAAGAATTATCTGAACTATACAATATTGAAGTAAACTATGATGTACTTTATAGTATTAGCACTAAACCTAATTAATTGAAATATATAGTATATATATCCATTCTAATATTATTTCTAATTTCATGCAGCGATGAGAATCACCAAAACAATAGAAAAAAAGTAGTTAGTGTCAATGGAACTATACTATATGAAAATGAATTAATAAATGATATTCCTTCAGGTCTTATAGAAGAAGACAGTATTAACTTCATCAATCAATACATCAATAATTGGATCAAAGATCAGCTAGTCTTAAAAAAAGCTGAAGATCTCCTTCCTGAGCATGTTAAGAACATTAATAATAAAGTAAAAAAATACCGCAACTCATTAATTACATATGAATACGAACAGATCTATATCAAAAAAAGGTTAGACACTATTATAAATGATGAAGAAATAGAGGGCTATTACAATGATCATTCAGATGATTTTATATTAAAAGATTACATAGTAAAATGCATGTATCTTAAAATAAATAAAAACGCACCTGATCAAAAAAATCTAAAAACATCTTACCTATTAAATAATGAAGAGGATGAGCTATTCTTAAGAACCTATTCATTAAAGCATGCCATTGAATTTTATTACAATAATGAGGAATGGGTATATTTTGATGAAATCTTAAAAAAAATTCCTTTACAAGATTTCAATAAAAAAAAATTCATTCAAAAAAAGAAAAAACTAACCTTTGAAGAAGACAGCTTCATTTATTACATTAATATTTATGATTTTAGATTGGAAGATGGCGTTTCACCATTAAGTTTTGAAAAAGAAAAAATAAGAAGTATTATACTAAACATGAGGTCAACTGAGTTAAGAAAAAAACTAAAAGCTGATTTATACAACGATGCCTTAAAAAATAAATCAATTGAATACTACAAAAATGATTAAATACACCTTTAATATAATTTTCTTAATCTTATCCTTTAATCACTTTTATTCACAAAAAGTAATAGATAAAATCGTTGCAGTAGTTGGAGAAAAAGCTATTTTACTTTCAGATATTGAAAATCAAAAAATTCAAGCTATTCAACAAGGCATACAAATTGATGATGAAACTGACTGTATGATTCTCAATGAGATCATGTTTCAAAATCTACTAATTCATCAAGCTGAGATTGACAGTGTAGAAGTTACTGAAGATATGGTAAAAACTGAATTAGAACAAAGAATCCAATATTTTGCAGCTCAAATAGGAGGAATAGCAGAATTAGAAAAATTTTATGACAAATCTATTCAAGAAATAAAAGATGAGTTTTACGAACAGATAGAGGAAAGGATGAAAGCTCAACAAATGCAACAAGAAATTTCTGGAAACATTACTGTTTCACCTAAAGAAGTGAAAGAGTTTTTTAATTCTTTTCCAGAAGACAGTATACCGTTTATTAATAGCAAAGTACAAGTTGCCCAGTTAGTCATTGAACCTATAATTGATGAAGATCAAAAAAATAGTATTAAAAACAAATTAATAAATATTAGAGAAAGAATAATAAAAGGAGAGATCAGCTTTTCGGTTGCAGCAGAATTCTATTCTTGTGATCCTGGCACTAAAGGAAATGGCGGTAATTTTGGTTGGGTAAGTAGAGGAGATTTTGTGCCAGAATTTGATGCTGTAGCTTTCAATATACCAATCAATACAATCTCTGAAGTTTTTGAAAGTCCTTATGGTTTTCATATTACTAAAATTGAAAAAAGAAGAGGAGAGGAATATTATGGATCTCATATATTATTATGCAATGAAGTTAGTGAAACTCAATTAGCAGATATAAAAAAGAAAACACAAGATATAAGAGAAGAAATAATGGCTGAGAACATCACTTGGGAAGATGCTGTAAAAAAGTATTCAACAGATGATAAAACCAAAGGATCTAATGGAATAATTTTCAATGAAGCATCTGGGTCTATGTATTGGGATATGCAAGAAATTGACAAGCAAATATTTTTAGGAATTAAGGATCTTAAAGTAGGACAGATCAGCGATCCTGTATACATGGAAACTCTAAGTGGAGATCACGCCTATAGACTTTTAAATCTACAACTACAAACCGAACCTCATAAAGCCAATTTAAAAGACGATTATCAGATGATTCAGTCCTATGCATTATCTGCCAAACAAATTGATGTTATTTCTGAATGGGTGAATAAAAAAATAAGCACTACTCATATAAAAATAGATGATGACTATTTAAATTGTCAGTTCAACTATAACTGGAAAAGTCAACCTTAAAAATTAATTCTTATAATCTTAATTTGATTAAAGAATTCTAAGAATATGGAAAAATATATTATTTCAATTGACCAAGGAACTACTAGTTGTAGAACAATATTATTTAACAAAGAAGGTCAAATAGTTGACTTTGAACAAAAAGAGTTCAAACAAATACTTCCAAAAAAAGGTTGGGTAGAACATGATCCTATTGAAATTTGGGAAACACAGCTAAATACTCTTAAAGATCTTTTAAAAAAAAACAACCTATCAAATTCTCAAATAGATTCAATTGGAATTACTAACCAAAGAGAAACAACAGTTCTATGGGATAAAAAAACAGGAAAACCTGTATATAACGCAATTGTCTGGCAAGATAATAGAACAATCAATTTTTGTAATGCTTTAAAAGCTGACAACAAAGAAAACCTAATTAGGTCGAAAACTGGATTGGTTTTGGATTCTTATTTCTCTGGATCAAAAATCAACTGGTTGCTAAATAATATTCCTAATCTTGATGAGCTTATCGAAAATGATCGATTATTATTTGGAACTATTGACACATGGCTTATTTGGAATTTAACTAAAGGAGCTACACATGCTACTGATGTTTCAAATGCATCACGAACATTGATCTTTAACATAAATAACTTATGTTGGGACGATGAACTACTTGAATTATTTAAGATTCCTAAATCTCTTCTCCCTGAAGTAAAGGAAAGTTCTGATAATTTTGGTGCTTGGGAATGGGATGGCGTTGAAATACCCATTCTAGGAGTCGCAGGTGATCAACAAGCAGCTTTATTTGGTCAATGCTGTTTTAAAAGTGGCATGGTCAAAAACACTTATGGAACAGGATGCTTTATGTTAATGAATACAGGTGAAAATCCTGTCATTAGCCAAAATGGATTATTAACAACTATTGCCTGGTCAATCAATGGTAAAGTTTTCTATGCATTAGAAGGGAGTGTATTTATAGCTGGTGCTGCAGTACAATGGCTAAGAGATAGTCTTCGTATTATAAAATCAGCTGAAGAGACTGAAGAAATGGCTAATATGAGTAATGATGATAGCGTAATATTTGTTCCTGCATTTTCTGGATTAGGTGCTCCCTATTGGAACATGCAATCTAAAGGAGCTATTTTTGGATTAACAAGAGATACTGGAATCAATGAATTATGCAAAGCCACTCTTGAATCATTGGCGCTACAATCCAGAGATGTAATCTTAGCTATGGAAAAAGATGCAAATATTCAACTAAAAAGTTTAGCTGTTGATGGTGGAGCTTGTAAAAACGAATACTTAATGCAATTTCAAGCAGACATACTTAACACACAAGTTAAAAAACCAAATGTAATTGAATCTACAGCTTTAGGAGCAGCCTATTTAGCAGGATTATTCTCAGGATTTTACAACATGGATTCTTTTAAAAAGAATCATAAAATAGAAGCTACTTTTACTTCTAATATGGATGACAAAACTAGAAACGCTAAAACTGATTTATGGGCAAATGCAATTAATAGCATCATTAACATGCACAATTAAAAAAAACTGGATTGGAAAATTCTTCTTCATTTAATGCAAAGCATAGATCCAATACTATTAAAAATGCTTCTTCTAGCCTTTATGACCTTATAGTAATTGGTGGCGGCATAACAGGTGCTGGCATCTTATTAGATGCCTCATCAAGAGGATTAAAGACATTATTAGTAGAAAAATCAGATTTTGCTTCAGGAACTTCAAGCAGATCAACTAAACTAATTCACGGTGGTTTAAGGTATCTAAAAAATTTAGAATTTAGAATAGTTAGAGAAACAGGAAGAGAAAGAACAATTCTATATAAAAATGCACCCCATCTTGTAATCCCTGAAAAATTATTAATCCCATTGACTAAAAAAGGGAATTATAAAAAATGGCAATTAAGCTGGGCCCTTAAAATTTATGATCTTCTAGCTGGAGTTAAAGGAATTGACAAAAGGAAGATGCATAATAAAGAAACTACTTTAAATAAAGAGCCATTGCTTAACTCTTTAGATTTAATAGGTGCTGGCGTTTATGCTGAATATCGTACAGATGATGCTCGATTAACTCTTGAAATAATTAAGACAGCTTTAAATTATAATGGAACAGCAATTAATTATTCAGAAGTTACTGATTTAAAAAAACATAATAATATTTTTCATGTAAATTGTTCTAATAAATTAACTGGAGAACAATTTGTAATAAAGGCTAAATCAATCATTAATGCTACTGGTCCATGGGTAGATGATTTATGCAAGATAGACCAAATTGAATCTATTGATAAAATTTGTCTTTCAAAAGGGATACATATTGTATTAAATAAAGAAAAAATACCAATTAATCATTCTATTTATTTTGAAGTTGAAGACGGCAGACTATGCTTTGTTATTCCTAGAGATAAAGTAGTTTATATAGGAACTACAGATACTGCATATACTGGAAATAAAAATGAACCTAACATCAACAATAATGATATCAATTATTTAATAAATGCAATCAATAACACTTTTAACATAAATAAAATCAACAAGACAGATATTATATCATCCTGGTCTGGATTAAGACCTCTAATAAAAAAAGAGGGTCTAAACACAAAAGAATTATCTAGAAAAGATGAAATATCTATTTCTAAATCTGGGATGATCACTATTGCTGGAGGTAAATTGACAGGTTATAGAATTATGGCAAAAAAAATTGTTGATCTAATTTGCAAAAAACATAACATCAAAAAAAGATGTATTAGCGACACCATTATTATTAATGGAGGTGAATTTAAAAATCTAGATTATGAGCACTTTAAAACAAACATCTCTAATCAGCTAAAAGAACTTAAAATTGATAGCTATAATTCGAGTTACTTGATGTCAAATTATGGCAATCAATCAAACTCAATACTTGAAATTTACAAAAACAATAATTTCAATCATTTAGTAGAAGCAGAAGTCGTTTTTTGTTTAAATAATGAAAGCCTTTATAATGCTTTAGATTTTTTCTTAAGACGTACAGGAAAGATTTTCTTTTATCCAGAAATAGTATTAAAAGAATTAGAAATAGTAATGCCTTATTTTATCAAATACCTTTCTATAGATAATAATGAAGCAGATCAAATGAAAGAAAATGTAAAAAATTATCTTAAAAAACTCACTAATTTTAGTGAATGATAAAACGAAATATCTCAACAACAAAAAAAGCCAGGTACTTTTTATCACAAGAACCTCATTGTGAAATAGATGAAATTTGGATTGTTTTACATGGATATGGACAGCTAGCTAATTCATTTCTTGATTGGTTTAAACCTGTTTTTTCTAAAAATACACTCATTATATCTCCTGAAGGCCTTCATAGATTTTACTGGAATGGATTTAATGGAAAAGTGGTAGCTTCTTGGATGACAAAAGAAGATAGGCTTGATGACATTAATGATTATATTAATTATCTGGATAACATAATTTACCAGATCAAACCCCTGGTTTCTACAAAATCTTTTTATCACATATTAGGGTTTTCTCAAGGAGCTGCAACCGCATGCAGATGGATTAGTTTAGGAGAAACAAAATTAAATTCTTTGACCTTATGGGGAGGATCTTTCCCTAATGATATAGATTACATTAATAAAATGAATATCTTTAATAACCTTAAAACAAAAATTTTCATTGGAGAAAATGATGAGTTTTATAACAAAAGCATTATTAATAAAGAAATTAAAAGATTAAATGAATATAAAATAAAATTTAATTTTCATCATTATATAGGAAGGCACAAAGTAGAGGCCGCACCTTTAAAAAAATTAAAAAAGCTTATTAGAAAAGAAATAGAATCATTTAAAACAACTTAAATATTAATTAAGTGTTAATTATGTATAAGTTTATTAGATGTGACAACCAAATCACTATTTTCAATGTCTATATTAAAATAGATTTTATTTGATAGAACCTCATTAGCAACATAATTATGAATCCATTTAAAATATTTTTAAGTCTTATTTTTATTTTGATCAATCTGAATTTTTGGTCACAAACTACAATGCACATTATTGGAACTGGCAATGTACAAAACACCAATACTTCCTTCCCAACTCCTTATGGAAACTGGTATTGGGGTGCCAAAAATCAATTTTTAATTCAAGCAGCTGAATTACAAGCAGCTGGAATGAGTGCTGGAAATATTTATAGCTTAAGTTTTGATGTAGTAACTCCTGCAGGAACAAGTCTTGAAGATTTTGAGATCGGATTAAAATTAACCTCAGCTAATGATGTTTCTGCTGGACTAACAACAGGTTTTGCCAATGTATACGGTCCCTTAGATTATACAGACATCTCAGGCTGGAACCAACATGATTTCCATACTCCTTTTTATTGGGATGGATCTTCTAATTTATTAATAGAAACTTGTTTTAATAATAGCTCATGGACAACTAATGCAATTATTAATATGTCCACCTATTCTTATGAGTCTTCATGTTATAGAAGAGCTGATAATAATTCAGTTTGTAATAGCACCTGGACGAATGGAGACGAATTTGAAAGACCCAATTTAAAAATAGAGTGGCAAGATCCAAATGCCCCTCCATCACCTGATTTTACAGTTAGTACAACCAACACTTGCTCGGGCTCTGTTAATTTTTATGATGGCTCTACTAATAATCCAACTCAATGGCTATGGGATTTTGGAGACGGGAACACAGACACAACTCAAAACCCAATACATACCTATTCAGCTTCTGGCACTTATACTGTAACTTTAACAGCAACTAATTCACTAGGCAGTAACAATATAACTTACACTAACCTTATAACTGTAAATCTAGGAGGCCTGAACCCTATTACCGCATCGTGTATTCCATTAACTCAAGATGGGTCTCTTGGATTTGGGATAACAAATGTATCTTTTAGTAATTTAAACAAAACCTCTGGTAACGCTTCAGAAGGATATTCAGACTTTACTTGCGACTCAACTGCTGTCTATGTAGGATTAAATTATACAATTGACATTACTCACAACGCACCTACTGTTCATCAATGTGGTGCATGGATTGACTTTAATAATGATGGAGTTTTTAATAATTCTACTGAACAAATCGTATACAGCGCTAGTTCATTAACAACTTCAGGAAATGTGTTAATTCCTTCAAATTCAGTTCTCAATACCCCTTTAAGAATGAGAGTCTGGGCTGACTATGATCTTGGTGCAGTACTAGACCCATGTAATGACCCTCTATATGGTCAAGCAGAAGATTTCACTATTTTTATATTACAAGATACCACACCTCCAGTAGCAAACCTTGCTGCTAATGTTACATATACATGTAATGGCATAGTAGAATTCACTGACCTCTCATCAAATGCTCCTTTTGCTTGGGGTTGGGACTTTGGAGACGGATCCACCTCTGTTGCTCAAAACCCTATTCATACTTACACAAGTGATGGAACTTATGATGTGCAATTGATCTCTACTAATCAGTATGGAAGTGACACCATTCTTATGACAGCATACGTAGTAGTGTCCACCGCAAATGCATTAACACCAGTTAATTGCAGCCCTGCCACATTAGGATATTGTTGTAAATATGGTATTACAAAAGTTGTTTTTAATACTATTAATAACACAACTCTTGATGCTAGTGAAGGATACAAGGATTATTCATGCGAGCACCAGACATATGTAAATATAGGAGATTCCTACCCCATTACAATTATAACTGGACCTGACAATCCTCAAGACACTAAAGTATGGATAGACCTTGACAATAATGGAGTATTTGACAACAACACGGAATTATTCCTTGAAGAATTAAATGCTTATGATCCGAGTGGATCTATAACTATTCCTTCTAACATAACGCTATCTACCCCCTTAAGAATGAGAATATCTTCTGATGAAGTGGGAAATAATTTTGGCCCATGTGACGATCTTTTTAGAGGTCAAGTAGAAGATTACGCCATTATTGTTAATGACACTAATTGCCCTGCTCCAACTTCATTATTAGGTACAAATGTTACTTCTTCATCAATTGACCTTAGCTGGAATGCTGGAGGATCAGAAACTCAATGGAATATAGAATATGGATTAATGGGATTTTTTGTAGGTTCAGGTATTTCCATTACTGGAGTTAATACTAACCCATATACTGTTACAGGTCTATCTAATGGTAATGAATATGACTTTTACATTCAAGCAGACTGCGGAGGAGCACAAAGTGGTTGGGTAGGACCATTTTCATCTCTAATAAATATTGATGAACATTCATTTGATTTTAAAATATTTCCAAATCCTTCAGCTGGTTTCATTACATTAATAATTCCCAATAGAGAATTAGATAAAATCAACATTTATGATCTAATAGGTAAAAAATTAGTTACCTACCAGTCATTTTCTTCTTCTAGCACCATCAATTTAGATCTAAATGAATTAAACTCTGGATCCTATTTAATTGAAATAATAGATTCAAAAGGATTTAGTGGAATTAAAACTTTGGTTATTCAATAAAATGAAAAAAATATTCAGCTTTTTTGTTTTAATTCTTCTTTTATCCATAAATAATAAATTTTATGGGACTCACCTTATTGGTGGAAATTTAGGCTATGAATATATTGGTCAAACACCTACTGGGGATTACACCTTTAAAATCATTTTAACTACCTATACAAATTGCGGTCCAGGATCCAATGTCCCTACTCCAGAAAATGATGTAACTGTAGCTATCTATAATCACGATGTTCAAAACTCACCTTTAGGTGGAGTTGATAAAGTTTTTATTCAGACTTTATTCATGCCTTTAGTTAATTCTTATGTTATTCAACCTGGATTACCTAATGGATGTACTGTTGGATCATCATCTTGTATTTACAAAGGAGTTTATTCAGCTACTATAGACCTTCCATTAAACTTTAATGGATATCACGTATTTTATGAAAGGTGCTGTAGAAATAATAGTATAGTCAATTTAATCCCTCAGGAATCAATGTCCTTTCATGCCTATATTTCACCACCCTTATTAGGAAACTCTTCACCTGTATTTACTGATGACCCTGTACCATTTTTATGTGCTGGTGATACTACCACAATATTAAATACAGCATTTGATCCAGATGGGGATGAATTAGTCTTTAGTTTTGTAGTACCCTATGACGCAGATCAATCTTCTGCTTCAGATCCAGATCCTCTTTCTGGCGGTAATATTCCTATACCACTTCAATGGCCTATTGCACCTGTAACTTACGAGGCTGGATATAATTTAGCTGATCCTTTTGGTGCCGGTGGTTATACGAGTATTAATGCTTCTACTGGTTTAACTACTTACTATCCTCCAGCAACTGGTGATTACGTAGTTGCTGTTGAGATTAAAGAATACAGAAATGGCAATCTCATAGGAGTTACTCGTAGAGATCTTCAATTACTAGTTATAAATTGCCCTCCTAATCCTGCTCCTAATATTGATCCTCAGGCAGGGACTACACAATTTCAATTTACTGTAGAAGAAGGTGAAACACTCTGTTTTGACTTTGGTTTTGATGATCCTAATGGTGACAGTTTAACTTTAACAGTAAATGGTCAAATATTTGATCCTTTATTCGTTAACCCACCTGCCACTATTAATTCACCTGTTACTGGACTTGATACTGTCTCTACACAATTCTGCTGGACAACCGCTTGTGGGCAAGCGCAGGCACTTCCCTACCAATTTCAGGTTTCTGCTGAAGACAGAGGATGTCCTCCCAAAACAACCAATGAAGTATATCAAATTACTGTTACTGAAGTTCCTCCTCCTGATACTATTATTGGTCCCGATGTACTATGTCAATTCTTAACTGGCACTTACACTACCCAAACTGTACCCAACACTACCTATGATTGGTCTGTCACTAATGGCGTGATCACTCAAAATAATGGTAGCTCTGTAGATATTCAATGGACTGGTGTCGGTACTGGAACAGTTTCCTTGTCTGCCACTAACCAATATGGGTGTA